>Ga0058701_10000357_pt1 | contig 33116 bp, 24 predicted proteins | sample AgamicOrMae_FD_97039 | JGI IMG/M metagenome (GOLD analysis project Ga0058701, IMG submission 97039) | Agave microbial communities from Guanajuato, Mexico - Or.Ma.e | ecosystem: Host-associated > Plants > Phyllosphere > Phylloplane/Leaf | place: Guanajuato, Mexico | collected 2012-06-04
ACTCTCTCTTTCGAGCAGCGCGAACAAGGCGAGAAAGCCCAGAGTCAACCAGTCTGGCCAGACAGACAGACAGCTAGATAGATAGAAGGACAGTCGGGGGCTTTCTTTTTGCGTTCAAGCGTTCGTCACTGCCTTTGCGGTTGCGCCTGAGCTCTGATTGCGCAGTTGCCCATAGAGCACGACTTTTAGAGACAGAGAGCGCGGCAAGACTGTTGGCGAGGGCGAAAAGTGGCAATGGTGCGAGTGATTGGCGCAGGCGGGGGAAGAGGAGCACCGTTTTGGGCGGAACACTGAGAGCCTATTTTGCGCATTGAGCGGGCGAATTAGGCGGCCAAGTGTGCCGTGTAATCTGTTCGCAGACTGCCTTCCCTCTTGGTTGGCGCGCGCGCGTCGATTCTTTTGCTTTCAGCCTCTATTGGAGCTCCTCTGAGATGGTGCACAAGGTTGTCCTAAGGGCGCGGAGTGCGCCTGCGCGTCGCACAAGTTTCGGTCTGCGGTGAACATTCGGCGGCGAACATTCACTGCGAGTGGAGTGGAGTTGAAGCAAGCAGAAGAAAGGCTGCAACTGGAACGCCCAATTCGGCCAACGCGCAACAACTGGCGCCTCCTCCTCTGCTCATCTTGCAACATTCTTCTCTCTTTCATTGTCTTACGAAACGCAAGCACGTCAACACACACTCAAACACTCACACTCTTACGCACACAAACACACACACAAACTCACACACTCAGTACATTATTCTCCCCGCAAAGCTTTTTCCACCACCACCACCATTCACTCCCCCGGCTGAGCTTCCACTTTGCCCAGACGACAAATGTTTTTCTACACTCTCTCGCCGATTCCTTGACAATCACTAGCCGCCGCCTCGCGCAGCAATCCAAAATCAAGCAGTTTCCAATCAAAAGCAAGCAGTTTCCAGTCAAAAGCGAGCAATTTTCAATCGTTCCAAATACATAATTAGCTCTAGAGAACTGATACTGAAAGACGCCCCGAACCAATGAGATAAATAAGAATCAAATAAGGAATTTAAGGAAGAAATTAAAAGAAATCCTTAGGAAAAAGGAACCAAGATTGAGATTCCCTTTCCTCAAATAGAAGAGCAATAGAGCAGCAAGGAAGCCGAAATTGTTTGCGAATAAGAAGTCAGTCAAGAGAGGCAGTATAAAGTAGCCAAGAGGGAGAGAGTTTTCTCGAGGGGTTGGGGCCAAACAGGTTGTGTTCAAATGGATAGGTTTGTGCAAGAGCAGGAGGAAGAGCTGGAGCGAATCCAGTGCAAGAGCGAAGATTTGGACGCGACTAGTAGTTGCGAATCGAGCGGCTCCAGTCCAATGCAGCGCAGCCAATCGATAAGTCGCGAGTTCAAACTATTGCGCGAACGCGAGTCGCGCAAAAAACGCTTCAAGAAAAGCCAAGAGCACGATGTCCTCGACCACGAAGACCACCTTGAGGGCCACCAGCAGCAAGCTCTGGAGCCTCTTCTTCATCAGCAACAGCAGCACCCAAACTCGAACCAGAGCTTAGGAGGAGCTGGCCAGCAGCAAGGACAACAACTGCAACTAGCCCCCAACGAGCAGCACCAGTTCACAGCCCAGGCCACTCAGGCGGTGGCAGTGATGGCGGCCGCCCTGGCAGCCCAGCAACTGTTGGCCAGCGCCTCAGCCTTTTGCGGTCTAGATCCAGTGATTCTGAACAACATGCTGGCCGCCTCGCAGCTCCAACTGCAACAGAACGGCCTCTCGGACTCAGCTCTGCACAACAATCTCCAGCAGACCAACGGCCTGCAGCTGAACGGCCTCAGTGGCGCCCACTCCACAGACTTGGGCACCTCCACGCCAGAGGACCTTAGTGTGGGCCAGCCGCAGACGCACTCGCCCGCCACCTCGCCGCTCAGTCTGCCCCAACAACTGCAGCAACACGCCGCTCACCAGCTCCACAACCACCTCAATCTGAACCACCAGATCAACCAGATTAATCAGAACCAAAATCAGAACCAGAATAACCACCACCACCACCAGCATCAGCATCACCAGCAACAGCAGCACCTGAACAATCTTAGCAACCTGAACAATCTGAACAATCTGAACAATCTGGGCCTCAGTCTGGGTCTGAGCCAGCAGCAGCAGCAGCACCTCGGGCTCACCTTGGGCGCCCACCTGGGCCAGACGCAAGTGCAGAGCAACGGCAACGCTGGACAGCAGGCGCTCAGGAACGCCGCCAGCCAGCTCGCCGGCCAGCACACAACCCAACCACTTGGGCCCCACCAGCAACACCAGCACCATCAGCAGCAGCACCACCAGCAGCAGCAGCAGCAGAACCAGCAGAGACAGGCGAGACACTCTCTGCTGGGCGGCCACCACCACCACAGTTCCATTCAGACGCAACAACAGTTATTAGCCACCAGAGGCTACAATCCGCTGGCTGTGATTCCCGGCGAACAGACTGAAATTTTAACGCCAACCCACCTGCGCAAAGCAAAGCTCATGTTTTTCTACGTCCGCTACCCAAATTCGTCCACCTTGAAGGAGTGCTTTCGGGACGTTCGTTTCAATAAGAACAACACGGCCCAGTTAGTCAAGTGGTTCTCCAACTTCAGGTAAGTGCTTTGCCGCCAAACTTATCTTAACCTAATCTTGAGATGAAATCCTCTTGAAATCTTTCCCTCAAGTTCGCCGCTCAAGTTCGCCACTCGAATTAATCCCCAAAATTCGTCACCACCTCTGCGCCCATTTGATGCATGGTGCATGATGGCCTCTCTGAATAAGACCATCATGCGGGCTGCCCATCGGTTGCGCGCAGAGAATCGAATCTGGTCGCAGTGAGAGAAGTGCGAGCAAACCAAAGGGCTGGTGCGACGAATTGTTCGCCGCGGATTAGGCGCTGCGACGAACAATTGAGCGCAGTTTTTCAGTTGGCTGTTTCGCAATCGAAATGGTTCATCGAGTAGCGCAAACAGTTGCAAGAAGAAGAGGAGGTGTCGCAAGAGTGGCCGAATGCGAGCGGCGAAAAAGCTTCAAGTTGGCCGCAAAAGTTCGCTACAGTTCGCTGAAATCTGGCAAAAATTGAACTTAACTTGGCTCAAAGTTGGCCTGAGCTTAGCCTTAGGTTGGCCTGAAGTTGGCCAGCCTACAAAAAATTCGACATAAAGTTATAGCCAAATTGGGCAAAAGTTCGCTCCTCTACCATGGACCAAGTAGTGCTGACCACAACTGTTCTCTCTTCTGCCCCAACCTCTACCCGCATCTTTGGGCCTTTACTAACAACTGTGTGAAATTCGATGGAAACCATTTTCAGGGAATTCTACTACATCCAAATGGAAAAGTTTGCGCGCGACGCAGTGGCCGACGAACGAATCCAGTGCAAAGAAGACATCGTGGTAAGTGTTGTCCGTATTGTTCTCCATTGCTCTCTATATGGCCAGTCCTAGAGGCAAGTTGTTGGAAGTGTGTCTGTCTGTCTGTGTGTGTGTGTGCGATGAAGGAGAGAGCTTCGGGAGGAGGAAAACGTTTGGCCAGAACAATGGGCTACAGAGAGCCACTGCGCACCACTGCAGCAGTACAGCAGCACCACAGCACTACAGAGCGGCGCCACTTGAGAAGCAGTCTCCGGCGGGCCGTCTGACGTGCCAAAGAATAAGAGCCCGCCCTTATAGGACCAGGAGCAGACGATGGATCTGGCTGGATCGGATCACTTGGCTGCGACTGGCGAGCGCAGAGCCGCAGACAAGCGACAACAAGGGCCGCCCGTCTAATCGGGCCGCTAAGCCGCCGGCTGGCTGCCTTGCCCTGGGCGTCGGCGTCTTTGTGTTGCGCGCGGGAGAGCAGCAGCAGAAGTAGAAGCAGCAGCAGCAGCAGCAGCCGTGTGTGTATACTACTAGCAGTGTGTATACTGCCAGCACTGACTACTAGCAGCCACTACTAGCAGTCACTACTAGCAGTGCTGCCTTGCCGGCGGTCTTGGCGCAGGCTTGCGCCAGTGCTTGAGCTTGAGCTTGTGCTTGCGCTTGTGCTTGTGCTTGTGGCAGTTGTGCAACGCCGATGTAGCAGGAGGAGGAGGAGGAAAAGGAGGTGCTCGAAGTGGTCCTATAACGTGACTGCGTGTTCTTATCTTTCGCTTTGCTTGAGTCGCGCGTCTCCAGCGCAGTTGCGCGCTCCACAGGCCAGAGCTAAGCGCCGGCCAGACTGGCAGAGTGGCAGACTGTGAGCAGTGCCACAGGCAGACGCCAAGCTCGACGCCAAGCTCGACGCCAAGCTCCTTCGGGCGCCTTCTGCTGCCTTGCCAGCCTTGCGGCGCACTGGAGCTGGCTGGCTGGGCGGCGCCTAAGCAGCGAGCAGATGAGCCGTGCAATGAGAAAGAATGGTGAGGCGACGAGCTGGAGAAGCTGGAGGCCAGAGACGAGCTGGAGGTTGCAGCAAAGCCCCTCGCGTGGCCGCCCAACAAGAGAGAACAATGCGCACTTGTTGTTGATTTTGCGCCGCCTTCTCAGCCTTCTCGGCCGCTCCAGATTGGCAGAGGGCGAGCTGGAGGCGCGCCAGACAGACGCCCGCTCGGCCTGGGGGCTTCCAGAGTGGTGTGGAGCCACTCGAGAGAGAGACTGTGTGTGGCGCCCCCGCGTGGCTCGAGCTTGGCAGACTGTCAGCACATTGTTAGCGCCTTTCAGCGTCCTTCTGAGCGAGCTCTTCGCTCTTGGGCCAGCCGGGTGGCCGACGACAAGCGACAACAAGTGACTCTAAGCGACACCTGGCCGGCTATCTTAAAGGTGCCTTTGCGCGCGAGAGAAGCCAGCAAGGCGGCCAGGCAGTTGTAGCTAGTGCGCCGCTGACGTAAAGTCCGTGTCTTTGTGTGTGAGCTAGGCGAGAAGAGAAGAGGAGAGAATTGGAGTGACTGTCGCGCACTCTGCTCTCATGCCGGCGACTGCGGGAGGCAGTCTGCCACTGACTGTCACTGACGAGTCAGCTAGCTAGCTCGTCCTCGTTGAGCTCAATTCGTCGTCGTTTGGCAAAACTTGACGACTCATTGAGGAGCGGCGAGAAAGAGTGGCGCGTCAGCCAAAAAGACGGCCCAAGAGCTCGGCAGCAGCAGAGAAGTCACAGAGTCGCATGACAACGCCAGCCATTAGCATGAGACGGCGCCAAGGCAGAGGCGACGTAACGCGAGCTTGTGAGCTTTGATCTGTGAGCATTGTCGAGCTGCTCGGCGAGGGCGCAGAGTGCGCGCCAGTGACACTCTGTGGCGTCGCAGCCAGTCTGTGGGCGCTAGAGAGTGACTCCCGCCGCTCACTGTCAGCGAAGGTGCGGGAGAGCGGGCAAACCTGTGGATTTGGCCAACATTCGTTCGCCGGGGAGAGTCCGCCGCTCGCTTGGAGCGTCGCGCGCGCCCTCTGCTTTGGCCGGCGAACTGTTGGCAGCGAACTATTGGCTGTAGACTGTAAGCCGCAAACTGTAGGCAGCGAACTATTTGGTCTGCAAAGTGTGAGTGGCGAACTTTGGCAGCGAACTGTTGGCTGCTGGCAAAAAGTAAGTGCAAGCTGCGGGCCCTTAGCTGCGGCCTGTTAAGCGGCGAACTGTAAGCAGCGAACTGCTTAGAGAGCACAAAGCCAATCGCACGCGCCCAGCTGAAGGGGCGCAACTCGTGTCTCGTTCATGCGCAGTGTCGACGTGCAGCCTCCAGTTGGGCTTAGAGGCGCCACTGCAGCCAGTTTGGAATCTTCTTTTCCCAGAAACGCAATAGTTCGTCAGCGCGAAAGAACCACGCGCGAACTAAGAAAAGAACTGACACTTTTTGCCTTCCTTAGCTTAGTTCAGTTCAGCTCAGCTCGGCTCAGCTCAGCTCAGCTCGTCCCCACAAGCTCCAATTCGCCTCCAATTCGCGACAAACAACTGGGCCCCAGAAAACAATCCATTTTTGGGCCACTTGCAGCAACGCACACAGACAGACTGTCTCCGGCCGGCTGGCTGCTCGACCGGCTGCTCGTTCGGCCAGCCCACACTCGCACATGGCAAGAAACGTGATCGCTTAGTCTATTTTCGACTAATTGTCCCCCGCACACATGGGCAGCAAGTGGAGGCGGGCCGGAAGTGGGCGAGTTTGTTTGTTCGTGGGGCTTTGTCGTGCGGTCAGTGGCCAGTTTGGGTTGCCTGTCGATTGGGTCGAATGTTTGAGCGAATTATTGCGAATTATTGCGAATTGTGAATTGTGAATTGCGAAAGACGAACGCTGGGCGGCCTTGGGCGGCCGGAGACAGTCTGCGTTGGGCGAGCAACAGGCGGAGGCGAGTGGCTCGCTGTTTGGCGCTCAGGAGCCAGAGGAAGAGAAAGAGAAATAGAGTGACCTTCTGCCTTGTGCCTTCTGGCCCTTGTGTTTTGTGACTTGCGGCCGTGTTTTCTCTGCGGCTTCTGTGCGGCTGCAGCGCGCCCACAGCTGTGGCTTAGGAGTGGCAGCGAGGCAAAGGCAGAGCGCAATTAGCAATCATTAATCATAATGCGCGGCTTCAAGTGTTTCGTGCTCGTCGTTCGTTTGTGTTTAGGCAAAGGCACGAGAGACTAGTGGGCGCAAGAGTGTGGCCGGACGAAATTCGGCGGAAAAGCGAGAAAGAGAGGCGCTCTTTCAGACTTTTTCCGAGAGAGTGTCTCTCTGGCGGCTGAATGGCTGCAGAGAGGAGGCGACAAAGAGGAGCTCTGAGGGAAGGAAATCAATATCGGTTTTGTGTGTGTGCTGCTTTTCTGGCTGTAGTTATTAGTTGTTTTTGTCGCCATTGCAAAGCTTAGGCGAACAGTGCGCGGCAGACAGTCGGTGGTTGGCTTGAGTCAAGTTGACTCAGCCAGTGCTTTGTGCTTACAGTGGGGAACTGCGCGACGCAATGTTCGATGCTCTGCGCGCAACACCAGCGAATGGAAACAATTCGCTCAGCGAATCTCCCTCTTTGCCTTTATGCCTTTTTGCCTCCATAGCTTAGACCCAACTCTCACACACAGTTGTTGTGGCTCAACTTTCGGCTCGCTTAGAGCGCACCACACTTGTGCCAAAGGTTGAAAGGTTGCCTCTCGCAGCTCACAATTCGCTGGCCACAATTCGCTGGCAGCAACTGGTGGTGCCCAAGCGCAGCCACGCCGCCCGGGCTTTCCCCAAGCAAACGAACAATAATATTCCATTTCTTCTTCTCGCCAGTTCGTTCGCTCTCGCTCGTTCGCTCGCTCCTTTTCCACCTAGAAGCTTCTCCCCAACACACTTCTCCTCCTCCTGTTCACCCGCCGCACACTTGTTCTCCTAGTCTCCCGCTCACTAGCTCACTCGTTCTCCTACACTTCTACTCTCCAGCTCACTTCAACCTTTAATCTCTCTCTCTTTCTCTTTGCTGGCCTATAAAGAGGCAACGAACGCCGGCCGGCCTGTTTGTCGCTGTGGAAACTGTTCGCTGGTTGTTGGGCTCTGTGCTCCTGGCAGCTCTCCTGCGGCTCTGCTTGGGCTTAGCTCTAGTTCGGCGCGAGACACACTTGGCCGCAAGAGAAAGAGAAAGAGACAAACAGACAGACAGACAGAGAGGAGCTGGAGAAAAAGAGAGACACACAAACAGCGAACAGAGCTAGAGACTGGCCCTCGTCTCTAGACAGACAAAGCTCGTTTTTCGAGGAGCCAAACTGAGTGAGTGGCCCCCGAAGAGCGAAAAGCGCGCCAGACTCAATGAGACGCGACGAGAAGGCATTGTTCTGGCCCTTGTTCACTGCTAGCCTTTACTGCTGCTAGTCTCTAGTGCTAGTCTCTAGTGCTAGTCTTTGGGAGCGGCCCTAAGCTGAACAGTGTTCTGTTCGCCCACCTCACTCTCCAGCTAAGCACTAAGCGGCCGCCCAACTCAACTTGAACCGGATCAAAGAGTTCGGCCCACTTTCGGCGAGCGGCTTCACTCCATTCGCAGCGCCTGACACACAGTCTCGGCCACCATCAAGCCAACAAAGAGCGCCATTCAACTGGTGCCACTTTTCGGGCGAGAAAACGGCCAAATAACTGCCAAAAAATAACACTTTCGGGCCCAAACTCATCAGCAGCTAGCTGTCTCGCGGCAACTGCTCGTCTCTGCCTTTAGCTCGGCGCCAACTCGCTGAACTCGGCGCGTCCTAAGCTCCAGAAACGAGGCCACGAGACTGAGCTGAAAAGCGGCAACTTTTGCTCAAACTGTGCGCGAAAGTTGTCCTGCGGCAGATCTTCGGCCTGAGATTCTTGCTTGAAAAACTGCAGACTGTCTCTGGGGGTTTTTGGCAAAAGTTTTTCGCGATTTGGGCAAACTAGCAAACTGGTTTGCCCAAATTGCACCTAAGGGTCGCTTTCCTGCAGCTTTAAAGCTTGCCTCTGCTAAACTTGGAAGCCCAAAAAGTGGACAGTTTGCAGAGGCTAGTCTGAGGCAAGTTGTTGGCCACTTGGAGAAGGAAGACTCCTCTGCCTTCTCTTCTGGAAGGCGGCCTTGCGTAACCAGGCAAACTGGTGCGCCCAGTTGGACGTGCGAGATTCTGATTGCGCGGCTGGCACTTGGCACGCGCAGAGCTTAGCTCCGTTGCCACAGGTTGCCATTGGCGACGAGCCGCACTGGGCAAGTAGTGAGCGCAAGTGCGGCTCCTCCAAAGGCTTCTTGGCCGCGCACTTGGCCCCACTTCTTCTCCTTTTTGGCCCAAAGTTCCTGGCGTCTGCGTGGCCAAACTGGACAGAGACCGACTGTCCAAAGGCCAACTGGACAGAGTGGCCCACTGGCTGGCGCACGTCCGGCGCTAATTGTGCGCCCAACTGGCCATTTGGCTGCCCAGTTGGGCTCCTTGGCGCCTCCCGCAGACTGTTGCCGGCGTCTTGCAGCTCGCTGCTACTCCACCGCTGCTTTGCCGCACACTCGCCCAACTCAATGGAGCCGAACGGAGAAGCCCAGCCGAAACGAACAAGTGGCGGTCCAAATGGAGCGCGGCCCATTTGGCGCGCGCGGGGGCCGAACTTTCGCTCCCGCAGGCCCGCCCTAAGCTGCGGCGAATTGTAAGAGTTCGCCGCACGCTTAGAGCGCACGCTTAAAACACGCCCGCAGCTCAGCTTAGGCGCGCCCACTCGTGCGGGAAGATTCGCTGCGCGTGGGCGTGGCCCGCGTGTGCGACCGAACTTTGAGAGGAGAAGACTGTATGCGGACTGTGTGCAGTGGAGGAGTGTGTGCAGCTGCGCGGCCTGCAGACTCCCGTTGGCGACTTCTTTTGCGCCTTTTGCGCCTCTTCAGTGGCGGCATTTTGTCGCTATGCAGACCACTGGCCACACACACACACTGGCCGACAGTTGCAGGACACACAGTTGCAGGCAGGCACCACATCCGGCGAGGAAGAGGAGGAGGAGGAAGAGGGCACGAGAGGCGAGCGAGATGAGATGAGAAGTGTCCATTGGAAGTGTCCATTTTGGCTGTGGCAAAATGGGCGCCCTCACGACGAGCGCCACTCAGACGAGCACTCGATCATCGTTTGAGCTGGCGTCTGTTGTTTCTCGTGTTGCGGTTTGGGCCCAGTTGCGAGCGTCACTGGAGCGCAGTTGTTGCGTATGTCTGTTTGCCAGTCTCAAAAGAGCAGCCTGAAAACAGTAGTCTCAAAGCAGTAGTCTCAAAACGGCAGCCAAAAAGGAGCAGCAACAAAAGAGGCAAAATTTAGACTGTGGCTAAATTTCCACCATTTTTCGGCCACTTTTTGGCCGCTTTTTGGCTGCCAAAATGAACTGGAAAAAAGGGCCACTTGTCTGCCCTTTGCACTGTTCACTTTTTGGCCACTTTTTCAGACTTTTTAAGGCAAAAAAATGAATGCTTTGCAATGGGCCAGCTCGAAGTGTGTTTGGCCGCCGCAAGTCAGACGCCAGTTTCCAACGAGAAGCTGCACTCGTTTGCTGCTCGGCGGCCAAACGAAAGAGCCAAAGATGCAACCGTTGCTTCTCGTTTCAGGATTGAGGATTGATGCTCGAGGCTCGAAGCTTGAGGCTTGAGGCTTGAGGAGGAACAATGCTCGCAAGCATCAACAACAACAAGTGGCAAACATTGGCCAAGTGCTTCTTTCTATTTTTTTTTTCTTTCCACTTTTATTGCGCCCTATTTGCACTTTAGTTTGGCGGCAAACTGGCAGTTGTTGTTGCTGCTCCTTATTGCAGACTAGCTGGGGGGCAAAATTGGGAGAGAAATGGAGAAGCAGAAAAGCAGAGAAGCAGAAAAGAGCATCGCACGAGAGTTGCCATATAAGTGGACGCAACAGTCTCTGTGTGTGTGTGACTTAGATTAATTTATTTTTCCTCATTGGTTCTCGCAGTTTTGGCTCAAATTTGGCCTGCTCTTCGGCCGCAAATTTCCTCTCTTGGCTCATTGCTCCTCCTCTGAAATGCTCTCTTTTGAGCTTCTCTCTTTTGGCCGCTTAGCTTAGCTTAGCTTAGGACAATCAGCTGGCCACTTTCTGCTCTTTCAGAAGGCGACTCAATCCAGCCAGTCTCAAGCGGCTCACTTGGCGCGCTCACTTCTCGCACTTTTCCAGGCGACAAATTGGACAAACAAAGCAACGAAAATATACAGTCTCGCACACAGACTGTGTTTGTCTGCCCAAAAGCATTGCGCAACTTGCTTTTCCTCCCACAGACTGTCTCCGGCGGCCAGTCTGCACTCGCCGCAAGCACGTGGCCAAGAAGAGCGGCAAGCATCGCGCCCACTCGCAAAGAGTCAGAGCGTCCAAATCTAAAGGGCCAAAAGTGGAAACTGAAAGACCAAAAGTGAAAAGGCCAAAAGTCCAAATTGAGACTGACGCAAGTTCTCAGCTCTCAATTCTTAGGACACAAAAATGGCCGCAAACTCAGACGCCAACTCGCAACTGTCCAGCTGGAAAAGTTTTCCGCACGCCGAACAGACAAAAGAACTTCCGTCGGAAGTGGTTTGGAGACAAATTCCACAATGCAAAGTGGGCGCCCAACTGCACACTGTCTCTACTCTAAAGCACTACTCTAAAGCATTGGCGCGCACAGTTGGCGGCCCTAAGCTGCGAGCTTGGACGCGCAACTTGCACACTTTGCAGCTGCACTCTGTTTGTGTGCCTTGTCGAGTGGCCAATTTGCTGCCCACTTTTAGAACTGGAAACTGAGCCAAAAGTCGCGAGCTTTAGGTTCACAAAGACTGTCTCTATTTCTCTCTTTCCTTTGCCGCAAACTCAAAAGTTGCTCCCAAAAGCCCGAAAAGCAACCAGAAACCGGCCAGCCAACTAATCGTGCAAACTTGATGCTTGCAGTTCAAGTCAGTCCACTCCAAAACACGAGCACAAAACGCTCTTCCGCCCGCTTTGTTTCCTCCTTTTGAGCTCCTTTTGAGCGCCTTTCAGCCCGCCAGCTGACAGGTGCCCTCAGCTGCAGCTCCTCCTTCTTCTTTTGTGCTCTTCGAGTTGTGCTCGTCGACTTCTTTTTGTCCAATTCAGCTTGCCAAAGTTCTGCCAGCCTAAGTTCTGCCCTTCGGAAGGCAGTGGATCACTCCAAACGAGAAGAGGTCGCCCCTCTCTCTCTCTCAAAACAGTCTCCCAAAAGACTCTCCTGCCCTAATCTATATCGAGCAGACGCCCAGAAGGCAGACTCAAGACGCGGCTCGTCTTGCGTGTGCCTCTTATAGGCCTGCGCAGACTAGCTCCAGTGGAGCCACTTGAGACGGCGGCCACTTGAGAGCGTCTTCGAGACTCGCTGGGCCTTTTTCTTGTGAGCGCGCCTTTGGGAAGTTGCGCGCACGCGACGCCAGCGCCCTCTGGTGTCTCGGCGGAGAATCAATGAAAATGTTGGCAAATGTTAGCGCAAAGCAAAGCAGAGCGAAAAAGCGAAAAACACAAAGCGCGCAGAACAACCAACTAACTGACAGCCTTTTCTCCCCAATTCATCCTCATTTCTCCTCCTTTCTTTTCGCCCCAAACGGAAACCAACCCAAAAAACGAATACGGAAACGAATACGAACACCGAAAACGAACACCGACACGCAAACTGGCCGCAGGTCGACTACGATCACGAACTAATTAATCAATTGAATAACCATTATAACAAGAACCGACATATTGAGGTAAGTCTCGCCTAGTGGAGATCACTAGAGTCTACTACTAGACAACTCTGGAGTTACTAGACTCTGAAATTTACCAGACTCTACGTGTAGACTCTTAGAGTGCAACGCCCCTCGAACGATGGCGTGCTGGCCCCACTCGTTCGGGCTGAACGAGAACGAGATCGAGAAAGGGAAAGAGAAGGAGAAAGAGAAGGAAAACAACAATGATTGGGACCAGTTTCCTGCCAGTGTCCAGCTGGCCGTCTCTCGTTGTCTAGCCATACTGAACGGGAGAGTATCGCCAAAGAGGCCGCCTAAAAGGACGATCACTAACCATCATTTGAGACTGGCTGAGAGGAAGGAGAATTCCATTGAAAGTGTTGAGTTCACTTCCAACTTGCGGCCTCTTGAAGCCTCTTTGAACCTCTTGGACTGCCGCAAACTGGGATGATTGGCCGCGACTTGCCTCCATTTGGCGGCCCATTTCCCATAGAGAGACATTCCCCGGCGAGCAAAAGTGGCCAGTGCAAAACTTGGCCCAATTGGCGCCCACTTGCTTCTGTGGCCACTCTCTTGGTTCTTGGGCACCCAGACGGCTAATTGAGAGGCAGCTCAGCTCCCCTCAGCTCATCTCTGCCACTTTTCGACCACTTTTTGCCCACTTTTCGACCACTTTTCGACCACTTTTTGGTCCCACTCCAAAGCCCCCAGACAGTCTGAGTGGTTCGTGTGCGCCTTTAATTGCTCTTTTGCGCAACTTAATGCCCAAAGAATTAACTCGCAGCAAGTGCATTTGTGCTCCTTTTTCTCTTCCTCCTCTGTTTGCTCTTTTCCCAGTTGCTCTTTTCTCTTTGCTCTTTCTGCCACAACCAAAAGAAGGCCAGAGAGAAAATTGTTTCCTCCGTTTCGCTTACTTACTCTTGATTTTTGCCTCAAAGCAACAAAATTGGAGCCCGAATTAAAGATAGCGAAACGAAAACAATTTCTGATCTTCCTTTGCGCTTCTCTCTCTCTCTTCCTCTTCCTCATTCTCTCTTCCCTCCGCTCGGCTAGTCCTTAGCTCGGCTAGTCTTCAGCTCGGCTAGTCCTTAGCTCGCTCGAGCAACCGCAAAAGCAATCGGCGCGCGAAAAAAGCAGGCAACTCCCCCAAAGCATTGCACAAGAAGAAGCCCACTCGTTCCAACAGGATGCCCAATCGACCAGTTTCCTTCGGCCCTCAACTTCCACTTGGCAGCCGCCGGAAGTTGCCCAAACGTGCACAAGTGCAAGTTTGCCGCCGAGCAGGAAGAGCAGTGCACTGGTCTAGTTGCTAGATTTGTCGGCCCTTAGCTCCGGTTTGAGCACTGCTTTGCGGCGTTCACTTGAGTTCACTTCTATTTGACCAAGTCCAAAAAGGGCCCCAAACTCAAAGACAGTTCCACTTTCCCTGAGGACTTGCTTCCCGGAGACTCTCCCAAACACACACAGTCTTCCTCCTCTTCTTCTTCTTATTCTGGCCAATTTTTCCCTTTTTTGCCCTAATCCCTTTTTTGCGGATTAAGAAGAAATTCTCCAACAGAAATTCGTCCAATCAATTAGAACTCTTTCTCGCTCCATTTCGCCCACACAGAGAACACTTTTCCCTTGACAGTGTGCAAGAATACACACTGGAAGACTGTGAGCAAGTGGAGTGTGTCTTTGAGTTGTGGGAGAAAAGTCCTGCAAAAATGGGGCAAAAACTCTGCAAAAGTTCTGCAAAAATCCTGCAAAAGTTCCGCTCGAAAAGCCGCACCTTGTCTCTGGTCGAGCAAAGTGCAGCCAAGTCGAGCTGGTGCACAGCGAGTTCCAGTTCAATTGGAATCATCTTCCAGAACTCAACAATCTAACCGGAAACTGTCTTCCTTCCCATTCTTGAATGCGAAAAACGCTAAACGCAAATAAACGTAAACAAAATCCCAAACAATCGGCCACAATCACCGGCAGCTTCCCGATATTTTCAGACACGTGGTTGAGGAAACTCTGAGACACTTCTTTGATGCAATCTATCACAAGAGAGACCAGGAACAGTCGTGGAAGAAGGCAATCTACAAGATAATTGCCCGTCTCGACCAGGAAGTGCCCGAACCATTCAAGACGCCCTCTTTCAATCAGCTTCTCGAAGGTTGACCAGAGGAGCTCTTCGATTGGAAGTCTCTCGTCTGGAATTTCCACAACTTTCCACAAGTGACAGTTCGTTTGTTAGTCTCTCTCTTTTTCCAAGAAAACTATTTTCCAGGAGACAAGAAGATGCTCACTGGTCGACAAAAGAGGAGTCAAGTTTGCGCTTGAAATTTCTTCTCAGCATGAAAGGAGGAAAAGGAACCAGTTAGAGTTAGATTTATATAGATGAAGCACAAGTAATTGTTGGCAAGCAAACAAATTGTCGCCCAATGAGCAACTTAGAATAGAAAAGCACACAAAAGATGGATGAATAGACCGAATGCAATGCATACCAATGCGATGGACAGAGATTCGTCGAGAAACACACACACAAACACACAGAGACACAACACACAATCACAACACAGAAACAAATACATAGAAACAAACACAGGTTTGCCTTGGTTAGAAGTAGTTGAAGAATATTATTATAATTATACTGTATTATTGATATTGATTAATAACTTTTGATATGTAATTGTAGAATGTAAATAGTAATGCAGCGAAGTGGGTGCTTAGGGCGTCTAAAATGAATTGATGGATGGCCAGGCACATATTTCAAAAGACTCCTCCACTGGATTGGCACAAAGCGAACGCAAGTGGACGACGACAAATCGGACTGTATGGATTTAAGGCCAGACAAGAAGAAGAAGAGCAACAAGAAGAACACAAACAACCAACAATGAGGCACAAGCAATTGAATCGAATGGCCGCAAAGCGCCGCTTGTAACCATATCAATTATGACTATCATTAAATTGCATCATTCAATTGAACTGTTTACCTTTGGCTCTAGTCTTCCTCTTGGCTAACTTCTGTCTGTTTGCTTAGTCTTGCCCAGTGCATAGTGGTCTTCATTTAGCCATCGAGCTACGTCAATCTCAATGGCCAGCTCGCCTTGGAGACTTTTCCATCTTCCAATTGACTGAAGTCTCTTTAAACTCAAACAGGCTTACTCGATCTTGAGTTTGGAGACATACTCTTCTGTTTCTGCAACACAGGCAAACTTACTTTTGCTTGTGTTGACTCGCCAGGCAAAAAGCGGATAGCTAATAGGTCGAGATGAGCTACTCATTCACAAGTTTCCTCCTTCTTCACATAACACTCATCACTTAATTCATCCGCGCCCATTCTTTAGTTCATTTCATTCATCGATCATTCAATCTCCTAAGCTCCACCATTGGCAAATCCACCTCCAATGTTGCCACCGCCAAGGAACAACAGACATTTGCCACTTAGCGGCTCTTTTGTCTTCAAGAGTGTGAGAAAGATTCTTGGCGCCACCGGGCTGTCCTGGCGCCGTCTTAGGAAAATACAGACCATTGTTTAGCCAGCCAACCAGCTAGACGGACAAAAGAAGCTTGAACAATCTTAACACATAATTGCCTTGTTGTCGTTAGATGATTATCGATGAGCTGCAACAGATAACTAACAGTTTGCTACCGTTTCCAATCCCGCTTGCTGAGCGCTTCGCATTTATGCTAGTCAACACGATCACTCATTCTTAGCACATGGCGACGCTCAGCGGCAGCGAATCGAACGAGCGAACCCAACGCAAAGGTGCACTCAAAATAACACGTGAACTCGGCCTCTCATTCTTTCGACACCGGCGTCATATCCAGTGTCCAGGCTGAAAGATTTGTCCATGAGAGCTGTCCCTTCAATTGACAGCTGCTTATTTTTATCTTGCATCTGTTATAACTTCACATCCACGCACCTGGTCTATTAGTTAGATATTCATTTATCAGGAAAATGCCCACTTGATTACATAACAGCGCTGTCATCAACAAACAAGCCCAACCCAACATTCTGTCCCAACGAAACCAGATAATTTTACACTCTCAATTTAGGCCAAAACTCTCTTATTATTATGGGCTGTTATTCCTTACTAAAACACCATGAGCATGCTCACGAGGACGCCATTTGGACTCTCGCCTGGGCCTCACCTCAAACACTTATCACCGGCAGTCTCGATACGACAGCTAAAGTGTGGAACATCCATTCCCAAGGCGGACAACTCAAGCTCACTGAGGACAGAGTCTTCGAGGACTTCGCTCTGGGTGTCATCTCAATCGATATAGCTCCGAACTCTAGCGTCGTTGCCATAGCAGATCTCGCTAGTCGGATACGCCTGTTCGATTTGGACAAATTCTGTGAGATCAAAACAATCGACGCTAGTCCAGTAGATTCCTGGAAGATTAAGTTTTCCCCCGATGGTAAACACCTGGCAACGGGGAGTGTCTCCGGAAAAATCAATCTTTACAGCACAAACGCCACAGGTGATACCACCAAAACTCAATTCGATGCTGGAAAGTTTGCGTATTCTGTCGATTTCGTGAGTATCCGATCGAATTATGGGAGTAGTTTTGTAACAAAGACAAGCTTGAACGACTAACTAAGAATTCACAATCATAACTCATTTCCACACAGAGCCCCGACGGCAGACTACTAGCCGCCGGAAATGTTGCCGGCATAGTCAATATATTCGATATGGAGTCAGAAAAACTTCTCACTCATATAAACAGTCATGCCATGCCTGTCAGATCTGTCGCCTTTTCCCCCGATTCTAAGCTGCTTCTGAGCGGCTCAGATGACACTCAAATCAAAATCCATAACACGAGCCATGCCGAGCAAATCAAAACACTAACTGGGCACGGCTCTTGGATTCTGGACCTAAATTTCGAACCGAATGGTTCCCACTTCGCTTCCGGGTAGGTAATCTCTCTTCTTGCTTAATCTCCCTCTCCAAAGTTGGATATTTCAATGTCAAGTCTCTAACACAAATCCCCTCGCAACATCAAAAAGATCATCTGACAAAAAGCTGAAAATATGGGACCTGAGCAACTTCGAATGCATACAAACATTTGGTAATCACGGGAACCAGGTGACTGGTGTAAAATATAACCCTAGCGGAAACAAATTGGCGTCCGTATCGGATGATAGCTCAATTATTATATATGATCACATTAAATAGGGGCATTCACTTCTTGAGATGAATTAGATTATCGAGAGGATAGTTGTGACTTCTTGTTGATTACAATCGGTGAATAATTTTTCATCTTTCTTTAATTTAAGTGCTCCTATCACGGAGTGCACTCCAGCGAACATGGTTTAATGCTGCTTCTTTCTGAATGAACATCCATCCTTGAGCTTTGCCTTACCCCCTGTAGGTGTGCAAAGGATTGTGGAACAACCCTTGCATGGCACGACCATTTGCGCGTGGCTGAATACAGTTGTGATCTTGAGGCAACCTGGGCATTTGACGTCCATGAAGTAAGAGTTTGGATGTTGAACAAGTCTCTTGAGTTTGCACTTTCGTCTCTCTGCATCAAGAGATGGATGTAGTAGATCTTTAGCGAGCTATTGGAACGTATTGTTGGCAATTGATATGGATTCGAATTGAGTATTGAGTTAATTATCCAGGCTGAAGGATTTTCTCGATGAAGCTAGATGGTATATAGATTAAGAACTGATTGTGTACTCACCATTTTGCCTAAATATTAATAGTCCCTTGTGGCAAGAGATTCGATGAAAACCAGTGTGCTAATAAGATTCTACAGTGACGATGGAACAATCTGTTCTAAAGCCCTGCCCAGAGCGATTTGTTTTTAGGATTTCCAACCAATATAGGAAAAATTAGTAAACGGATAGATATAATTTACAAAATATGGTACGTCAGGCCTGCGTAGTGTGGATTTCTTTACACAGAGTCCAGATACCAACGCGCCATGAGAAAGCGAGTTCCAAGCACCATACTGCAAGCATGCACGAGACACATTGGTTGCCGCTTCATGCCACCGCATGGGTAAGGATGAAAAGCCGACTGGAACTCGTTCGGGACTTTGTTCCACATGCGCAGTAGGGGGCGTGTCAAAAAACGTTCGAAATACTCATTCTCCATGCACACGTTGACCGGACTGTGTTCCGGCGCGCCCCCCAACGAGAAAGACACACCTACCCGAGTGGTGAAGATCAAATCAGCACACATGCGCAGGATCGCAACGCTCTCTTGCAAAACCCGAGAAAATGCGGACTGTTTGCCGGGTGTTCCGCTTTGGAGCCTGCGCTTGCGTTGGTTGTTATTTGGCGCGCAAATTCAATGCTGTCCCGAAAGAGGGCCATGAATGGGCCTAATTTGTTGAAAAAAACTCTGTTTAGAGGAAAACATGTGATGTAATTAGCGTCCTCATCTTAATAACCTTCATCCTTCAAGAGTCTAACTAGGAGAGTTACTCTTATTCACATACCTGTTCGACTCTCACTCCCATAGTGTTCCATACTAGAGATACCATCTACTCTCATTCCATCAAATATACCGCTCTCAAATCTAAACTCAGCGTACAGACCTCTTCATCGTCTTATGATCTAAGAGGATATTCCGATTTTGACACAGAAGGCAAGCTCGCCCAACTGTTACTTAGTCATTAAAGTCCAAGATGTCTTCAAATAAGCACAAGTGGACGTCCGAGCAAACCTATGATCTACTTCAGGCGATGAAAGGCTACAGGCCTTTCGGTATTGATAAACATTTCCATATGGCTTTCATATTGGAGAGATTTAGGGCCAGAAGCAAGATGGACATTTCAGTGGATACTCTGTGGGACCATATTGAGGAGTATTACGACATCAATCAGTTGACGAAAAGAGAGATCGAGAAGACGAAGCAGAAAACTGTTGAATTCTCTCTCTAAGAAAATCCCCTCGTCTCGGTTCGTCAAAATCCAAGCTTTACCATATGCACTGTCATCGAGAGAGATTTCTTCAACTTTTGATACGATACACAAGGAGATATCTTATGCTACAGATGCACGACTTAGGTTATAACTTATAATACAGGTTATTGTTTAATCATAGATAATTTTAGTTCATCGGACGGTGTGCGTTTGACTTAGAGATTGATGTCAGGTCAGATTTGCTCAAACTTGCTCAAATCGAGTATGGTGCACATGATAGATCACTGTGATGAAGGATCGTCTGAATCCTGGTGCCGCTGATGATCTTGGTGGTGGTAATGTGCTTGGCTCTTGAGATCTGGCTGACTGATCGCAGTGACAGGTGGTCTTGCGAATGGATTATCCAATTTGAAAGATTTACTCCTCTCTGGAAATCCGACAAGTTGATCCTCCATGGGTTCAAAATCTACAGGTGGTAGGGGCGCAACATTCTTCAGCCCCATATAAGTATTGATTTTCTGCTGTTGTTGATGGTCTATTGCGAATGCAAAATTATCATGACCAACAGGAGGCGAGATCGGGCCATGTCTAGCTCTTAGGGAATTGTTCTGTTGTTGTTGCAGGTGTTGCTGATGCTGTTGTTGTTGTTGTTGTTGTTGTTGGGGCTGCTGCTGAGATTGAGTGTTGCCAGGCTTTAGGGGAGGATTGATGGTCGGATGGGAAAATTGGTGCGGCCACTGATGTTGGAGTTGCTTGCCGCTCGCCTGGTTAATTGTTGCAGCAGCGGCCAGTTGATTGAAAGCCAGTTGGCCCTGTTTCTGCCCTATTGTGGCACCCATTCCGCTGGACTGATTTGTTGTGCTCGCTCCATCGTCAATGATTTCCTCATCGTCGGGTTGTTTTGTTTTGGCAAACAAGGAACTAATGTCCTCCAATGATCTGCCCCGAGTTTCTGGTAGTTTCCAAAAGAGAAGAAGCCAGCAGATGGAGGAAATGACGGCATACAAGTAGAAGGCTCCATGTGTCGTGATCAGCTCTGTAAGGGAGATAAATGTCAATGAAATGAGCAAATTAAACATCCAATTGATGCTTGTGGCAATACTGTAGCAAAAACTGCGCGCCCACATTGGATAAATCTCCGAGTTGATTGTCCAAGGCATGGGAGCCATTCCCGGAGCAAAAGAGCTCAAATAGGTGACCAAACCGATGAGCACGAGCCAAGTGTTAAGTCCAATGCCATGATTCATTGAGGGACAAATGTGATTGGCAAAAACAAACTGGCTAGACTGTAGTGGGGCGGTTGAGATCTTTGGCGAGCCAGGCGGACGATCAGGCGGTGTGAGTGCACTTATAACCTCTGGAATTGCGGCACAATTGCCGCCCAGTGAGTGGGATGGATCCATGGGGTTCTTTTGGAGGCAGGTTGCAGTGTTGAGACTCTGTGAATCGTAACAGAATCCACAACGAGGATCCGCAATGCAACTGGAGCAATCGCGTTTAGAGTAGCAAGCCTCCAGGGTGGACATGTTCAGGGCCGTCACTTCGGCGCCATTCATTGAGGTTAAATGAAAGCCTGTTCCAAGAAGCAAAAGGGATAGAATGACACCAAGTAATGAGCCAAGAGTTAAACTGCGCCGGCCCACACGATCGGCCAACAGGTAGCCGCATAGGGAGAAGATGACGTAGACTGTTGCCGTTGGCACGGCCAACCAAACTGCCGCCGATTGCGATTGAACTCCTGACATTTCAATAATTGTTGCCGTATAATACATAACAGTATTGATTCCAGCCAATTGTTGCGTGGCCATCAGAAGGCAGCCAACAATTAGGGCGCGCCTTGTGGCAGTTTTTCTAAATATTGCAACAATAATATTCCTTTTCTGCTCCTTGCGTCTATCCTCCTGAATGACAAGCTCCAGTTGATTTTGTCTGATCTTCTCAAACTCCCTCAGTACAGCAGCGCCCGCATTGCCCCTAATCTGTTTCAAGGCCACCAAGGCCTCATTCTCGCGCTGGTGTCTAATTAGCCAACGGGGCGACTCGGGCATAAACATAAAGCCTACGAATTGTATCACAGCTGGAAAGGCGGCCAGGGCGAGCATCCAACGCCAGCCGTTTTCGTGGTCATAGCTGAAGGCGCCGGCGGTGATTGCGGCCGACATTTGGCCAATGGTTATAAACAAATTGTTCATTGTCACCAGAGAGCCTCTTATGTTCGAGGGGGCAAGTTCGGCAATGTACATTGGGACCACAGTTGAGGCCATTCCAACGGCGACACCAACAGTGGCCCTTCCAAAGAGGAGCACCCACTTGCTCCAGGCGGCGCCCATAATAAGCGAGCCAATGGTGAACACAATGCTAGCGTACAAAATCACAGACTTTCTCCCATAGCGTTCGCTTAGACTGCCCGCCATTAGTGACAATATCCAGGCGCCTAAAATGGTGATACTCACCACAAGCTCTTGCCACAAACTGTTCAAATTGAACACCTTGCGCACAAACACCATAGCTCCACTGACAATTCCTGTGTCGTAACCAAACAGGAAACCGCCCATTGCCGACAACAAGGACATGAGATAAATTATGCTTGGGGCCCCCTGTTGCTGGAGACTCTTTTTCGTCGACCCATGTCTGCTCGTCCTTCCCTTTTCGCAATCCTTCTGCTGTGCCCCCGCAGCATCCTTGCTACTAGTATTATTATTATTATTATTATTATTACTACAATTGTTATTATTGCTACTACTACTATTATTGTTGTTATTATTACTACTACTATTGTTGTTGTTGTTGTTGGTGTTGCTGCTGTCGCCGATGCCGTAGAACTGGTCGTCGTCGTCGTCAAAGGTCGGCAACATGCCCCCGGCCACCATCCTGAAGCGATTTTCTTCCCTGATGCGCCCCTTTGAAACAAGAGCCTAGATGAGCCCTTAGATAAAACTAAGAATCAAGATTACAAAAACCTATAACTTGTGCTTGTTTCCCAATCGTTGTACTTCCTTTGCTGCTTGCAATTGTCTCTGAAAGTTTTCATCCAGCCCACCAAGTGTCTTGTCGCTAGGCTCTGGGCCTGCTTGACTAGTTCGTTTGGGTGTTAATCTTGATCGAGTGGGGCTCTGAGCGAGTGTTTGCGTGAAATTTAATGGCTTCCTCTTGAGCTACTGTGATCTCTGGAGCTAGTCCTCCGTTTATTATATGCTTCGGGCGCTCGCACTTGCTTCAGTGTTCAATCCTTGCGACCCTTTTCGCTTGCGCCGGCGACTATAGTTTTGGATCTTTCCAACTGAGGAGGGCGCAAATGCAATGTTGACTACTTTCAACTCTCTCTCTCTTTCTCTCAATTCGCTGCTGCCTTATTGTTTCCTGCTTTCCCTCTTTCTTTCCTTCCGATTATGGATTGTTCCGTTTTGGATTTTTCCCTGAGGTGATTGTTCTCTCTGGCCAATTGTCTAGCTTTGGGCATGCACTCAAGCAAGCGACACACTCTCTCGAACTGGTCCACTTGTTCGAAGCCGGCTTTTCAGACTGGCTTCCAGAGTTGAGCAAAGTATCGCGCGAAATGAAATCTCCACCAGAGAGCCAGCTCCACTTAATATATGACCAAATGAGCAAATTGAGCACACTCTTTTCCTTTGATTATTATTGGTTCCTTTTCTTTTTCAAATTCAACCCTCCATCCAGCGGCTATGAGTCTGCGCCGGCCTGCTCCCTATCTGCCAGAGGCCTTTGCTCGCCCTGCTCTCTCTGGCTGCACACTATGTACCCAGAGAGTGTGTCTGTCCGTCTGTCCGTCTGTCTGTCTGTCTGTCTGTCTGTCTGTGGGATACACTAGTACGTGCTGTTGTCGTCAGAGCTTGCCAGTCGGCCGGTTGTGCGTGTAAATCTGTGCGTCGCTATATTTGATTTGATTTGGCCGCTGGCACCTGTTGCACCGTTGTTGTTTGAGTGCAGTGGTCGCGTGGAGAGTTTTCTGCTTGCTCGTTGTGCTTTTTCTCGCCCGCTCGCCACAAACACACACAAGTCAGTCTGTCTGGCGCCACACAGTCACAGTCGCAGTCACAGTCACAGAGACACCTCTCCTGTGTCAGGCTACTCACCTCTGGCGGCCACTAAATGCAAGCGCACACAAATTACTAATCAACTACCTGGTGCTGCTGCTGCTGTTCTCACCTCAGCATACTTTTGGGAATAGTTCCCTTGTGATGCGCTCCACCAAAACACACACACACAACTACCTAGAAACTACCTAGACCACACGAGGCACAATTGGCAAGCTTCGACAATTAGCCCCGGACACAACTTGTGCCCTGCTCTGGCAGTAACTATCCACAATTAGCCGGCTGCCGGAATAATGGAATAATGGAATGGAGCACACTCGCCGCAACACGCTCTCTGGCGTGTTATGGAATTTCCTCTCCTCCCAATTGCCTCCTCTCTCTTTCCGATGATGTCGCGTGCCTTTTCGCCCTTCTGAACATGCAAATAGTAATAATAATAATAATAATAATTCATATTGTCTCACTCCTTTATGCACTCGTTAGCCTCTTTTTGGCAGCACTCTGTTTCATTGTGTTCTGCTGGAAAATTGGTGCGAGCAATTCGGTCGCGCGCAGCAACAAACTCGCACAGGCCAGCAGAAGCAGCAGCAGCAGCAGAAGTTATAACTTGGCCTCACTGCAAAGGCAACTCGCCGACCACAACAACAACAACAAGAGAAAAAACCTCAACAAGCCAGCCAACAGGTGAAAGCTTGCTCAGTCTCGTGGGCAAAGTTGCACAATGTTCCAAGTGGGCTCTCTCCAAAGGGGCAAAGTTTCTGATGCTAAAATCTCAAATTGCCCAAGTTAGCGCAAATCTTCGAGCTCAGCAATCTGGCTGGCTCGCCAATGAGTCAGTCAGATTGCTGCTTAGTTAGTCACTTGATTCAGCTCCTCGGCCTGGCTCGGTGGTTAGCCAATCGGGCTTGACTCTGCCTGCTCGTCGCGCTCGTCTTGGCGAGCTTGCCGAGAGACAGAGACACGCAGCTTGGAGATTGGAGCCTCGAGTTGGGAGCTTGGGGGGCAGAGGAAGAGAAGGGAGACAAGGCGGCTCCCTCGGGCCCAAAGGGTGAATCTCAACTTAGCTTAGCGCAACAATTTCCACCCCACCACAAGCCACTGATATTGGCCTCCATTTTCTCTCTCTCTCCCTTAAATCCTCAGCCGAAAGGGGCAGACAAAGTGTGGGCCTTTGCTTGATGAGCTTCTCTCTGAAAAGCTCATCAAAGACACGCTCGCCCACAGTCACTCGTCGGCGAGATTCGAAAACAAATACACTCCACGAGCGAGTGTCTTAGCCACCTGCTGGCCGTCCTGCTTGGTGGTCGTCAAAAAATCCGTTGCTTAAGCTCTGCTGTCGTTGGATTTACTTTTGTCTCGCTTGCTACAAGCAGACAGGTCGCAACAAACTCGCCCGGCAAATTAAACGCCGATGCTTAGACGCCGGCCTCTCTTGTCTCTTGGCGCCTAAAGTCACTCGAACTCGAGTAACTTGTTCTCTTTGGCTGGACGAGATGAAAGTGTAAAGAAAAAAGTGCAATTCTTTCACCGTGTTCCTCAAACTTTCGCAAAGGATCGCTTTGCAGTTAATGAGCCAGGAAGAGTGTCTAGAAGAATGCGAGTGGCTTATTTGCCATCACCTTGTCTCAGTTGGCTGGATACTTTTTTCGCTTGAGACTTGGCAGCAGTGCGAGCAAAATGGGTAAACTCAATCACGCACTTCCATCGTGTTCACTTCGTGCACGCTTTTTCATCCTAGACCATTATGTCATTATTGAGAATTTGACGACGAGGACAAGCTGCAGTCAAGAAGTGTGGCAGATGTGGTGCCGAGTTGCGGGCACAAATCGTGCAACCTTGTCCCCTGGCGCTTGACACGTGCTGCCAGCTGAGCCTTATGGGAGAAAACAGATCAACAAATCAACTGATCTGAGCCCAAAAGGTGGCCACTCTGACAAAGCAATCAGTCGGAGGGAAAGAGAGAGAGAGAGAGAGACTGGGAGAACCAAATTAAAGACAAATTGTATCAAATTGTACAAAGTTTGGCTGCAAAGGAGATATTGGAAAAGTGTTTGACTTGCATTGAGCTTGCCCCGTGTGGCCCTGTCACCTAGTGGTGTGTTGTGTCGTCACTGGCGGTTGCTGGCGCCATTCAGAGTGCACTGCTCACTCCCAGGGACTGAACTCGACCGCAAAAGAGTCTATCCAATTCAATGCCAATTTATTTGAAAAAAAACACCATTATTAGCAACGCCCGCCGGTGCCAAAGGAGCAGCTATCTTCCTCTTGGAATAAATTAAGCTGGCACATGAGTGGAACAATGTTGTTGTTGTTGTTGTTGTTGCCCTTTTTGCAGCTGACGTTTCAGGCCAGTGGTGATATTCAAAACTGGTGCACCACCACCACCACCAATCACTCCTTGTCTCTCCTTAAACTCTAATCCCTAGTGCCGCCATTCCTGGACGACCATTCAGCCAACCTGTGGCCTCCGTCCAGACCACTGTCTCTGGGTCTCGGTCCAAGTCTCAGTGTCTGCATTTGGCTGCGATGCTAGAGAAAGAAAAATGAACAGGTGACTCCATGCTGTTGGCGACAAGTGTCGGAAGCTGACTATCTAATTCATGTGCCGCCCCTTAGCGTCACGGCACCAGACGACAACAATCTGCCGGCTTAAGTCAAACAGCTTGCCATGGGCCACCTGACACTAGTTCCATCTCTCCCTCGGTTTTCGGATTACTCCCCGACGGCGGCTCTACCAAACTCGCCGCTTGACAACTAACCACCAACGACCACAACAACCACCACTAATAATATCAATAATTATGATACTAGTAATACTTATAGTTATAGTCGCCATAAATTAATGGAATGATGGAAAGTTTTTTATCCCCGCCCTGAGTTTCGAGGCTCTTTCATAGCTAGTGTATGTGTGTGTGTATTCTAGGCACTGGTGGAGCCAGGAGATAGTCTCTCTCTCTCTCTCTCTCTCTGTCCCTTTTGCGTTCTCCACTAGCTTACACAAACTTGCCCATTTTTTCACCCCCCATCGGAAGGTGCCAATTAGTGACAATTTTGCCTATTACACAAAAGGAAACTTGGAACTCCCATTTTCCGATGAGATTCACTCTTGTCTCTAACTCACTAGCTCCCGTCACTCACTCTCGTCTACTGTGAAACCAGAGCTATGGAAATGTTTCAGAAAGCACTCACAATGACTAAGCGCAAAAGCTCCAAAATCGCCAAATCCAATGAACATCTGTTGTGTCTCTTCTCTATTGATATCTATGCAAAACACAAGCTAAAAATTCTTTCCTCGCCCTCTATCTACTCTCGTCTTACTTTATTAGTAACAATTACCAATCGTTACGACGCTTTTTCATCACCTTCTCTACATGGCTCTTAGATAGATGGTACACCCTTTTCAACTACCATCATCTCTATCATCTATTTTGTGATCATCATATGTGTCCATACTTGGGATTTATCAACGGATTCTTGATTAGTCGTTTCAATCGGCTGTCATAAATTTGACGACAACAAAACACCAACTCTGGATTCACGTCACTATCTGGAATCCTATTACGACGTGGGTATGCCTCATTCGAAACTGGTATCGTTACATCGGCCAGGGACCAGCTAGTTTTCACCTGGTCCATCTTGCACCGCTTCCTATAACGACAGTATTCATTAAAAGTTAACACATAACATTTATCCTCGATACAATCGACACTGTCCACGTCGCGATGCCGTGAAGCAAATATTTCATCAATCAATTGGTGTGGCTTCCTACCCTCCTCTGTGTGCTCAGGACGGTAATACCAGAATAAACTCATCATGACTCCACCGCTTGATGCATCCTGCCAAAAGGCGCAGATCTTAGCTATGTAGGGGAGATCAGTCTTCTTTGCGCCGCTCCGGAGCAGAACGCTATCCTTAACTTGTATTACATCGCCCTCTATGTGTTTTATTGCTGGGTAACAAATCAACCTCCTTGGAGGCTCGTCATTGCGCAAGTAAACCAGTTTCTCTTCTGGAACACCAAGCAGAGACCATGAACTCTGGACTGTTAGCCTGTCAACGACATTCAAATCGAGTGATGATTGCGTTTGACGGTGCAGTAGCTGTGATACTAGCGAGGGGCTTTGTCGTTTATCAGAGGTTGTTGCAGACTTTAAAGGTGAAAGACTCTTGGGAGAAGGTTGTTGACGATCTGTGGACTTTGTTCCATCGAAAACAAGGCCATTATTACCATGCTCCGCCGTAACTACGGTAGTCGGCAGCTTCAACACGAGACTGGAGTTGTTACTACTAGACTTTGATGATGAAGTTTGGGAGCCTGAGGTCTTTTTTGCAAAACTTTGATGATCACTTTTTGAGTTTTGCAACTTCGTTGAACCAGTGGATGGGTTCTTGAGGCTACTATTTCTTGGGCTCACTTTCGATGATGTCTGCGAATCATGAGATAAACCCAAACCCGAGTTTGGTGAGGATTTCTTGAATGCATCAGCGAAATTTGTAACAGTTGTACAAACATGAGGATGGCTAAGGTAGACATTCATCGCGCTTATTTTGGCGTAGGCATCGGATTTACTCTCTCTCCTGGGTTTAAGATATTTCTCATTAGCATGAAGTGTGGATGGCGGGCGCTTGTGTGACTGTTTCGGGGATGATTGGAATTTGCTATGATTGGCCGGTTTTTCAAGGACTGCTTGTCTCTCTTTTTTTGATGATCGTTCAGTTGCACTGGGGGGTGACGTTTGAGTTCCCTGTGTCAATAATAATAGTTGTTTCGGTGGTTCCTTCTTTGATGAGGGCTCAACCGGGGGTTCAGGTTTGGATCCCGATAAAGTCAGTAATAGATTTGACTTTTCTGTTGGGGTGGTCTTCGCTCTTGTTGTGGATGTATCACTTGACTTATTAATCGGTGTTGAAGATCTGGGTCCGTTCGATTGCCTAGTCTTTGAATAAGTTTTGATTGCCCTACTTTTATCACAAATGCTGTAGTCGGTATAGATATCATTGGTGAAGTTGCTGCTTTGTTCGACACCGTTCGTAAGTTTTGAACGCTTACTAGGTGGGGTTGTCTGTTGTGGTGATTTTGTTTGTCTGGCGTCAGGTGCTTGTTGATTACAATCTTTCGCATTGTTTACAAAATATATCTGACCAGATCTTGTTCGTCTTATGTTATTGCCCCTCGTTGAACCTTGACTCGTTGATGAGCCACTGTTACTTATACTCTGTTCCTCTAATGATTGTTGCAAGGCTCGTTTTAGGTCATTCAATTCGACCTTTTTGGGATCTGATAACTGATACTTGAAGATATCTGTTCGAGCTGCTCGGCGTTTTGGAAGGCGCCTTTGGTTTGCCTCATTCTTCTTAGGACGGTCCATCATCATAATATCGAACAATGATGAAGACTTGAAGGGGTGTTTGTACTATTTGAATAATTACAAATAGTACCTATAATGAATTTGAAACTATGTCATACGCTGTTAACCTATGAGAGTTCCCAATTGTAATGATAAAAATAACAACGAATAGAGTAATAACAGAGAGAATTTCGTATGAGGTTGAAATATTAGCCTCAGGAAAATATGCTGACCGTTTTGGTTTCAAGTCTCCATCCTGGATTCAGGTAATAGCTGTGTCGCAATAGAGTTAATGCTGGTGTTGGATACTATATTATATATTATATATTATATAAACACGCCACGCCTCACAATGTCGCGCACATAAACACTACAGATCTACGGGTTCCCAAGCTGCAGCAGAGGCATTCCACGCACAGCTCGCAGATTTTCAGAAATTTTCACGGTGCCGACCTCCGATATTATTATCACCTGCATCGACATATTCATTCATATAATATATTGTAGATAATATGGCAACCAACGACGAGCCTTCCTCTCACAAGACAGAGGATGAAGAGTTGGAAGAGGGGGAACTCAAGGATGACGACGATGATGACGAGGATGATGATAATGATGACGTATATGATAAGCGAGAGGTCTGTGATCCGCCTCAGATGAATAACCATACTCCTATGGTTCCCAGCCATCCTCCAGGAACAACATATCCCCGTGGCGAGTTGGTCTCCAATGGCCCAATGCAAAAATCGAATGCTAGGTGTAGATTTTATTCTAGAACAAGTAACAAATGCACTTGGGGTGATAGGTGTAGATTTGAGCACCGTGACGATAGTCCAGAGCATGGGGACACTATTGATAACGGGATAGCCCCTGGACAACATAATTCTATGCCTCCCAGACCTCAGATGGGAGTGCCCATGCCTCCAATGGCACCTGCCGAGCGGCCTTACCCACCTTACGGCCGTATTCAGCCGTACCCTATTGCTATGCCTAATTACAACCATTATGACCCATACACAATAGGACCGTCTGGTTACAGTCCTTATGATCCTTATGGTCCACCTCCACCACCGCCACATCATCAGTCGCCACCATTACCGCCGTTACACCAGCCTACTAGCTCTAGTGGTGGAGCTGCTATTGCCGGATACCATAATCCACAATCTTCGGTCCCATCCGCTCTCTACGAGCGCAAGCAGAGGCTGGCCTTCGAGCTAGCACCATGGAATGATAGAAATAGTGCGCATCCTTCGACAGCCTATTCGAACTCAGGCCCTCGATTCCACCGAACGCATTATAGTAGGGACCCTTATCAACGTAACTATCCTCCTCCACCTGGATATTATATGAATGATGGTGGGCCACCCTATTCATCTTATCCCACTCATCCGAGCTATCCACCGAATCATCCGTCCTCTCATCGTCATTTAAGAGCACCTTACTCTAGTCAGAGAAGTATGCCTCCAACGGGCATGAGACCCCGATCAAACAAGCGTGCCCATGATGAGGGCGAGAGTTCTTGGTCTGATTCAGGTTCGGATGACTCAATATTAGCCCAAGCCAGTTATTCTAACAAAAACCATACACATAAGTCAAGCAAGAGATTAAATCATCGGCATATGCCAGCACAACCTCCATCACCGCATCATGATCCAAATCAACGAACTCAAGAAGCACCCGCGCACCTAGATGATAATGATTCAACCGACAATACTCTGGATCATGTGAGGAGTACACCTCCCTCTGAGCCAATCTCCGTTGACAAAGAGCGCCAAGAGATGCTGCTAAACAAGTTAAGAGAGATTGAGGATCTTATGGCCAAAAAGAAGGGGGAGCATGAAGATCCTGCTCAGGAGGTTTGAACTCTCACTGCATGTAATGAGTATGTGTCTTTCCTCTCAACTTGTCAGTTTAGGTAGCACGCTGGCCTATGATTGCACCTCTGAAGTATAGGCACGATAACAAGAGCCGGAGCTCCTTAAGTGGTTGGTAGGTGGGCAGACGATAGTCGAGGAAGAAACATTTCACCCAATGAGCCTCGGTCGGTAGTCCATTAGCCTACCTTCACTCGTTGGCAGCAAATTGCGTGTAATATTGATGAGAACCATCTCATGGTGTGAAATCTTTGGAGACCCGATGTGACACGAAAGCTTAGTCTCCAGCGTTGTGTAAGATTTATTTGATTCTGATGATGAAATTGTATGATACACCATAGTGGCACTCGAAGGGGTTTATAGACATTGCTGTGAGGAGAATAGTGGTATAGGATTCAAGTTTCTCTCTTCACACTCAAAGCCAATTCCCTACTTTATTGCCCCCTGTTTTGCCGTACTCCCTAAATTCCCACTGAGGTTGCGGATTGATTACGATAAATTAATTTTGAGATTTTTCTGTGAGCTAGTAAACATTAACAATGAACGGTATCATACCGACGGAGTTACTCTCTACTAATTGTTTGTCTTTCAGTCTCAAACTTTTCGAAACTGCTTTCTCTTTATGCCACCGACTCGCCTAAGAGTGTCAGCCTGCAAACAGTTCACTTCTCACCAATCTTTTTATGCATTTGGAACTATTGCCTAGATTGGGCAGGCGACCATTTGCAATGATGAAAAAGTTTTCCCCAAATTGCCAGGTTATCTGAACTTCTCGGAGCCTCGAACACAACAACATCCGGTCCTATGCATAAATTGGTGCCCAATCTGATGACCACCAGCTGGAGACGTCATGGCGTAGAAATTCAGCCTCCAAATTGATTAGATCTCAAGAGGATTGGACTGGCAAGACTGGAGGAAAGTTTGGCGATGAGGAGCCGCTTAGAACGTTCGTCGAGTCGTTATTGAGTCCATTGTTGTTGTTGTTGTTGTTGTTGGCATTGTTATTGTTTCTGGCCTGGCCATGATTCGCGCCGCCATTGTTCTTGCGACCCTGTTTGCCGCCGCCAGATCCCTGGTGGTTTGCGTTTGAGAGTGCCATAGGGAGAGGAAGAGAGAGAACGGAAGTGGATTAGAAAATACTCATTGTCTGAGGAGCAGGAGATCTCTCAATTGGTGCTCCATTGGTTCCACCAGTTGGAGCTATGCCCTCGCTTGAGTCATCCAATTGTTTGGAATGGGAATGCAGTCTGGTGGAAATGCTAATTCATGGCCTAATCAATGCTGGCCACAAATAGTCAGCCAAACGCTAGAGACGCCCCCACTTACCGCTGGCCCTGGGGGACCTCTGGGGCCCTGTGAAAGTTCAGTCATTGGTCCATTGAGAGTTTATTGAGAGCAAACGCATTGGAGTGGTCCAATGGCATATTGGTGTGTCACAAAGTCGTGCATTGGATGTTCATTGTTTGAGATGAAGAAGAATGAGATGAGAAGCCCGATGTGAGTAGTTTGTTTTTGTTTCTGTTTCTGTTGATGTTTATGTTGCAAGAGAGGCTTCACTCAAGCCAGCCAGCTGTCATGTTCAGCCTCGACGATTGATGGACAATGGGAAAAAGTGGAGCAAAGCAAACAAGAGCTCCAAGTGATGGGGGTTGTGTTAGGCACACAACATGGGGGCTCAAAAGGCACACTAGACGATTGGCAAGCGCCCATCACTTCGTGGTGCTTTGTTGAAAGCCCGGAAAGCTTTCTTGCAGGCCCCAAGATTTTCGAACCATCTCCAGGACAGTCTACTCTGCTAATTGCCCGGCTTGTCCAAGTGCAAAAGTGCAATAAGTCTTATTAGCGATGAAACAAGACTTGTTTCAGCGCTAATTGGGCGGGAATTCACGCGACGCCAATAAGCTGGCCAAGTGAGGAGGCCGACAAGCTTGAAGCTGACCGAGCGGATGCTTTGGATTGGACTAGGCCGCTGGCTAGGCGGCGATAACTGTCACAATTTGCGTCTACTACTCACCCTCTTGCCCCGTTTGCCTCGCTCGCCCCTGTCGCCCTTCTCGCCGGGCGGGCCGCGCTCGCCCTGCTCTCCCTTAGCTCCAGGCGGACCAGGAGGGCCTGATGGTGGTGGAATTTTGCAGTTTTGTTTCCGACACAATGGCCCAACGGCCAAACCATTTGGGGACGACCATTAGGAGGCGCAGTTAATTATTAATTATTTGCACCAGTGGACCAGTTGTGCCAATGTAAAAGTGCACGAGAAAGGCGGAGGTTTGTAAAATGGATGTTTGTCATTGAGTGGCGTCAGGTTAGCCAGTTTTGGCACTAAAGCGCAGGGGAGTAATTTACGATGGCCGATTGGGCCGGCCGACAGACCCAATTGGGCCCAACCTCGCCCAACTAGTGTCTGTCTCAAGACAAATGAAGGGGGCACACTTACCTGGCGGTCCGGGTGGTCCCTCGACGAAGCCGGTGGGAAAGGCGTTGCCGTCGAGCGTGGTGGTGAGCCCCCGGTCGCCCTTTTCGCCCCGCGGCCCCGCCGGACCCATGGGACCGGGCGGCCCAAGTGGGCCCTGCTCGCCGGGTGGCCCTCGGTCGCCCTTGGGTCCTGGTTCGCCCTGTGTTTGATCGAACGATTGATGGGGAGCACTCATCAGTCAGCTGCTGTTCCTTCATCTGGTTGTTGCCCATCTGGGAATGAAACTGTGGCCACCAATGGACTGCTGCCAATGGACTGCCTTGGACCCCAAAGGATCGCAGTTTAAGGGCCCAGAGGAGCACTGCTCAGTGTCTCAGTGCAAGATAGCTGCAGGTTGATCAATGGCGCTGCTCCTCTACATTGGCAGCAGACTGTCCGCCTTTCTGGAGGCTGAAAACTCACCTTCAAGAGCAGCACATCGCCGGGCGCCAAAGTGGCCCCAATGTTGGCCAGAGTCTGTTTGTGATTGTGTG
>Ga0058701_10000359_pt1 | contig 33073 bp, 32 predicted proteins | sample AgamicOrMae_FD_97039 | JGI IMG/M metagenome (GOLD analysis project Ga0058701, IMG submission 97039) | Agave microbial communities from Guanajuato, Mexico - Or.Ma.e | ecosystem: Host-associated > Plants > Phyllosphere > Phylloplane/Leaf | place: Guanajuato, Mexico | collected 2012-06-04
CCCTGTACGGAATTGTACGGGGTACATTGGGGGTACATTTTGTACATTTGTCCGCCGATTTCGCCCGTACAGCGGCGTACAAGACACGCCCCTTTGTACGGATTGTACCGTACATCCACGCTATGTCTGAGGGATGTGTATGTGTTTTTATTTTTGCAAACATCATTCACGTGTAGGTTGCAATAATATTACTCGAGTCTTGCGTCAGCTCTCGAGGTTCAATCAAATATTTACCGAATCCAATATTCTATCATAGTTTCAGCCCACAGTTTAAATTTCACCATCTATCCAGTTGATCCGAGCGCGCCCAAGATAGATTAATCCAGATATATCTTGACAACAGTCTCACCAAATCTTGCAGACTGGCGCCCACTCTGGGGACCAATCAATCAAATCCAAACGAGCCTGATGAGGAAAAGATCCTCAATAGTTTAATCGACGATGTGATATTTTGCGAATGTCTCCAGGTCCACAGGGCCGCCAAGATGGGAATGATATTTACCGAACCCGCTGATGAATTATACAAGATAAAAGAGGGTAATGGTGTAGATGTTTTTGGTCAGCCCTTAAATAAGAAGAAACAATTGAACTGTACTTGTCCACAATGTAGCCGTAATATAGCCGCATCCCGTTTAGCACCTCATTTAGAGAAATGCATGGGAATGGGACGTCTCTCGGCGAGAGCAGCTAGCAACAAGCGCGATACAAGCTCAAGTTAGATGTGAATACAATAGGATTATGTTCCAATTTGTTGATATAAGATATAGCCTAAGTGGAGAAGAAGATTAAATTGCGAAAGATGGCTTGTGATCAGAAATCGCTCTTAGATTATATATCGGGACACCAGCAGTCTATATGATTACTTTTATTTTTATCTCCAAATTGTTTTTGTGATTTGAGAACCATCTAGATGATGAGAGGCACACAGAGCAATAGTTAAGTAGCAATAATTGTACTATATGAAAGCTTAGAGATTAGGACTTCAACTTATGATGAAGGGCGCTATGGGTCGGAAGGAAGAATCATCATGTTACAATGATTTTACCACGCTGTCTAAATTCCCGGATGACCTGCATCCAAAGGCGAGCCCAATCGAGAGGCAAACCCAAATCAGTTAGTTCGTCGCCATCAACAAAATGGTTCTTGAACATTATCACACTGTTACGGCAATTCTTGACAATCAACGGATCGTGATCATCAATATCCGTTGTTTTATCCTTGTGATGAAGATTTGCTGCGGTTGTTGATTTTGTCTTATACTTCACTGGAACGTTTGCTGCAGTTACTGAGCCTTCGCTCGCCAGCTGGTGAGCAATCCTTAAATAATCATGGTCTTCACCAGCTGAGAGCCTGGAATCGTTATCATTACGATTGGTACCATTTGAGATAGCGACTTGAAATTGATGCAACTGATGAAAATGTTGACCCTCCACACCATTCAAAGCCATTGTTGCAGTGTAAATTTTGTGTAAAAATATAGATAGTTCAATTGTGTCCCGGACGAGCGATTTGCAGACCTCTCTATAATGAAGATCAGCTTGTGACTTCTTTGCCACCGGCAGTCGCCTGATACAAATCTCTTCCAATTCCCCCAGGGTCATCTCTTTTTGTGACTGAATTATCAAATATTCCATGGCAATGTTGAGTTTCCTCTCTTCATCGTCGGGGATTCCATAGTCAAGTGCCCAAAATAAAGCCATACCAAGTGAAGAGATCAATTCGCTTTCGGAATTTGCTATTTTTCTCCTATGAATTTCGTCACTTAATTCGGGCGAAATCGGTGGTGTAGGTGGCAAAGTATTAGTAGTGGCGGTGGTGGTGTTTATATTGGTGGTATTTAGAGGTGTATCGGAAGTTGTGTTGGTGGCGGTTGTTGTTGGACTAATGCCCGTTGTTGTACTATTTGTGGTTGAATTATTTCGTTGCATTTGTATGAGATTATTTTCTTGCTGCATGTTATCTTGACTGTCCAATCTTGTTTCCTGTTCACGATTGGCCAGTTTGATTTGCCCATTATTCAATGCAGAATCGCTTGATACGTGCGAGGTAATCTTGGTCCATAGTGTCTTCTCGTGAATGAAACCTTCTTTATGTATATAAATCTGTGCCAAAGAATCAATGATGGCGCAATTGTTTCCGGCCGGCCAGATCCTCTGAGTTAGCGCCGCTAGCTCGTAGGCAATTGCCCAGGCTTGTTCCTGGCTGATTTGGTTCATAATTCTCAGGATGGCCAATAGATCGATGCAGCCATCCTCGTCGAGAGCGCACCTGATCATGGTGACCGTTGGCTAAAAGGCGGCTCCACTACTTGGTTACCTATTTTTCCGTTGCCCTTGTTTCTGGCAGCTCTTCTTTGAGTTTGATCTTCTTTTTCTGTGTCAAATGTTCTCTCTTCAAAACAATCACCGAGCCTCTGAAATGAAGGTTAATTGTGGTCTTGTGTATCATTTGCCAGTTGCTGTTTTTTTTTCTTGTTCTTGTTGCAGTTCTGTTAAAATGGGTGTGGCATGAGTTGTTGCGAGAAGAGTTTTGAGGAAAACTTCAGCCGCATCATTAGGGCAGTCCATCTGACCATGGGACCAGAACGAGGAAGCAGTGGCTTGTGTGTGTGTTGTGGCGCGCGTGGCCGAAGCAGAGCGGCCGGTGCAGGAGCAGCGTGTTTGTTTTGTTTCTCTTGGCTGTTGCTTCTTCTCCGCTGCTTTGGCTCGTCTGAGAGGCGCGCGTTTCCTTGCGGCTCTTGTTGCTCTGCTGCCAAACCCAAACGGCACGTCCCACACTTTAGACACCACAGTCTCAAGCCAAACTCTCACCAATTGGCCACACACACATCTGCTATCTATTAGCCCTCTCAGCTGCTCCTCTTGCCTCAGGTATCCTCTACACCCTCTGAGTTAAACTCTCTATCTCTCTACAATTACCAATAGCCAATAGCCGAAAGGCAATAGTCGATTGCCAAACACTTGAGACAGAGGTATGTGAGAGAGTATCTATGTGGTCCTTTGTCTGGAATTTCTCGCGCTCCCCCACAACAACAACTACAGCTTAGGACTTGCACAGGACTGGCAAAAGTGGCGTCTGGCCAGTGTGATCGATTTGTCTTCCACAACTGGAGATTTGCACGCGAACTCTGGCGGCAGCTTGTGTGCTCGAGTGTTGTCTCGATTGTGCAACAAGTGTTGTCGTCTCTCTCTCTGTCATCAGCCACCTAAAGTCTCCTCTTCGTCCTCTTCTGCCTCTGCTTCTGCTTCTTCTTCTTCTCCGGCTCCAATTGAACACACATCGAGCGCATTCAATGAGAGTGCATGCGCCACGGTAAGTCAATGATTGGAAAACGATCGGCCGCTAGCCAAGGCAGGAGGCTTGGAGCTTCTTCTCCTCGAGTTTGGGCGCTGGAACAACTGGCTGGCTCCACTTTAACCAAGCTCTGCCTTGTGAGCCTTTTAATGCCAGCAATTTGGTTCCCTCGTGGCTGGCTGGCCAAGTGAAAAGGGGAGGCGACTGAGTGTGAGTGGTGGAAAGTGGCGCCTTTGCCGCTTGAGGCAAAAGTGTGCTCTCGCTCGGTCGCCCCTTTCGCGCAATGTTCACTGCGCTCAGTGCGCTCACTCGCTGCCCTCAGCGCCAGTCTCTGGCTCTCTGGTGCTCTCTGCGATGCGAGCGAGTGGCAGTGTTCGGCCCAAAGCGGCGCAGTGGCAGAGTGTTGCCCGCTCGCTCGCTAGCTTGCCCACTAGCTTGCCGCCGGCCCTCAGCCCGCCGAGACGCACGCACAGACACTCGCTCGCCCCCGAGAGCCAACAACGAGTCCCACGACGGCGCTTTTCTTCGCAGTTGTCGTCAAGTGACCAAAGGCTGAACGGGAGCCACACTTTGCGCTCCTCCGATTCTCTGTCTCTGTCTCTGTGTCTCCCTCTGGCTCTCTCTCTCTGTCTGTTGGGCCGCCCTCAAACTCAGATTCACAGTGTCAGACACACACTTCTACTTGATGCTGCTCGCTCGCTCGCCAAATCTGCTCTGCTCCGCTCACTCTCGCTTCAAGTTTAACTCCTGGCCAACAATAACACAACGACCACCACCACAACAGCAGTAGAAGAAGCAGCAGCAACAGCAACAGAAGTAGCAGAAACAACAACCGTCCAGCGACAACAACGGCAATGGCAACAAAAACTTTCGCTTCTCATTTGGCTCATTCCAGTGGGCAGAGTGGGGCTGGGTTGAGCTGGCTGACTGCTAGCTGCTGGCTGCTGGCTGCTGGCTGGCTGGCTTGGCGGCAGCTGCCAGACAGCCAAGCAGAGGGCGGCTCTGGATTGGCTAGAGAGAGAGAGAGAGAGAGCTGGATTGGCGGCTCTGAAGAAATAAGGCAGCCATTTAGGAGGGAGATGCGTTGGGTCGCTAATCTCGTGCTTGCAGTTCCAGTTAGTTGCTGGCAGTTAGCTGGCGAGTGGCAGTGCGCAATGGGCAGCGTTGCGCCAATGGCAACGCTCAAAACAAGGCACGCAGCACTGCACTGTGACTGCACTGCAATGCAATGGGCTGCACTGCGCTAGAGACTGCCTGCGCTGCGCTTAACTGCCACTCTCAACAACAACAACAACAACAACAACAGCTCCTCTCAAGCCAACTCAATTGCACTTGTTAGCGAGCTCGTGTCTCGTTCTGGTTGACTTGTTGGATTTTTTATTCGCCCTTTTCCACTCGCCAGCTCGCCGGCTTGCTGCTTGGCTGGCTCTCGTTGGCGTCCAACCAACTTGGAGAGCTGCCTCTGGAAGCTGGTTGGCCAGAGCAACAAGTGCACCAAGTAAAGCAATGCACTGGCCAAGTAAGCCCTGCCTTGTCGTGTGTGAGTCAGCCGCTCGCACAGACAGACCTAAAGACTGGCTGGCTGGCTGGCAAATCGGCTTGCCCAAACAGGCCGCCCTTGGTGCGCAGTCGCCGGTGGGCGTGCTCTGGCCAGCGAGCTCCCTCTGGCCGGCCGCACGCCCAAAGGGAGCGAAATGGCCGCTCGAAGTGGCCGACAAAGCCAAGTGCAGACTGACGATGGCCAGTCTTTGGCTGGCTGGCTGGCTGGCCACAGGCTGCCCACTGGAGGCGGCTCCATTTCGCCATTTGGATTAGAGCACGCGGGCCGAGTGGGCAATTTGCGCCCCTTGCGCGTCACTGCCCACTGCTGCGGCCCTGCGGCGGCCAGTTTGGGCGAAAGCCGACAAACGATCACAAAGGATGGTATTGAATTTTGGCCCTCTCATAACTGGCCGGATTGGATTGGATTGGATTGGATTGGATTGGATTGGGGAGATCCTTTAATGGCAGAGACTGCTCTGTGGACTTGAATTGCGCCTTGCTCGAAGTCGCACTCTGGCCGCGCTGCAGTCTCTCAGCGGCAGAGCCAGAGGCAGTCCCACTCGCACTCGCACTCGCAGTCGCACTCGCAGGACGACGCCCATCCGCACACAGCCGGCGGGCCAGTGCGCGGCCGCAGACAGTCTGCAGAGTGCAGTGGCGCGCCCTCGATCTGCGGCCGCGGCGTCCAAAACAACAACAAACAACAAACACACAGCCGCAAGTTCACGGACAATGGCCGGCCCTAGTCTCTGGCTCTCTCGAGCGCGCCGATGACTCATTGCGGCCACTCTTCCTCCCTCCACGGCCACTCTTCTCAAATTCAGCCTCTCCAGCCTCTGGCCAGCCACTTGGGCAGGCCCACACAAACGGCCCTCAGTGGACAGAGCCTTGGACAGAGAGCCGCAAACGGCCGGCAACAAGTTGCCTCCCAAAAACTCCAGGCCGCTCTCCATCGGCGGCCCCACAAACTGGACATCTTCTTTGGGGGGCTCGTGAAAGCTCCTAGTTGTTAGGCCAAGTACAGTGCTAACTAAGTGAAGCTCTGACTGACGAGGAAGCGAAATTTCGACTCCAAATTCCGATTCCAAATTTGACTCCACTGGCTCAAATGGCGCCAGTGAAGAATTGGCCTCTGGCGGCTCCGAGTGGGCAGCCCCAGTCTGCGGCCCGAGCCAAGAAAAGGAGGAATTTCCTGTGCAAATTCCGTGGGGGCGCCGCCAACGACAAACACAGACTTCTGGCCGCCCAGATTGGAGTTCCGAGTGGGCGCTTTGCATTCGCCATTTTCCATTTGCCAGTTTGCATGGCACACACAGTCCTTCGGAGTCTCCAATTGGCAGTTCTCAGGCAACCTTGAAGGAGGAAATCCTCTTCGCCTCTTCGCCTCTTCGCTCCTTGGCCTCTTTGGCTCTTTGCGTGACAATGGCAATTGTTTTTCTAATCCGCTGCGAAGGGCCGTTAATCTTGTTCCAGTGGGCGAGCGTTCGTTGCTTGCCAGTGGGCCGCAGACAGTCCTCCGGCGGTGTGCAGGAAGTGGCGCCTGGGGGGAGGCGCTGTTGCGCGTCGGCCGCTCGTTCGCGTGCGCGCCTCAAAGAGAAAATCCACCGCTCTTCTTGAGGGCTACAAGTTGGCCAGAATTCTGGCGAGACGAAGAGGAGGAGCAAAGAAGCACGAGCAGAGGAGACTGAGGGCGCAAGGTGGGCGCAGTTCGAGGGCTAAGTGCAAACGTCACACTGTCACACAATGTGTCGCCCGACGCAGAGCGCTCAGTGCATGCAAGTGCATTGCCACACCGGCTCTGCAACCAGCCCAAAGGAGCACGCCTCTCATTGAAAGCTCGCCTGACACCGCAGAGACTGTGCTAGATAGACTGTGGTAGACAAAGAAGCGCCGCTCTCTTGCCACATGCCAGCTCAATTCATCTAAGCTCGCCGTTCGTCGCTCACTGCCTCTGCCTGCATGTCATTCCAATACCAATTCGAAACCCTTTGAGCGCTTAGGTGCGATTGTTGCCCGTTTGTGCAAGTGTGCAAGTGTCTGTGAGCCGCATTTGTGCAATCTTAAATTACTTGTGCCGCGTTTGGCGCCAGAGAGCTCGCATTGTGGCGCTTTGTGGCCGCCGCTGGAAAGTGGCGAGCTCTGAGCTTGAATGAGGCATAATGTGAATGAGAGAGCTCAGACGCAGAATAAAGCCCAAAAAAGGGTGCCATATTGATGGGCCATTTTGTGGCCTGTGTGTTTGTTGTTGTCTGTTTCCAGCGAGCCGCAAGGAGCGCCAACAATTGGCGAGCAGCAACGATTTTGTGCAAATGGAAATGGAAATGGAAATGGAAATGGAAAAGGGAATGGAAACAGAAAAGGAAATGGAAAATAGAGGTGCAGGTGAAAGAGAAGAAACACTGGCAACTTGAGCCGGCTTGATCTGTGGCGCCCGTCGGGCACCCAACTCAGGCCGGCGGTCTTTGCGCCATACAGTCTCGGGCAGTTCAATGCGGTCCTATGCTCTGGCAATGGGCTGCAGAGTGCAGTGCGCGCGGCCCAGCAGCACTGCTTGGGTCAGGCGGCCGCTCCAGTGCACAAGTGCATGAGAGTTTGGGTGCATGGGAACGCGCGATGCATGAATGATGCATGCGGCTGGTGGGAAAAGATGCGGCGCTCAAATGGACACAGTGGTGCAACAATGAGACAAAACTGGCCACTCGATGCTCACTTGTTAGCTCTGCCCCTCAAGCCACAGTCCCAATTGCCCCCGCAAATGCTGGCCCATGTTCCACTTGTGCTGTGCTGACGCAACTGAGGATTTTTCCTCTAGCTCAGCGGCCACAATGCGGCGGGCGACGAGTGGCCAGCTGCCTTTTCTGCCACTTTTTGGGCCCGCCAAGCTCATCTCTGGCCGCACGTGACCCCAAATAAATTGGACAAAAAGCGAAAGGTTGAGGTAAGCGAGAGTTTTTTGAAGTTGCAAGTGTGTGTTTCTCTCTCTCTCTTGACGACAACTCTTTGTTCGGCTGATGGTGACTCTCTTTGTTGCGCGTCCTAAGGGCCGTCTTGGGCCGACCCTTAGCAGCGGTCTCGATTGTGTGGCCACTGGTCTGGGCGCAGCGCTGGCTCGAATGTCGCCAAGGAAAAGTGTCGCAAAGGAAAAGTGTCGCCCGTCAGCTGAGAAAGGCGCTGAGTGGCGAGCGAGCCAGAAGGCGACAGAGAAGCATGGCGAAAGGGAGGCGAAAAGGTGGGAGAAAGTTGAAAAAGAAAAGGAAAAAGAAAAACTGCTCCCAATAGATCACGATGGAAAATCTGCTGCCAGTCTGCGAGACAGTCTGTAGAACTTTCTGGCAGACAGTTAGCAGTCAGCAGCCAGCAATCGGCAATGGTCTGCCGCCAGTGCAGGCTTCTCACAACTGTCTCAAGTGGAGAGCTCGCCTTCAGACAGTTTGCCTTGCAGCTTGCACTCCTCGCAGCTCGCACAGTGGCCAGAGAGTTGGCACAATCGGCGACCAGTTTGCAGTTTCCAGCCATTGGCCATCGAGTGTGCAAAATGCCGAAACTGGACAAGACAGCTCCACGCCGGTCTCTGTCTCGGGGCGACACAAGCCGCCCAAGCCGAAGGGGAGCAGAGAGAGAGAGACAGCCTTCCTCTGGCGCCACTAATGAAACGCCTTTTGCCCAACTTCCGGCCTGCCTGGTGCCTGATGGCTGGTGGCTGATGGTTGATGGCTGGTGGCCATTTGGGCAACTTTGGATAATTGGCGCTCGCCAGTGAATGGCGCCAATCGAGTGCGCCAATCAACAGGTGCCGGCGCGTTCTCGGCCAGTCTGGCCGGTTGTTTGCCTGTTTGGGGGGCAAGCTTAGGGTGGAGTGGAAGTGAAAGTGAAGGGGGAGGCAGTTGGAGGCGGGGAAAAGGGGGAGAAAAGGGCGAGCAAAGAGTGGAGGTGGACCCAAGGTGGAAGTGAGTTGAGTTTGTTTTTGTCGCAGCTTAGCGTTGGGAGGCGCACGGTGCACAGTGCACAGTGCACAGTGTTCAGTGCACAGTGCAGGGCGGCCATAATTTGGGCCGCGAGGAAGGCGCGCGCCGTACTGGTGCAGTGCAAAGGTTGCCGCTCGGAAGGTCAGCGCCTGGTGCACGCTGTGGTGCGAGCCTGCCTGTGCGAGGCAGCCCTTTGTTTTGATGCACTGCCATGCACTTCTGTGTAGTGTTATGCACTGCTATGGACTGTTATGCACTCCTATGCACTGCTATGCACTTCTATGCACTGTTATGCAGTGTTATGCACACGAGTGGCCGCTCGATCGGCCATTTGGGCGCAAAAACGGCCGCCACTGGCCGATGGAAAAAAGCCGATTTCTGGGCAATAAAACAGGCCCGCTCCTAAGGTCTCTCATGCCGGATGGCCGCCAACCTCTCCTGGGCTCATTACGGGCCGATCTGGCTGCTTGCTGGAGCGCGCTCAAGCAAGCCAGTTCAAAGCAATGGGCAAACAGCCACTCGCGAGGAGTCGACACATTTCGCACAGGCGACAAATAAATCAATCAACCGACGGCCACAACCCTGGCGAGCAGTTGCCCAGCGAGCGGGAGGCGTGGCCGCTGCATGTGTGTGGCCCGCTAGGCGCCCTCCTTGTCACACCTATGATCCAATTGTGCAATTGGCCGATCGCGATCTAAGGGAATATTCATCGATCGCGGTCCTCCTCTTGGAGTGGCGAGCGAGTGGTGGCCATTTAGCGGCCGGCAACAGTTGGCGATTGTTGACGGGCAAGTGGGGCAAAAAGTCGATCATTGTGTGCGGCTGGATTTCAGTATTTCGAGAGGTGAGAAACAGAGTGCAGAGTGTTATTAGTGACTACACTTGAAGTGTGAACGAGAGCGAGAAGAAGTGTTGGCGGCCAGTCGAGACAAGCAGTCCAGAGGAGAAGCATCTTGAGGTGTCAAGAGCGGAGGATCGAGAAAGCGAAGAGCAGCATTGGATTCAGTTCAGTTCGGGAGAGGAAGAGCGGCCTTGCAAGAGCAGTGTTTAGATAAGATCAGTTGGTTGAGATAAGATTAGATAGCGGAGAGCTGAATCATCGCAAGAGGATGCCAGCCAGCACAGCGACCGCCAGTTCGGACGAGCGTTGGCGAGGCGGCAAGCGCCGACCAGCCGCCTGGGTGGCCGCCAGCTCGGCGGGCGACAAATCGGGCCTTGGAGCCTGCAGCCGTTTGGGCCTGCTGGTGGTGGCCAGCGTGCTGCTGGCTGAGGGGCCGCAGTTGGGCAGCGGGTTCCCCTCGCTGTTTGGGAGGACGCCGTTCGCCTTCCGGCGCCAGCAACAAGCTCAGCAACAACAGCAGCAGTCGGCGGGCCGCGGCGAGCAGCTGGTCCCGCAGGCGAGCGGGCTGAGCGCGGGCCCGCCGCGGCTGCTGCCCGTGGCGTTGGGCGCGGGCGCGAGCGCCGCACAGCCTTCGGGCAGCCTGGAGCCGATGGTGCAGCAGCTGCGCAGCCAACAAGTGGCCGCCGAACTGATGCGCATCGCGGGCGGCGGTGCGCACCAAATGCCCGCGCTCGCGGCCGCCCTGCACGGCCAGCAGCAACCGTTGCAGACGGCGGCCTCGTCTGCGAGCGCCGCTGCGCACCAACTGGGCCGCATGCACCAGCACCAGCAGGCCGCGCACCAATTGGACGACGCGCACCACCAGCTGCACCAGCTGCAAGCGCAACAGCAGCAGACCTACGCCTCGGCCTTCTACCACAACAAGCCGAGCTCGCCGGTGCTCGAGCAGCAGCAGCAGCACGACCAGGCGGCCCTGCTGGCCCACGACACCTTCGACGAGCCCCAAATGGAGCTGATCGACCACTCGGCGAGCCCGCGGGCGCGCCTCCAGCAGGGCGGCAGCCAGACGAGCGAGATCGTGGACAAGATCGAGCAGCACATTGGGCGCCACGTGGAACAGAGTCTGGCGGCCAGCCGGAAGGCGCCCGAACAGGAAAAGGAGCAGCATCAGCAGCAGCAGCAGTACGGCGAGCAGGGCGGCGCCGAGTCCTCCGAGAGCGCCCAAGACGAGGCTGAGGGCGCCGGCCAGGAGGAGGCGGCCGTCGAGAAGGGGGCCGAAAAGCGCGCCCAGACGGGCGACGAGTCGCAGAGTGGCGAGCACCAAGAGCCCGAACAGGAACACTCGCAATCTTCGCACTCGGAGGCGGAACAGCACAAGCACCACGAGCAGCCGCCCGAAGCCTTCGAGGTGCACCACAAAAAGGGCGGCAAGAGTTTCCAGTACTTCCACCAGGGCCACCAGCACTGAGCCCACTCGAGGGGGCGTCTTTGGCGGGCCAATTTGGGGCCACTTTGGGGCCCGCAAGCGCAGCCAGAGACTAGTAGCCGCGCGGGAACCAGAGGCGCCGAGTGCGCATGCGCAACGCCCCTATGCGCCGGCCCCAACGCGCCGCGCGGGCATATAGATCAGGCGGAAGGGGCGCAGGTTTGCGGGGCCGGAGGGGCGTCCTCGGCCCCTTTTGGCAAAGAGAGAGAGTGAAGGCTCAAAGTGAGGCGAATAGGAATTTCCGGACTGTCGTTTATTTGGACGATTTATTTGGATTTGTTTGGCCGCCGACGAGGAGCACCAGCGGAGGAGTTTTGGCGATCACAAGATTACTGCTTTGGACTCGGCGAGAGGGAAGCTAGTCTTCCGGGAGGTGGAGAGATCTTTTTTATGGCAAGACAGAGACCGAGAGAGAGAGAGAGAGAGAGAAAATAAACGGAGAAAATAATTGAATTAGCGAATCAATCAATAAATCTCCTCGACTGGCGCACATCAGACACTGTGGCTTGAGTTCTGGCTTGAGTTCAGAGAAAAGAGGTAATTAGGTGTAATTTTGAGGTAATTAGACTTCCTTCCGGAGCTTAGGGCGACCAGAGAGAGAGCGAGTGAGCGACAAGCCGACTTTGCGCCCGGCCGACTGGAACTGGCTGCCAGAGTGGCGCGTCGAGCTTGCCCAAAGAGCTAACTATCAACCATCAATTGTTGAATCGATTCGATTATCAATTCATCGATTTTGGCCAAAATCGTTATCAACTTGGCGCAATCAGTGCGCATGAGAGTGGCACTTTGCCTGGTGGCCGACAAACGTTTTTTGCTGAGGCTGCGTGCTCGTGTCACTGTTGTGTCTACTACACACTGTGTGTAGTGAGCGAGCGAGACCAGAGCTTAGGGGGAGGAAATTCATTAATTCAAGATCACAATCATTGACTCTCAGCGACAAGTGACTGCCGCTCGACAAAGGCGGAAGGAGGCAAAGCGAGGGGGTAAGTGTAGCAGTTTAGCTCGTTTTTTGGCTCTGGGACAAAAGGCTGACTCAAGCAAGATTCCTCAACTTCTCCTCATCTCTCTTGCTTGCTCATTTGTCTTGAGAGCCAAGAGTTTAATTTTGCACATTGTTCCATTTGCCATTGCCCATTTTGCCTGCAACTCTCTCTCTCGCTTTAGCTTCATCTTATCTTTTCAGCAGCAGAGTGTCGTTTCAATGCGCGATGAGGAGCAATTGTAGTGCCCATTGTTCAGGAGGAGCAATATAATGGAGCCCAAATGGTTTTATTATTGGCGCAACACTTTGCAGCAAAGCCAATCGAATTGCAAGTGTAGGTGCTCACACTTAGCGTGTGATTACATTTTGCCACACTTTCTCATCTTATTGATCTTATATTGAATTTGTTGCCTCCACAATCAACAAATGTGTACTTTGTTGACAAATGGAGCCAATTTACAGGCACAAAAATGGTGTCTTTTTGTCTGTCTCTCTTTATTATATGCGCCTACGAGTGGCCTGTACTTGCACGCACTGCAAATGAACAGCACAAATTAAGGCAAACTCAGTGCAGAGCAATGCAGTGCAGTGCATTGTGTGCGCCATCAGCCCATAGGCCTTCTAGGCTGAAAGCTCTAAGGGCGCCTTCACGAGAAGGCCCATTTCTCGTGTCAAACAAAATGATGGAAATCATGGAAATCGCTTTGTGTGAAGAGAAAGTGACACAACAAAGCAATATATTTATTTCCAGAGATATTTTTTAATTAGCAAAAACTGTGCTCGTGCACGCGGCCAACAATCGTCGCCAGCACAAAGGCCGCAAAACAAGCTTTGTCGAGCTCCAACCGTCGAGCTCCAATAGTCGAGCCTATGCACAGGCTGCTGTGTTGGCGCTCGTGCTCTTAGACACGAGGGCCAATACATGATGATGGTGATGATGATCTTCATCATCTTCATGGTGAGATGAGTTTCGTGTAGCGGCAGAAGAGAAAAAAATGACAACAGTTGTGGGCTAATCGTTATCTAATCGGCGGGCTCGAATTAAATTAACTGATCGATTGGGCGCGACTAGCTCTAGCTTCTGGTGGCCCTAAACACTGCTTATGGCAGTGATTTTCCTCAGCCTAAGCAGTGCTTCTGTGGCGCTCAGCCTGCAGACTGTCCTGCAAGAGAGAGGCTGCAGTTGTGTGGCCTTTTTGGTGCTGCTGCTGGGCCAGCGGAACCTTATCAGCGGCGGCGATGAGCGAGCGACAGTTATCGGCGAATGAGTCGCCGCCGATCGAGACTCTTCCATCCGGGTGACTGTCATCGATGGCGATTAATTAATCCGTCACTTTAGAGCGAAACTCGGCGGGAAAAGGTCGCCCATTCGGCTCAGTTTTTGCTGCTTTCTGCTTTCTGCTTTTTGCTTTCTGCTTCCACCACACAATCTCCAATTGGCCAATAATAATCCTCATCTCTGACGCCCAACCACAAGCTTTCGCCCGAAAACACACACACACACAGAAAGTTTCGCAACGAAGCAATAAAGCCATTTAATTTGCGACTCACACAATTAGCTAATTGCAAATATTTGCACGCGAGCCTAAGGGCAGCCGAAACACAGTCGTCTGGGAGCATCCTCCAGCGAGTAAGATGACGCAAAATGAGCCAACAAACAGCGCCAACAACCAAGAGCACAACCAGCAGCAACTATCCAAAGGATCTCAGCAGCAAAGAGAGCACAGTGAACAGCAGCAGCAGCAGCAGCAGCAGCAAATGCCAGTGAACCAGGGCAACAAGACCTTCTGCATCGACTCGCTGCTTGACGAACGGGCAAACTCGGCGGGCCAGCAGCTAAGCTCGGCCAGTGGCGCCTTCCTCTGCGAGCTGGTGGCCTCCTCAGCGTCGCCAAGCTCGACGGCTGGCCACGAGCTGGCCAACGCGCACCACCAACAGCACATGATGGTGATGCACCAGCGCACCGGAAGCTCCACCGGGCTGGAGCTGCAGCAGGAGCAGCTGTACGCGCAGCAGCAGCAGCAGCAGCTCATAGACTACTACTCGCGCTACTACTCAACCTTGCAGCAGCAGCAGCACCAAGCCAAGCCCAACGATAGCCCAGGCAACGAGGGCTTAGGGGCGGCCAACCTGGCCAACAGCGCGGCCATGCGCCAGCTGCAATCGTTCGTGTCGCAACAGCAACAACAACAACAACAGCAGCAGCAGCAGCAACAACAACAACAAGTGGCCAGAGCTCAGGGCAGCCAGCAGCAGCAGACACTGGGCCAGGCCTTTTTGGCGGCCGCCACTGCTGCCGCCGCAGCCGCAGCGGCGGCCACCGCGGGAGTGGGCGCGGCCGCGGGCGATCCCGCGGCTGCAGCGAGCGGGGCGCGCACCGCGGACGCTGCGGACGCGCAGTGCCAGCTGCCCGCGGCGTTCGTGCACGCGGGCCTCGCCCCCGCGCTGGGCCACTTCCCGCTCGACTGGCTGGCCCGCACAGGTTTGCTGTACCCGCAGCAGCAGCAGCAGCAACACTTGCAGGCGCCCAACGCGCTCGCCGCCGCCCGCCAACAGGTGGCCGCCCGCGACCAGCCCACCCACCATCAGCCGCAGCAGCACCATCACCCGACTCTCGGCCAGCAACACCCACTCGGGCCCTTCCAGCAGTCGCACGGGGCCCTGCCGCGCGCCCACCAACACCCCGGCGGACTGTCCGCGGGCGCCACTCTGCCCCTCCAGCTGCAGCCCCACGAGCACCCCAAGCACCACCACCAAGCGGCGCTCCACGAGAACTCCTGCTCCGAGCTGGCGGGCGCCGCCGGAAGCGGAAGTGGCGAGCGCGAACCGCTCACCAGACAGCAGGAGAGCTCGTCGCCGGGCTTCGTGCAGCCCATCAGGCACCATGTGGTCATGTCGCCCAACACCATAGCTTCGGCCGCGTTCGCAGGTAAGTGCCCGAGAGAGTCTGTACAGACTGTAGCCACTGGCGCCCGTCCTAGTCTCTCCAAACGGGCGCCTCTTTCTCCCTTTTTTGGCCCCTTTTTTGCCCGCAAAGTCCTCTCTTAGGCGCCCCTTCCGGTGCTAGTACCTAGAAGGCTGGAGAGCAGCCCGTGAGTCCTAAGGCCAGTCCTAAGGGCGAGTTTTATGTTTCGCGCGCGGGCCCAGCTCAGACTGGGCGCGCTCCCACGCGCCAAGCTCGCCCACACTCGTGCGCGGAATATCAAATGGCCTCAGTGTCCATTTGGGCCGCCCTCTAGACCCAAATGGACACTGAGGCAAGCTCGTTAAGTGGCGCCGCGCGCGACCCACTCGAGCAAAAGGGGCGCCCATCGCAGTCGCCCAGTGGCCATCTTGCGCCCAAGTTTGAGTTCGAGTTCGCGAGCTTAGGTCTGGCCAATTGGACGGTCCTTTTGGCCCTTTCGGCCCTTTCGGCCATCCCATTGGGCGAACAGTTGGCGCCCTTCTGCGCCTGCGCGAGCAGAATCAATCCGAGGGGGAAAAAAGTAACTTCCCAATCGCCAGCTCATCAGTCTAATCGATTGATTGCGACTGCACCACCACCGCCGCCCACTGCCTCTTGTGGCGCGCTTGGTTGCGCTTTTGGGGCTGGGGCCAAGTTGCAGCCAAGTTGGAGCCAACTTGCAGCCCCTCCAGTTGGCCAGTCGTTTGCTTGGGCTGGTGGTGGATTTTATTATTATTATTGTTATGTTTGAACAATTTGTTGCAATGCCAAATGAATTTGGCCGCCCAAGCCAATTGTGTGCGCTGGCAAATAAAACTAATGCTCGGCCGGCTGCCTTTGGCGCCGCTGTGCACGCGCAGACTGTCTGCGGCGATGGGACTTTGCACAATTGTGTGCGCACTCCGCACCACGAGCACAACAACTGCGCGCCCCGCACACAGTCCCCCGCAGGCGCCCCAAAGCCCTTGGGTGTGCCGTTTGTGTGTGGAGCTCGCAGGCCGCTTTGTCCATTGGGGCAAAGTTGCCTGAAAGTGACTCTTGATTCTCATTGGCGACACACAATGAGCGGCCCAGAGTGGCCACAATGCCCAATGGCCAATGCCCAATGGCCAATGCTCAATGCCCAATGTTCAATGCCCAAAGTCTGAGGGGCCAAACTGGAGCTTAGGACGAGCAACGAGCCACAAAAGAGCAGCAGAGGAGCACTCAAGATGAATTTGCTCGCAAATGGCGCCGGCCAATTGGCTTTTAAGTGTGAACAAATTGAATTGAGCAATCCAATTGGTTAAATGAGTTCGCTGGCTCTTATTTGTTGCGGCCGCTCGCAGCTCGGCCGCCTGCCAACAACAATGCGCCCCGGAGAGAGCTGAGGAGTGGCGCTGAAAGGGCCCACTCCTTAGCCTTAGCAGTGGGTCCCCCACTCTTCCACTGCTGCTTTATGCTCTCTCCAAAGGCGCCCCTTCCGCCCAACAGAGAGACACTCTCTAGAGCCCAGCAGCAAAAGGCAAAAAGCACCACACACAACTGGCTGCAGCTGGGCCGCAAAAGTGATGAGAGCAATTGGTCATTTGGAGCGGCCCTTTTGTGCTTGCGCCACACACCATCTTATAATGTTACAATTGGTTCCTCTTTTTACGCTCCTCCTCCTTATCTTGTTCCCCCTCTCTGTGTTGGGCGAAAAAGTCCAGTGCCAGAAACTAGCCTTAGCTCATCCTTGACTAAAACTCTCAAAGTCCAATAATAATACGAGTCCACCAAGTGGCCGGCACTTCTTTTTCTCCTCCTTTTCTTGCCGCCTCGAACAAGCGCAAGACAAACGAGCCCAAACACTCGACTGGGCTCCTCTGGCTCAATTGGGCGCCTATTCCCATGCAGCGGCTAAGGAGGCCCAATTTGCGCCTCCTTAGTGCTCGGCCTACAGCACACACTTAGTAGCGCACTGAGGAGCCTCTGTCTGCGGCTCGTCTCCATTGGCCAGCGTCTGGTGGCCGTGTGACGATTTTCTGAGCAAAAGAGGCGCGCGCGCTAAATCTGCTCCATTGCAAGCCCACAGCTAAGTGGCCGGCCTGCTTGGTGCATCTATTTATGTGTCGCCTAAAAGCCTCCTTCAACAATCCTTAGCTCTGGAGGAGGCTTTTCTCTGTTGCAGAAATCCGCTTAAATTGCCCCTCCAAGTCATCAAGTTGATTGCTATATTTTGACTCTTAGGGCCCATTCTGAGCCCCATTTGCGCCAATCGCCAAATCGGCCAATCAGCGCGCGCCCAATGGCACACGTATGCTGCTCTGTCCGAGTCTGAGTCTTAGTTTGAGACACTCTCTGGGGCAGTTCTCTTCTCCTCCTGCGCTCTCTTGCACTCATCGACCAACCCAACTCGAGCTCCTCTCCAACCTACAAAGGACTCCACTAACGTCGACCAATCTCACGCCCAAACCATCGCAAATCAATCCCAATCAACCGCCTCTCTCAAACGCGGACCCAAACACGCGCCTCTCCAACTGCCTCGCGCGCTTATAGGAGCCCACGTGCTGGACAAAACGAGACGACCTCGAACTGCTTTCACGTCGCAACAATTGCTCGAGCTTGAGAACCAGTTCCGCTCCAGCAAATACTTGTCCAGACCAAAACGCTTCGAGGTAGCCACCAGTTTGATGCTTACCGAAACTCAGGTGAGTCTTTGCTTCCCAATAATCTAAATCTCACAGAGACTTATGTTTGTATTCATATTCATACACGCATTTTCACCGCTTCATCCGATCATTTTTGAGGAAACCAACTTCCGGCTCGACTTCCGGTTCCACTTCCGGTTCCCTAAAAGAACATTTTCCTGCAAGTGAACGATCAAGAAATGAGCATTGAATGCAGACTGTAACTATGAGCAATTCTGCAATCAGGAGGACTTCTCATCTTTCTCATTCTACCCCTTAGAGTGTGTCCAAAATGAGGCGCACAACATCCGGTTGTCTGTCTTGAGTGCAAAAATGAGCCCAAAAATCGGCTCGAAATTCCAAAAATTCGAGCGAAAAGAGCAAGCAATGTAGGCTAATACTCGACCGACAAGTGTTGACGTTCTGCTCATCTTTACCTAAGGTGCGGCAGCCACGCGAGGCCCAAGAGGAAGCATAGGCGCCCTGAAGAGCGCACTGGCTCTTGCCAGAGGCTGGCCCCTGTGCTTCCTCTCGCTCGGCCGCACATTTGCTGAGCGAGTGAAATGAATCGCACTGACGATGATCATCTCAATCATCATCATCGCCACCAATTACCAATTACCAATCACCAATCTCTCTCTCTTTGTCTGGCCGAATTGGGGGCGAGAAAGAGCTCAATTGGGCCCCATTTCGCGGCCCAATTCCGCCCACTCCTAATCCTCGGGCGCCGATTTTGGCGCCCCCTCTGGCTGGCAGCGAGCAGCAACTGTGCAACTCTAACAAGCCGACGACTGAGTCTGGCCCACGTCTGAGCTGTGGCCTAATTTGTGCGCATTTGGCCCCCCCCCACTCGTCGTCTAATTGTGCCCATTTGTGTGCGCTAATTTTGTTTGCGCTCGGCCGGAAGTTGCCGCTTAACTAAACAAAGTCGCTCTCTTGTGGGCCCTCTGGATCACTGTGCATGATCGGCCGTGTTTGGCTGTGTGCCCATTAGTCAGTCCAACTGTTTGGGGCGGCTTAAAAGTTGATCAAGTGAGCGCCGCCCTTCAGCCTCGAGGGCCAGCACAACAATGGTGGAAAAGCGTGGCCAGTTTGAGCTGGCCATTGTACAGCACATAGTTCAACTGGAGACTGTCTGGTGGGCGCAAATTGATTTGTTTGCCGCCGCCGATTTGCTCCCAAGTTGCTCCTAAGGCTCCCCAGCAGACTCGGCCCTGCAAGCTGCACTCCTTTGCTCTGGCGGCCAATCACACGGCCAAGCAGCCGCCAGCCAAGCAGCCGCCAGCCATTGGCCCACAACGCGCCACGAGGGGGCAACAATTTTCTCCCAATTTGCAAGTGTAATTTGCGCTCTTCGGCCGCCCACAAAGCGGAAACGACTGGGCCACACACACACACACAAAGCGGCCCGCTAATCTGGCACCCTTTTGGCTCCCCTTTGGCCGCCCAGCACTGGCCTGTCGCTGATCCTTGCACACAGTCTGCCCAGTTTTGCAACCGGCGGAGCTCATCATAATTGAATTGAAATCATTGCTGCCCCAAAGCCAATTAGGCGTCTTTTGTTGTGCTATTGTTGGGCGGGAAACGAGCCGTTTCCTCTTGCGGCCTCTACTCCTAAGCTGCGCCAATTGCGCCCCCCACTTGGCCCGCCAGTCGACACTTGCAGGCGAGCAGAGTGCATGACAAGGGCTGACACCACACACACACACACACAAGCCTAATTCAATTAGACTCCAGCCAAGAAGGCCCAACTCCTTCCGCTTCCGGCGCGCTTTCTTGCCGGCCTTGCTCAGGCGAGGCGATAAATTGCACCCAATTGGCGGCCAGACTGCATCATTGTGCGCCAAACTTGTCAATAGGGTTTGATTTTTTAACAAACGCTTGATAATTGAATTATCTGGCCACGATTGAGTGGCTCTAATATATATTGCACAGTGCTTTGCTATTGCTTAGCGTTGAGCTCAATAGATATTGAGCAGAGTTTTTGCATGCAGAGTGTTTGGATGCCGCACAAACGAGCGTGTTTGTGTAGTGGCTGCCAGTGGACCTAAGCTCTTGTCTGCAGTCTCAAAAGACTCAGTTTGCAGCGCCTCAGCGGCTGCAAAATTGCCACTGCTCCAGCGCAATGTCAGGGCGCATTTTGGCCAGTCATAAGCAATAGTCTGCAATGGACTGTCGTCAAATTGGCGCCAATCGAGAGCAGTTTGCAGCTCGCCGGCGCTCATTTGCATGATCCATTTGCAAACGACTCGCTGGCCTGCAATCGAAATGGGGCCCAATCGAAATATTCATGAGCAGCCCAAATGTTGTTGCTCCTTTTTTCACTCTTCTCTTCACCTCTCTTCGCTGCCACTTCCACTTCCGGCGCTCCATGTCGCCTCCAATGAGCGCAAAACAGCTTCTGCTAAGCACTGGCAAAGTTTGCACTCGAGTCTCTGCAGTGCTTAGTGCAGGCGAGACGGGCCTTCGACTGTGCCTGGAGGTGCAGACGAGGAAGCTCGAGTGGTAATTTGGGGCAAATTTTTCAATTTTTTCCCTCCACTTTGGGGCCCAATTGAGTCGCTCGGATGAGAGCCCGAAAGTGGCCACTTTGTGTACACTTTCCATGGAGAGAGACTCGTGAAGAGGCGCCCGGCCAGAGCTAAGGAGCGTCGGCAATTTGCAATTTGCAAACTGGCTTCAAAACGGGCCAAATGGGCCGCGCAAGAAAAGGTAAGCCAAAGGATGAGTTGCATTGTGTTCGTGCTACTCTTGCTCGCTCGCGGACACTTCAATGTGTCTCTGTGTCATTAATCAAGCGTGCCCAGTTGTTTGGCTGATTGTTGTTGGCGCACAACAACCGAAGAGAGACACCAGCAAATCGCTTGTTGTTGTCCTTTGCCTGGCGCCAGATTGGCGCACTTTCGCGCTCCAAACGGGGCCCAAAGTGGACGCCGAGCGGCCCAGGACGAGCAGCAGCATGCTCGGGGAGGCACCAAATGTCATTGGTTGCAAATAGATTCAACTCAGGCTTGTCTCACTGGCTGGAAATTGCCACCAGGAGACACGGAAATGCACAAATGACAATCAGGCGACACACAATTTGGGGCCCAAATTGAACGCTCGACGCGCACGACAAGTGCAGGCGAGCAATTGGCGACAACAGGCCCACTTGTTCCCGCCGGCTCACAATGATTAATTCACTCTCTCCTGGCCCATCCTCTTGGCCAATCTGCCTCCCCCTCACCTATCCTCTGCCCGCAGCTTGCCCGCAGCTTTGCCCCTCGCGCGCGACCACCATTTTTGCGCGCACCGCTTGGCCACGCCCACTCGCCTGCCTGCGGCCGCACACTGCAGCCCGCGCCCCGCGGGCCCACCTCCGCTCGAAACTCCTCACCTATAGAGGCGCGCCCCGACGGCCGCTTATAGTGGCGCACATAGCGACCAGCAGCGGCCCACCCACTGCCTCTCCGCTCCACTGGCGGCTGTTTGCCGCGGCCACGCCCCCAGCTTGTCGAACTGGGCGTGTCCCTGGTGCGTATTCTGTGTGCGCTACGGGAGATGATTAGGCAAATAGGCGAGCTGAGGAGTGGCAGAGCTGCTGCAGCGAGAGACAGTGGCAGATACAGAGGCACTGATTTGATGGCCGCCGAGAGGGTTCCGCGCCGGAAGCGAGCCGGCCGAGTGGGAGTAAGTAAGAGCGGAAAGCGGATTGTTTGAGTTTCGGAAAGGGCGATTTTTTGCAACCAAGCTGAAGAGTCGCCCAATTTGCCGCCCAAATCCGGCACACTCAAGACTCTCTTTGTTTGCCCAATCGGCAGACAGTGTTTGGGGCTGGAAAGGAGAGGAAAAGAAGGGAAGGAAAACAAGTTGATGACAAAAAGAGGCACCGGAAGGGGGGCGAAAAGGGGCGTAAAGGGAGCGAGCAAATTGAGATGACGGGCAGGTGAGAGTGTAAGTAGCTGGGGCGAGCATTGAACATTGAGCAATGGACGTTCAAGACTGAGCATTGAACATTCAAGACTAAACATTGGCAATTGGAGAGTGTACATTTTGGGGGGCAAAGATTGTGTGCGGCAGCAAATTGCGCACTTCTGGCCGCCCAGTTTGCCTGCTCGCTTCAGTTTGCTTGTGGCGCCACTCTGCTGCATAAGCCAATTTTCCGCCTCCTTAAACTGGGGCCCAACTTTTTGGACGTGCAGCTGGAGTTTGCGGCCCAATTGGCTCGTCTTCCATTTGGGATCGTCTTCCAACTGGAGTTGGTGTGCGCGCGTCCAAACAGTTGGCCTTGCCTTCATTTGGACACAATTGCGAGAGGGCCGAGCAAATCTGGGCAAACGATCAAATTTTATCGAGCGAAATTTGGCCTAACCGGAGCAGTGTGTTTGCTCTTCAAAAGTGCCCTGAGCTTGGCTTCCGCAAACACACAATTGCAACCGGCCACTGTGGAGAGCCAGTCTGGCGCAGACTGTGTGTGGAAAACTAAAAACTCGGCAGACTCGGAGAACTCTCTTCGTCTCGAGTTTCTGCATTTTCCATCCGGCAGCTAAGGATGGGAAATGCTCGAAAAAGTGCTCCGTGTTTTCTGACATTGCCGCTCGCTCGCTGCTCGGCTCGCCCAAGCCATTCGAGCAATCATTTAGTCTGGCCGCCGAGGCAGAAAGCGGGCCGCGAAGAGTGAGATGAAAAATAAAAAGATGATGATTTAAATTTATTCGTCTGTTCGCACGGATGAACAAGTGGCGAGCAAGAGCGGCCCAATACAGTATGTACAGTATATAACAACAACAAACACAGGCACCTTTTTCCCAGTCGCCAGCGCGCAGTGCACCAGAGCTGCGCTGCGGCCCAGCTGCACTGCATTACTGCATACAGTTGCACACAATTGCACTGCTCTAGTGCATAGAGTTCGACTGCACTATTGCATAGAGCTGCCCTGTGCACTGCGCCGCCTCACTGCTCGCCCACCACTGCCAGCCCTTTGGGTTAATATTTGCCCAGCGGAAGCGGCGTCGACCCAAAGCTTGCCCACACACTTTCCTGTGGCCAGTTTTTTGCCAAAATTGCCGAAAAACTGGCAAAGAGGCGGCGAAAAAGCGCCCAAAAGCCGCCTCCACCACCGCCGGGAGGCCACATTATGGCCACAATGGCCGCAATGGCCACACTGACCACAATGGTCCATCTCACGCTGGCCGCAGTTCAATGTTGACCGAACACTTAGCGCAATTAATTGACCATTTCTAATCAATTCTCTGTAAACAAGGCGGCGCCAGTTCGAGTCCGCACTGGCCAGCTCATCAGCGCGTCCTTGTCGAGCTCGTGTTTGTGTGCAGTGTCTCGCCCACCAGCACAACTGGACGCCTGTATGCCTGTGTCTGTCTCCACAGTGTCCACCCCTTCCAATTGGCGCCTGATGGCTCGCTGATAGGGCGCCAATTGGAGGCGGCCGCCGGAAGCGGGCGTGTGTGTGGAGTTAGTAGTTAGTCCAACAGCAGTGTGTGGCCGGGAAATTTGTCCACCGCCGGCGAGAGGTGGGCGCCCGTGTGTGTGTGTGTGTGTGTCTTGGGTCAGAGTTGTTGGCGGGTGTGGTGCGGCGTTTCCGCTTCGTTAGGCTCTTGTGGGGAAAGCAAGTAAACAGAGCTAGCGGCTCTCTGAAGGCCAGAGAGGCGGCCTTTGCACACAGTTGCAGGGGCTGCCCAGTGCGGCGCAATGGGCCGCCTGTGCTAGAGACTGTCTGCGGCTGTGGACTTGTGTGTGCTGTGCTGTGTGCTGTGCTGTGTGCTGTGTGCGCAGTGCACTGAGCAGGCGAGTGGGCAAAAATGTGTTCGCGGAGTCTCGTCCGTGCGCGCCAACGAGCGCCTGTTTGCTTTGGGGCCTAATTTAAATTTGCATGCGCCCAAATCGACTTGTTATCGGCGCTCTGTTGTTGTTGTAATTTTTGCCCACCCAAGTTGGCGCTCAAATCTAATGAATCGCCAACAGATGGGGGCCAAATTATTGCCAGCTGGGGCAAAAAAGTGCCGCCGCCAATCAAGAGAACACGCCCGCTGCTTGGGGCGCCCAATAGGCAAGACGAATTTGTGCCGAATCATCTTTGCGTGTTTGCCCTCCTTTGGGGTGGCCAATTTTCCGCCAGACCTTCTCTATTTGGCCTCCACTGGCAGCCAGAAGGCCAGAAGAAGGCCGTCTCGGTGGGCCTGATGAGCTGGTGGTGCGCTGGGCAGCTTGCTGGCTGCTGCTTGCTGGTTGCAGCGCCAACAACGAGCACGCGCCCCCAACCATTTGGTCTAATTTGAATAAGGCAACTTTTTCCCCCGGCCAAAAAGAGGCCCGCTCCTTAGCTGGCGAGCGAGGCAATCAATTGGCCTCCTGGAAGTCTATCTAGAGCGCTCTCCGTGCGGCCGGCCAGCAGAAAGGAGCCAAAGGAGCGCGAGGGGCGCAAGAGGCGCGCAAACAACTAGGTCCACTAATTGAGATTAGGCCCACCGGCGGCCACACACCACTGCCTGCGGGCTAATTGGGCCCTCTGGCCAGTGGCTGGCGTTTGTTTGCGCGCCCCAGTCGCTGATTGTGTCCAAGCAAGTCGCTTTGCCTGCTTTGCGCCGCAATTCTTGCTCCTTAGGGGCCCAAATGAGCAGTCTTTCCGCCTTGCAGACGCTCCCAATTTGCTCTTCCACCAGAGGCAGAAAGTGGCTTCTGGGCCTTTTTGGCAGAACTTTAAGAGGTCAGAGCTACTCTCTGGTAAGTTTGGATAGAAGAATGACACTAACCTAGAGAATAATTTGTGAAAATTGTCGCCAAAAAATCGGAAGAACAGGTGAAAATCTGGTTCCAAAACAGACGGATGAAGTGGAAGCGCGGCAAGAAGGCTCAACAGGAGGCTCGTTTGGCGGCGCAACAGTTGAAAGCACAACAACAACAACAACAGCAACAGCAGCAACAGCAACAACATCACAGCCAGTTGGCGGCCAGCCAGCAGAGTCCAGCTGCGAATGGGGCCCACTTCAGGCAGGCGAGTCCCGCGCGAGACTGTGGCTCGTCGGTGGTGCGCGCCTTTGCCGCCTGCGCAGTGGAGGAGCAGCACGCAATGCAGCAGCAGCAGCACCTGGGCGGCGCCGCAGACTGTCGCCGGTCGCTGCTCAACTCGGCCCAGCTGGCCAGGCAACCCTTTGGGCCCACCCCAAACGCCCCCAACGCTCCCCAAGCTCAGCCGCACAGACACACCGGAAATAGCCAGAACCGGAAGCTGGTGGGCCAGCCGCCGTTGGCCGAGGAGTGTCGCTCGCCCGCCTCCACCGAGTGCAGCCAGAACAGCGGCACGCCCACTCCCTCGCCCTCGCCCAGTCCCAGTCTCAGTTGCGACTCTAATTCCAGCTCAAACTCAGCCTCCAGTCCCAGTCCCAGTCCCAACCTCAATCTCAGTCTCAGTCTCAGTCTCGGCGACGCGCACCACACGCACCAGACGGGCGCCAGAAAGTCGCAACAGTCGCCCAACGCTGGCCAGCCGCCCGACCAACAGTTGCACGCGAACAGCGCGCGCCACCAAGACCGCCGTCTGTCCAGATCCTCCTCCAACGACGGGGACCAGTTTCCGGCGGAAGGGGAGCAGCGGCGCGCGGAGGCCGACGCTTAGGGGGCCCTCCAGGCGAGCTTATCGAGCACAAAGTGGCCAGCTTTTCGAGCTTGAATTGGGCAGCTTTTTGGGCACAAAAAGGCCAGCAACAAGTCGGACCACACGCGAGCGCCAATGGACACCTGCTAGTCATCTCTCGTGGGCTCACCCTAAGCTCTCGAACTCCACAAAAACACTCGAATTTCATCCACCTCAGTTGGCGGCGCTTCCTGTTCGCCTGCGTCGCTTCCTGTTTGTCTGCGCCGCCAAGCAGACGAACAGGAAGCAGTGAACCCAAGCTCTAGAAAGCGGAGCTCTAAAACGAATTGTAAACGCAGCAATGGCAGTCGAAACAGTATCTGCCCTAATGGCAAATAAAGGAGCATTCATAAAGGAAACTTGTTCATAAAGGCCACTTGTTTGCCGCCGCGTCCACCAGGCGCCAGCTTGGCAAAATCGGCCAGCTCCAACTGGCGAGCTCGCCGATTTGGAGCTTGCCAAGCTCAAAATGGCCTCCTCCTCTTCGAGCATATTCACACATTGGAACTCGCAGCACCCAGTCTGCGGCGCCCTAAGCGCCACTTCCGGCTCGCGCAGTGAACTTGAACGGCGGAACTTTGATTGGGCGCATCGAATGGTCGTTTTGTGTGCCGCCTTGGCGAGCGAGTGGGAGGCTGCCTGTTGGTCCTCTGCAGCGAGAGACTGTCTGGGGCCGCAGATTTGCGCTCAAAACACAACTGGACCGAACAGAGTGAACCATTGGGCGCCACTGTCCATTTATCATTCCAGCTCCTGTGCACTGTCTCGCACAGCCTGCTGGCTGTGGAAGTGGCGCCGCTTCCACAGACAGTCTGTAGAGCTACATCTGAAAGGCTGTGCACTGGGCGCCGATTGTCTCGCCGCGGTCGCCCGCATTCAGCCGAAAGAGGCAGTCCAATTTCCATCCGGCTTCTTCTTCTTCTTTCTCTGATTATTATTATCATTATTGTTTTCGTTTCATGGCGAGCGTTGCGTGCACTTCTCTAGCGGAGGCCGATCGGCTCAGGTGGAGCGTGCCTGCACAAAGAGAGTAGCACAAACGCTCGTCTGAGTGAGGGGGCATTATTTATCGGCCCAAATGGCTGAAATTTGCCTTCCAGAAACAGTCAAAGTTCAGCCGGATTGAAATCACAAAGACACAATGAGAGTGAAATAAAGACCAACGCCGAATAATCAATTAGAACCGGAATCAGCTGACCGCAAATAAGGGCCAGATGAATATTCAAACAGGATTATCTTTCGCTTCTTCCAATGAGCTCCCCTTTCGAGCTCGTCTCGATTGCGGGCCAATTTGTTAAGCTCTCGAACAAAATGGGGGCGGAAAATGGTGAGCTTTCACTCTAGAGACTGGGATTGGCGCTCTTCTTCGTGCGCTTGTTTCTCGCCACTTCCAAAGGGCCACTGAATGCACTCTTTTTCCGCTCTCTCTCTCTCTCGTTCAATGCCCAATTCAATGCCAAGGCACATCGAATTCCCGCCTGATTGTCTCGCTCGCTTGACAGGACCTTGACACAGACTGGCGCCACTTGGCTGGCTTGTCGCGCGAGCTTGGGCCGCGGGCGAGCTCTGGCTCGTCCAACAGGCAAGCTCGCGGTCCGAGAGGCTGGAGAGCGGAAATAATTTCCACCCAACAGCCAAGACAGTGGCGAGCTAAATTGGCGAGACAACTCGGGCTCAGGTTGCGCTCAGTGGCCGCTTCTTTGTGGCCTGTCTGGCCACAGAGACAGTCTCTGTTTGCCACGCGTTGTGGCTCGTCCGATTGGCGAGCTAAGAGGCCGCCCAATTGGCAGCTCGGCCTTGCAGAAAGATCTCAGCAGCTCGCAGGAAGCTGCTTCTCGAGGTGATGATCTTCCCAGTTGACATTGTCATCTTTCCGCAACTCGTGCTCGGCCGGCGAGCTGACGTTCAGAGAGAGAGAGACGCTCAGTCTCTCTGCTGTGCAAGCACCACAGCAGAGGACAGATAGAAAGCACTTGGAGAGTGATTGGCTTGGCTGCGAGCTCGAGCGAGAGTCAAAAATAGACCAATTTGGTTGCTCGTCGAGCGGTTACGGTCGCGGCGTCGAGCGAGGGAGCTGCCTGGGCGTGTCGGGCGGCCGGCGAGCCGTGCGAATGTCGAGCGAGTTGGGCTAATGAGCGGAAGCCAATTGCCACTTGGCTTGGATTAGGATCAAGGCTGGCGCGAGCGAGACACTGACTCGGCCCAAAGACGACACACTGTCTGTAGAGCGCGCCAATCCTGCGTGTGCTCGAGCGCTGTCGAGTTGCAGGCGCGCAGCAAGCAGTGCGCTCGTGCTCGCTCAGGATTTGGACTGCCTGCAGACGAGTGCAAGAGCGCTCAGTGCTTGCCGATCGGGCTCCTTCTCGTCGCTCTTTTGTCGTCGCTCTACCCCTTTGGCTGGCTTTATGTTTCCTGCCAGCCACTGTCTGTCGCTGCCGGTCGGACCACAGCCAGCCAGTCAGCCAGGCCGAGCTGGCTGACGAGCCCGGAAAGCGAGCGAGACGCGCGACCTTCGGCAAAATTGCTCGGAGGCTCGATTAGCTCGCGATCGGGGAACAAAAAGAGCTCCAGGTAGATCGCGGCCAACTGGCTAGAATCAAGCCCGCCAAGCAAGTGGCTCGATTTTAGCCAGCTCGAGTTTAACCCTCGCCTCTCGCTTCGCGCCAAACTCGCTCGGGGGACAAAAACGGCGTCCCCAATTGGCAAATGAACGATCATGAGGAAGCGGGAGAACATAATTTCCTACTGATTACTCTTGCTTCTTCCCGTGCTCACTGAGCTCACTGGCAAGCTAGCTAGCTAGAAAGCTAGCCAAGTGGCCGACAAGCCAACAAGCTAACAGGCAAGCCAACGGGCAAAGAGTGAACCGAAACGGGCGGCGAGCCGAATCGTTGGGAGCCGAGCGAGAAGCGTCACCTGTTGGCTTCCTGCTCGCAAAAGGCTGCTCACTTTGAGAGACCAGTAGTCACGATCGATGACCATTGATTAGCGTGGTAAGATCGATTCGCGATTGGATCGATCATGATTGTGGTCATTTTCGGCTTGTCGCCTACGCGCAGCCCGACAAGTGTCGCTCGTTGCTCCTCGGGCGGCGGAAGGCGCCGAGCTCAAGAGGGCAACAGTTTCCACTGTCAGTTTCTACTGGCCGAGCTTAGGGCGAGCCAAGTGAAAAGAGCAAGCCTCTGGTGGCAAAGGATTGCCTTCGTGATTTTTCACGCAACTTTAGGCGGCCTGTCCAATCGAATGCCCCAAGCGATGCTATGGCGCCGCAGAGCGCCAGCAACAAGAAGAGCAGCAAAAATAATAACAACAACAAACATAATCACAACAACAACTGACTGCAAGCCCACCGGCAACAACCATGCATTGGCGGTGTCCATTTTGCATCCTCCAGACTGGAATCCATTAGCTCCTGGCCGCCGTGTTCGCATTGCCCACCGGCCCACTGCTCGCCTGAACTCCCCCATGAGTTCCGTCTGCTTCGGCTTGCAGTCAATTTATCATCACCTGGCCGGCCTTCCGGAGCAAAAATCGGCCCGAAAGTTACACTGACCGAGAGAGCCGAGGCTAGACTGCGTCCAGGGCCGGGCTGAGGCGGCTATCAAAGCGGCAGCCAGCTTAATCGGCTGTCTGTTGGCCGGCATCGGTTTGTCTTTGGTGGCGCGGCCTGGCTGGCCGTTCAGCTAGCCGCTATTTGTTGATGCGAGGGCGACAACAAATATCCACTCCGCAACTAGACTACAACAACAACAACAACAGGACCACTGTAACAACAAGTGTAGGATCGCAGGAGATTGAACAAGCGTGATTAATTGGCTCGCTTGGAGCTGTTGCACCATTAATTATTAAACGAATGCAAGAGAGAGAGAGAGAGAATTGGCCATTTCCGCTGATGCTCGCCTCTGTCTGTCTGTCTGTTTGTCTGTCTAACTGGCTACTTGCTCTGGCCGATCGGAAACACTCTCTATTGCTCTTCTGGCTCGCCCTCTTGGCACGTCTAGCGCACTCTGTCCCAGACAGCCAAACGCAAGGGCACCACATGAATGGTGGCCCAAAGCGCGCGCTCGCCCGACCGCACTGACACCCACCACAAAATAATAAAAACACTGAACAGCACGCTCCTTTTCCTGGCAGTCACTCATGGCACTGCTCAAAAGCATCCCCTCACCATCAATTATTACCTCTTCCATCTCTTGTATCCGTTCACTTCGTCGATTAGGCACCAATCAATCAATCTAAGATTAGGCAACCTCCTTCCAGGCTGAAATGTCCCAGGCGGGACGCAAGGTCCTCTCGCTGGCCGTCTGTGGATGCTGCCATGAGGCTGGTTTCACCAGTGCCGATGAGTCGGCAATTGAACTTCTAACTGTGATGATGCAATCTCTGATCAATGAAATTGGACGAGAATGCCAGATGCTAGCCGAACACAATGGTCGCTGCGAGGTTACACCCACAGATCTTGTTGATACGCTCATTGATCTGGGCCTTAATGTTGAATCAATTCTTGATTATGCAAAGAAGAAGAACCTCATCTTTAGAATACCCACTCCTGGCCGAGAGCAACCACAGAAACAGCCCACCATCCTTCACACAGGCCAATCTAGACCCAAACACTCTTACATACCAGACTATTTTCCCAGCTTTCCGGATGCCCACTCTTACATCAGGACACCTACTCAGAGGCAGCCGATATCAGAATATGAGGCAATCAGAGACAAGGCGGCCAGTCAAAAGAGGGATCTCGAAAGGGCGCTTACTAGATTTATGGCGAAGACATGCGAGTCGGACCCTGAGCATAGTCTCTTTGCACAAAACGCTAGCTTGAACAAGTATTTCCCGCTCATATCTATCAAACCATCGCCTCTACCCTTTTTGGATGCACTACTTCCAAAAGACCAAATCTTTGATGATGATGACGACGAAGAAACAGCCTCGGGTGCAACCGGGACAGCTAAGAAGGTGCAAATCAATCCCACGACGACAACAAATTCAACTCAAGGAACTAAAGGAGGCCACTAAGTTTTTTCAATTCGGAGCCCATCCACTGTCACGGCCCCAAGAGATTATTTTGTTGTCAAGAAACTATTAACAACGCCATCTAATTTTTTTTCTCTGGCTGTCATTTAATAAATCTTAAACTAATGGAAACAAATGGGCCTCCGTGTTGAAAACGTAGTTGTTCAATATTGTGCCCACAATGTGAGCGTCATCACAGAAAACAAGATATAAATATTTGAGCGTCTCCCCGAGCCAGAAACTCTCCATCCTGTCCGGGGCATGATCATGAAGTATCTCGCCGATATTCTCATTCGGCAAAGGCTTCCTGCGAACATCTGATATAGGAGAGTAACCTGATGGGATTCGAGAGTATTTTTGAAATGCCTCAAAGATAAGCCTCGCCTGATCCCTGTAGGTTGGCGAGCCAGTGATATGGTATAAGTAGAACAGTGACTCCACGTACTCCGGGCGTAGGATGTTATGGGCCGATTGAGGCTGAGCCGTGATCTCAGGACCATCCTTCGAAATTGGATCATCGATGTTATTATTAACAAATGTAGCTATTTCTGGAGCTAGTCCGGTTCCCATATCACTGTACATATGATAGCAAGTTCTTGCAAGCTCCTGGGCCATATCCATGTGATCATCAAATCGTGGATTGAGTTCGTTCGAAGGCTTCTCCAGGTTGAATTTTAATCTTTGCTCCTTAGCTAGAGGGCTGAAATGGTAATAACCTAATGCCAAGGTTCCAGGAAGAAAGCAAACAAGATGATCCATCTTGTTGTAATATCGAACTTCGTCAGTATTGTTGGCCGTCCTGTAGATTTGCATCTCGGCTACATAAGTATAATTGTGGGCACCATCAGTGTGCCGGAAGAGTTGACTCTTTACCTGATCCATTGAGTCGAGATAATCATCTCGTAACCATGTGATGCCCGTCTGCAAGTATTGTTTAAGTAAATACTCGTAGTAAGAATCCGTACGGGCTCCTAGAGTTATGACTGAATCTTCGAATTGACCAGTAGTCGGGTTGATATACATGGGTAGGAGTTTTTGTGTTCTGTTCTCGGTGAGATTATGGACATATTGGCTTGTTCCAAAGGTGGTTTGTTCGTACTTTGGATCCCCACTTATTTGACTTAGATAGCGAAACTCTAGTTGTAAACTTGTCACCTCACTAAGTGAAGACGATGGGTTCCAGTTTGGACCATGCGCCCGACGTGTACTCAGATCGATGTCGCTGAAAGGAATGACACCCGACTCTGTATCGTAACAATGCAACAGGATATCCCCGAACTCGATCACCTGCTGCTTCAATCTTGCACTTCCTGTCAAGTGATAAGCAGACAATAGGCCTGCAAGGATTCTTATGGTTAATTCAAAACAATTCGAGTTTTCGTTTCTGCTATTAAATTTGAGCTTGTTCTCCATCCAATCTAGTGCTAGATCTGCTTCGTCTGTGAGACCCATGATTATCAATGTGTCAGCTGAATCAACAATGGTTAGACCAAGGTCAAACCATTGATCTGGTTCTTTGGCACGTGGTTTAAGCATATCAAAGCCCCACGCATACCGTCTATAATTGTCCCAAGAATGTTTTGCAGCTTCCCTAATCCTCACTTGCATTTCATTAATATCACTTATCCTATTGAAGTCACCTCTCTTGAGAGTGAAAGATACATTGCTATTTACATGATGCTGCCTTGGAATGCCCGCCGAACTCGACGAATAATGTGGATTTACAAGAGGGTGACGACTAACTTTATCAATTAGAGTTGAGCTGAGATCGTTGGAATCGCTTGCGACTTTTTCGTAATGTAGTCCGGCGTTGGAATTCTCCGTGAACAGGCCAGTATCTACACCAGTCCTATGATTCCCACTAGTGTCGATGGCAGAGATATCCCTTCTTTCATCGAGTATCTTATCTGTTGTGCTTGATCTAAAGAGGAAGAATAATAATATTACAATAGCTGTCACAGCCATGTATAGTTTAAGCAACTTGAGTCGCCTAAAATAGATTGTTCTTGTTACAAAGGCAAAAATGTTGAATAGACTCTGGCGCTGATTACTTCGAGATCTATATGGACTGCTCCTCCCATCGGATAATAAAGAGGTTCCAGCGGTTCCTAATGAATCACTATATTCACAGGAGGTAGAAAAATCTCCAACCGGAATACTACAACTCATAATATGTATGATCGATAAGTCACATGGATGGCGTCATAATTTCTAGTGCAACGCTCAGTCGAGTGTACAGTGCTTTGATGGAGGAAATCCATCCACTCTATGATGCGTGAAAAATGTTAAATTTTTGATCTGATTTGAGTAGCTTTAGAAATGGTTGTTCGGATGGCTTACAAAGAAGAGCAAGGTTGAGATTGAGCAGATGATAATATCAGAAATTAGACAAGGATGGTCAGTTGTAATCAGCTGCACAGAGTTACCCTTGCTAAGCCAACGGCAGTGTCCAGCAATTGTCAGCGCTGCGCCTTGCAATAGCGCCCTAAGGGAAAGGCTACGATCTTAGTGACGCTAATCGGGCTATTTGCTGGCTGCGCGAAGGGAACAAGTGGATCTGCAAGCTCATGATCCAAGTCTGAGATGACCTCGACCGCATACAGATAGGGATGTGAACTGCCGACTGGGAGGGGGAAAATGCCTTCCCCCACCGACTGCGCGCGCTGCCAAAATCGACAATTTCGCCCAGTCGGCCGGTCCAGTCGGGCCAGTCGGACTGGGGGAA
>Ga0058701_10000360_pt1 | contig 33056 bp, 30 predicted proteins | sample AgamicOrMae_FD_97039 | JGI IMG/M metagenome (GOLD analysis project Ga0058701, IMG submission 97039) | Agave microbial communities from Guanajuato, Mexico - Or.Ma.e | ecosystem: Host-associated > Plants > Phyllosphere > Phylloplane/Leaf | place: Guanajuato, Mexico | collected 2012-06-04
CCCCTCCCCCCCCTCCCCCCCCCCCCACCAATGGGACCTTCCCCCCCCCCCCCAAGCCCCCCCCCCCCCTTTTCCCCCTTCCCCCCCCCTTTTTCCCCCCCCCCCCCCTTGCCTCTCGCAACCCACTGGCCTGGGCCAACTAATTCCCTGCAACACATTTTGCGCAAGTGCCGCTGCGGGGCCCCATCGAGAGATTCGTTCGCGCTTGTCGCGCTCGCCGCCTCAATCTTGGCCAGTCCTGCGCGCCCAAACTAATGGCCAAATATTTGGCGCACGCGCCTCCTCCATGTGCGTCTCTCTGTCTCTATCTCACTCTCACTCTTGCGCGCTCCCTCCTCTTCCCTCAGCTTCTCGCCCACTTCCTCTGCCCTTTCAGCCCGGCGCGCAAACGCGATCTCTCGCTTACACACCAACACACTGACGCCCCACACCACCACCACCGACGCCACACAGAGAACGACCAGCAAGCAACGCCGCACACAACACGCCCAGCCGGCCCCCAAACTCATACAACCGGATGAGCCCGAGACAGGCACGACAAGTCGAATTTGCTGACGCACCCACGCTCTCTGACAACATCAGGCCCGATTGGAACCAAAGCCACCGGGGCCCCAAATAGAGCTGCAGCCAGCGCGGCCGAGTTGCTTCTCCTTGTCTCGGGCGGGCTGTGTGGGCCGGCAACGTTCGCTCTGTGGCAGCAGCCGCCGCCAGCAACACAATGACGCTCGTCCAACGAAATGATTATGACCAAGCTTGAGCAACAAGAGTCGCAACTTTGCACGAGAGAAGCCAGAGGCGAGGCGCGAGAAAACACGCACCACGAGCCCGCATTGCCCGAGCATTGCGAAAGCGAGTAGCGAACCAATAGGCGAGAGAGAAAGAGAGAGAGAGAGAGAATCTGGAGAAAGCGACAAAAGTGGGGCAAGAAGAGCAGGAGAAGGCTTAGGGTAAGAGAAGGCGAGAGAGAAGGCGGAGAACAAGTGAGAGCAGAAGTGAAAGGGCGCGAAAGTGAAATTGCAAGTGAAACGGTGTGTCGGCCGCAGAAAGTCGGCCAACCAATCAAAACGCAATCGGAGCAAGTGTTTATTTTTGTACAACAACTTTCGCTCGTCCCTCTGTGCTGCGAGTTGCCTAATCCCCAACCAGTTTGGGCCAACGAACGGACAAAGTTCGCTCGCCTCTGGCCCGCATGATGGGCGCTCGCATCCAACTGTTCCCAAGTTCGCCCGCAACCAACCACAGTCTCTCAGCGAACTTTTCGCCCCAAACTCAAAGGGCCGCAAGATGCTGCTGCGCGCCACAGACTGTCTCACTGCCTGAAACAACAGATTAAAGCCAATCGGGCCTGAGGAGACCATCTGCTCCTGCCTGAAGACACTCTGCAGCCAAACACCATGGACGAATCCAAGCTGGCCGAGCGAGCGAATGTGAAATTTCAAACCATCGAACGTTGTGGTCCGAGCAAAAATCAACCATTGTTTCGTCGCCATCAGCAAGACCACAACCTGTTTCAGCCTTGTGATGACTGCAATCATCCGTCCAATTTGCAGAAACAAATCCTATCTAATAACCACGGGGCAAACTTTCAACAATCTAGTCTCGAACAATCGGAAGAGCAGCAGGATAATGATACGGAATCTAATAATTCCACCAGTCGCCAAGATTCAATCCTGGATCAATGCTGCCCAGCTAATGCCATAAATCAAAACTATTGTCCGCAGCAAGATGCCTACATCTATCCAAGTGTGCCCAGTTCCACAGTGGAATCTATGTCACAGGACAAATTGATTGAGCTGCCAGACCCCAAGCCATCAAATCATCAACGGCAATCCGACCAACCGGAAGCGCAGCATCCCCCAAATGGAACTCCGCTTATCGACCAAGCTCATTCGAGTCTGATGAATCATCACAACGACCAGCCCAATCTAACGAACGGCCGTCTCGCTGGGGAGTCCATCGCCAACGAAGCGAGCCAAGTCGTCAATAGTTTTGCCGAACACCAGCAAGCGGCCATAGAATTGGAAAAAGATTTCAGTGAGCTTCCAGTTGAGCACCAACAGCCCCATTCCACTGGGAGGGATTTAGATAACAGACAGCAGCAAAGGGCAGTTGTGAAAAGATTCCATAAGTCCGATAATGGGGATCTATCATCTGCGCCCGCCCCAGATGTCAAGATCGGGCAGCGGGTAGTTTTTAGGGAGTATTATGGTAGTGAATTCGGAACTATCAGATGGATAGGTTAGTATTCTTGACACACAGAGGAGGCTCACGGATTGGATAAGGCCATATGAGGGCAAGCTGAACTAACGTTTATTCTATCCCCTGACCTTTTCTCTCTCAATCTCTTATCTTTTTAGGTCGAGTGCCTCAGATCAGCTCCGAATGGACGGTTGGAGTTGAATTTGATAATCCCATAGGAGAGGGAGATGGTTCACTGAATGGCAGACGCTATTTCGTGGCCAAGGATTGTTTTGCCAAATTTTTGCCATTGAATCATGTTGCACTAGTTGATCAGCATGTTGGAAGACCGGAACCAGGCACTATGATCTCAGTGATGTCCAGTTCAGTGAAACCAGGACAAATGATTAGCATTCAGCGCGTGTCCACAGTTCATGTGCAACATTGTTTCTTGAACGCGCCCCACAGAGGGGCTGGTGCAGACTTTTTGGGTGCAGTGAATAATAGATTGCATTGTCAGTGCCCAAGTTGTGGCCCATGTGCTCATATTGTGAAGCCACCGAGAACTGAGAGGCTCAAAGTGGGCAAGAATGCTACCCACATGTGCCAGTTTTCCACATACACTTGCTGTGGAATGGAGAGTCAAGATAAAGCCTTATGCACTTATCTAGGAAACCGCATAACCTCAACGCCCCCTCCTAGTGAGTATATGCAGTCGACATCACTCATCCGAAATGATTCTGCATCAATAGAGCATAGTTGGACAGAAACCGCCAGGCATGTGAACAATTCAAACCAAAAGCATCCTAATCCACCATGGAATCATTGCACAACTTCTGTCCACTCAAAGAGCGCGCAGCGCTCGGGGCGACGTCATCGAGGGCAGAAGAAAAGTCGCTCGAAGACGACATCAGAACTTCAACCGAACATAGTGAGTGATGTCAATTCTGACAAGCCTACCATCTCGTCGGCGGGGAATCATGGGACCAATCCTGATCAACATACAGACGGACGGGGGACAGATTCCATGGCTCTAGGTGATCCTAAACATTGTCGTGGTCTAGATTCGCTAGTGTATAGTCAGTTAACGATTGCAGACAAGCATGAGGCATCACTGGAATTTTCGAAAGAATACCAGTCAACTCAGTCGAGCCTCGAGATCGGGCAAAAAACTAGACAGAATTACGGCATGAGTCAGAGTGGTAGCTTCACATATGATGATCATGCTCTCACTGTCAACGACAACTCGGCTGTTAGCAGAGGAAAAGAAATTGCTAAGTCGAAGAGCAACGAATGCCTCCTGCTAAGGCTGGACAGTCCGTCCGATCTAGGGGCCGAGGTGGATCTACCGAAAGTGCCTCAGGTTTTACATAGAGATTCAATAGACAATAGATATCTCATTCCAACGGACAATGCTGTGGAGTCTCACTTGGAGTCAGACCTTGAGGAGCTCTCGCGGGCTCGTTATGGTAGCTGTAAAAAGAGGGGCAATCAGGCTGGAAATTTGAAGATATTCAAGTCTATTCGTTCTCTTGTGCCGTGCCTAAGTTCCAAATCGAGTCATAGCCACTTGAAGAACCAGAACCACTACGGTACATTGAAATTCATCCAGAAACCGTCGATGACTGAATTATCACACGAGTACAACTCTGAAAGGGTCTCATACGCGTGCCACGAGACCACTTGTGCTGATTGCAAGCAGCACAATCAAGCCTCTTCAAATTATGGAGAATATCTCGCGCCCCAAGACTATTGCAGTTGGGGCTGTGGTTCTCAAGAAAAACCTAAGAGGCAAAATTCGAGCTCTAGCGATCGTGGATTCAGCTCGGCTTCCCAGAACTCGATCAACGTTGCCTCATCTTTGGTTAACTGTAGTCCTACAAACTCTTATGAGCTAAATCAATACCACAAAACGGTCTCAACAAGAGTCGTGAAGTCGGATGCGTCGACAACGAACGAAGACCTGATTGAGCTGAGGAGTACAATCTTTGAGATGAACTCAGAGGCAGATTTGATGGGAAATTAAACTAATCTTCGTCGGCTGTTCTCTTCTATAGGATAATAATCGTTGTTAAAGATAGAGACTACTTTGGAGACCAGAGAGTCTCCTGCTTAGGCCGAATCAAAAGCTCGCCGGGGTGGTTGACTCCCTTCATGGCGCTTGTCGAGGTTTTACGATAGGTCGGGGTGTTGATTTGTGACAGGAATCCGCGGGTTGTTGTTCCAGGCAGGACAACCCAGTATGCCGACAGACGAAAAGATCCTCATTCAGATCATGCCTATTCGCATAGATTCATCCTCGACCTGCTCTCTGGCCTTTTCCTGTTTTTCTAGTGTCATCCAGTTCGAGTGCTGCGAGCTGTTGCCACTGGTCATGATTTTTCATGGGACGCTTTCATGCGTCGTGTTTATCGAATTTAACGCGACGCGAAAAGTTGCTAAATTTTTGCCGCCATTGAACTGGTTTCTCTATTCATGTCAGTCTTCACTTGTCAAGACTACAATGCATGACACTGTCTGACGTGGAGCCGCACCGGAAGTTGAGCGATCTCCAGCGCGTGCAGTCACTGAAGCTCTCCGTGGTCCCTAAGCAGCCACCACGATCTTTCATTTCTAAAGCCTTAGATGTAAAGCAAAGCACTCAGAGATCGAAGATCCAGCGAGAGAGTTGAGAGTTTCAATACATTCAATAACTTCAAGGAAACTAACTGAAAATGATCAATAAAGTATTCTTAGTCTTTGTGTCGTTTCTGTGTATCGCCCGACTGATGATTGGGGCGGAAGCATCGCTGAATTGCACCAAATTCAGATCGGGCTTCAGGTGTGTGGCGACCGATCGAGATCCAGTCGATAAGTTCAAAGGTATGATTGTTAATACGCATTCGACGGACATCACTCTGGATCTGACAAATGTTGTGGATCTATGTGGCAAGATAAGGACGAAGAGTTCGGGCCAGAACTCGACCACCCAGACCGAAGGAATGGAGCCGTCTTCCCGTCCGAGCACTGCTCTCACACACCGATATGATCGTGGCCTGAGGATACAAAAGAATGGAAGTCTCAAAATAGAGATGGAGCGCGTAAAAGTGCCTGGCTACTGTTCGAAGGCGATCATCAAACATTGCAAGACATCGTCGGGCACCCGCATGGACTGCTCGCGTTTGATTCAGATCAAGTGATGAGCATGTATGCATTTCTATCACAACAGTAAAATAAAGCAGAATTATTTTCAAACTCAGTTGAACTTCTTTAGTTATCGTATATTATTAAAGTCGCATTGATTTTTAATAACACAAAATCTAAGTACTAATTCCTCTGTTTGCTTTTTGTCCTAGATGATGACTTGGTTGATATCGGTTTAGGAGGAGTATGCTCTATGCTGAGGTCCATTGGTCTTGAGGTTGCCATGTTTAAAGCAACATTGTTGCTCGATGGCTGATCTAAATTGTGAGATCCACTACTGCTATTAGATGTCATAGTTTGCATCATATTTGCCGCCGCTGCCACTGGGAATGGCAAACCACCAAGTATGGCGGCAGCCATAGCGAACTGATTCGCTTGCAGCCAATTTGGCATGCTTGCAGGATTCGAGACAGAGGGGTTGACCAGAGGTGTATTGGATAATGGTGCTTGGAGTGGAGTGTCGTTCCGGTCTTTCATCCGATTATTTATAGCAATTCTATTGTAGTCTATGGCACTTGGTGCTTGATGATTTGCACTGATAGAAGTTTCATTGGGTTTGGGTGCTTTGCTTCGCTTAGACGACGATTGCTTCTTCGATCTTTGAGGGGGTGTCGCGTTAGTTGAATAAGAGCTAGTTGATTCCTTAGAATCTTCGTCGAAGGTGAGATCGCCGTTTTTGGAGTCCTCGTCAATATTCGATGATACAACACTATTGCTCTGGGAACCATTTTGGCATTGCTCAGATGGTGCTCGATTGTCACTATTCGCCCTCTTAGTATAACGCTTCTGCCGAGCGTTGGAGACCGCCCTATCTCCACTTTGAACCCAATGACATTTCTCGGCTCCCTCTTGCTGGTCTTGACATGCGTTTAGCTTCAAAACAAGTTGCCCATCCATAAAAAACCTCAATGATCCCACATTTGAGTTGCTAGCTTCCCCATCTAAAGAAGCATTTGGTATTATTGGTTTTGCCTTTAGGGGCTTCACTTCCGCCCCGGGCCGAGGAGGGCATTCAATCTCTACTGGACTCTCGTCTTTGAAATCTTCTTCAAAGTTGTAGACCGACATTCTTGCATCCATATTCTTTGGCACGCTTTTTGAGTTACCTGAATCTTTAGATGAGGTGATATCATGGGTTTGCTCTGATTTTCCACTTCGAATAGCGATCTTTTGGTGAGTAGACATCGTTGCGCTGTCATTTTCTGCTGAGCTCTTATTGGGATTATGAGATCCAGTTTCGTAGTTAGTGTCACCCTGCTGGGTAGATGACAAGTTTTGAGTGTATTTGTTGGACGATGGTCCAGCCAGATCCCCCGGCCTATCAGCACCGTCGCTGCCATCTCCATTAAAATTATTCTGAGATTTTTCTGAATTGCTGCAACCATCAGCTGCATCTAGATTCTGACTCGTCTTTCTTCTTCCCTCTGTTGAATCGCGAGAACCAATATAGTAATACTCTACAATACTCCTAACAGACTTCGTGGGTAGGAACTCTTTCTTGATTGACCCAAAGTTTTTTCCGCAAACCTCGATCGCCTTCGAAAACAATTCGACATCCTCGCATGTCTCTGCCATATTCTCTTCCCTGTTAGTTGAAGTAGCAGCTGCCTGTTGTTCTTGCTTCAGTGCAGATCTGTATCTACTTTTGCTAGGGCTGTTTGAAGATGACGGTATTTGGCGCAAGTTACCGAATGTTATTGATGCTGCTGATGAAGAGTCCTCTTCAAATGTCAGGTCTTTGTTGAGCTTTTTACACTTCTGGTCATGATGACAGGGGTGATGCAACGATATGAAGTGGGAAAGCGCTTTCATGAGGGGCTGATTGATAGTTGTGGCGTCGAAGCTTGGAGATTTCTTGTCGAAGTTTGAAGGGTCAGAAGTAGAGGAGAGCGACTTCTGGTCGTGGGATGGTTGACTGGAGGGAGCTGATTTTCCCTCATTACTGATGGATGCTGTTGATGGTTGGTGGATCGAGGGAGCCGATTGACTGATCGGCTGAATAACTGAAGCTAAACTCAAGCCCTCTTTATGTTTGATATGATTCAGGTCAGCAATTGTTACGTCTCTTCCCAGCAGGGATCTAGTCTCGACAAGTGATGCGAATATATTCAATGATTTGGCGACTGTGAAATAATGTTCCAATTCTGTATTACTAACTTTGGCGGAGCGCTTAGGACAAAATGTAAGTGTCTCCAGGTTAGCCAATTCTCTTTGATCACTTTCACCAATTTTCAATATAGGTGGCACTGTGGCTTGATATTGTCTACCAATGCGAATCCTATTACGATGGGGATTTCTCGCCTCTTCTTCCCAATACGAATCGAAGTCTGTGTCGACCGAATGCTGGTTCTCTTGATCATTATTATGAGAAACATCGGGGCCATGAGTACCATCACTCGTGCCCAATGACGCCACAGAGACTGGTGCGTGGGGTAATAGGAACCTATTTTGATTACTCATTTTCATTTGATTTCTGGTTTGAATTTACTCTGAAATTGAAGCATAACAGATTTTCAGAAATGAACATAGAATTCGGGGTGGTTTTTGCCTGAGTGGTTCTCCCATGAATATCAGATTATGTGAACATGAATTGGTGTCCATTAACGTGGAATGGGTGCGCGACAAGGGGTATAGACATAAATATTTTCTGAGTCGTCTTATCCGTCTTAATAAATGCCTCAGTATGTTCTACTTTGTGCAAGTTTATGTTTGAAGATACATCGTTGGAATTTAGCATTGAGTGACCGTTCAGAGACGAGGGATTTAGAATATATAGATAGTGGTGTAAAGAGGCCCCCAATGCGTAACTTTCGAATAAAAACAATGATATTGACACATTCACGCGCACTGTCCATTCTCTTTCTTGCACACCATCATACGGACGTCCAATATTCTTACACGCACACACCCAATGCGTTAGCGTTTGTTCCATGGGGTATTCTTAAGCTCGCATAACTTCATTCGTTAGAAGTTGGCTTTAGATTTTTAGTAATTTCTTAGTGTCAAGATGGATACAGAGGATAATCTGGTTACCGTTAGTCCAGACATTTCTAGGCCTCATTTCTCCGATTTGGTTCGTGCAACTCAATTCGGACGATATGACGAGTGTCAACAATTTATCGAGACATACAAATTCGATGTGAATCAGAGAGACTCTGAGGATGTCACCCTCCTCCATTGGGCAGCCATAAACAATAAAGCAGCTATCGTCGATTATTATATTAGTAAAGGAGCTGACATAAATGCCATAGGGGGCGAGCTTCGCTCAACGCCCTTGCAATGGGCTGTCAGACAAGGCCATTTACAGATGGTTGTTTTGTTGATAAAAAGAGGCGCGGATCTGGCCCTACTTGATATGGAGGGATGCAATGTATTACATCTTGCCGCTCAATTTGGGCATACTGCTATCGTAGCCTATCTTATCGCCAAAGGGATGGATATAGATCAGCCGAATGCAAATGGGATGACAGCACTCATGTGGAGCTCTTATCGAGTTACGAAAGTTGACCCCACTAGACTATTGCTTACTCTTGGTGCATCACATAGATTGTCTGACTACGAACAAAAGAACACCGCTCTTCACTGGGCTATCTTAGCAAAGAATCTAACAGCCGTAACACTATTATTAGACTCTGGTGCCGATGTGGATTTGGTTAATTCAAAAGATGAGTCCTCATTAACGTTAGCCAGGAAGATGCAATCGCCATGGTTGGTCAAGATGCTTGAGGCACACAGCAAGGAACCCCATATAAGAGACGATCTCATTCATAAAATACTAGGAAACAAGCATGCATGTTACGTAACTAGAAATCTTATCCCATTCTTAGCTTATTTCTTGATAATAATGGTACTAGAATCGAGGGCAACAACTCTAGTCAAGGTTTTATCTTTGTCCACAATGATCTTGATGCTATTCATGTTCGGGAGGATTCTCCATCAAAGTTGCTTGTCCTCTAACTTTGCGGTGGCCGTCTACCTCTCGCTTACCTTTTGGCTTTATTATACTCAGTTTTATTACCTTTCACAGCGTAAGTACAACATATACCATACAGGCCGGCTGATTATGCTCTATAACCTCTGCAGACATAGACTAACCCATCTTCGAGATTCCGCACCGTATATAGTAATCTGTGACAGCACATTTCTTTTGATATTGGTACCTCTCACAATCATTCTTCAGACGTACACATATTACAGATGCTGGCTCACAGACCCTGGTGTGGCCCTGATGGATCGAGGCCAGCAACTTGAAACTATAATCAAGATGGCCGAAGTGGATGGGTATTTTGATGCCAAGAATTTCTGTTCTACCTGCCTGATAAGAAAGCCTCTCCGTTCAAAACATTGCTCGCATTGCAACAAATGTGTGGCCCGATTCGATCATCACTGTCCATGGGTCGGGAATTGTGTCGGCTCCAAAAATCACCGACTATTCATTATATTCCTCATCAGTGTGTCGATAAACTTGAGTGTATACCTCCATCTCACCTATCGTTATTGGAAATCGAATGTAACACTAGCACCAGCAAGAGACCCAGCCAATGAGTCGTGGCTGCTAGATTCAACGGAAACCATTCTACAAGGTTTAACTCTATCGGGAACTTTGAGCTTCGGTGCTCTTATTGGCTTCCTTCTTCTGGTCTGGACTTTATCACTACTAGTAAGTCAACTGCACTTGATTTTGTGCAAAGGTATGACTACTAACGAAAGCCTAAATTGCAAGAGGTATGAACATTTCCGAGCCGACGAAAAAGGTAATACGATAAGCCCGTTCGATCGTGGTTGTTGCCACAATTGTGTCGATTTCTTTGAATTGAAGTTCATGAGAAGATTCATGCAGACTGACATTAAGGATTGGCGGCATGTTTACCGCGAGCCCCAAGGAGATGTCACAATAGTTATAGATAACAAGGGTGATAGAGTATACAAGGTATAATGGCTTGTGAATAAACTCTGGATAACTCTTATATAATGTTCCGAATCTTAGAGCCTGCTTCTCGACTTGAAAAATTCAGTCTAAATCCACGACATACTTCATATCTGCTCTAACACCCTCGAACACGTGTTCCTCAAACAAGTCAGCACCGGTCTGGAGTGCTTTAAGGCGAGCTTCATCTATAGCCTCTGGAGGGACCTCAAATTTGTCAACGTTTTTCTCTTTATAAGCTTGCGTCACTCCATCAGCATAAACCTTGTCGAATAGTTCTTTGGCAGTGAATGGCGTGTTGTAAACTTCTTCGGTACGGTAACTGACATAGGGCTTCAACTCAAATCCCGTAAGATCGGGAACAACCAGCTCAGGTTCCATCTCGGGGACATGCACGAATTTTCTCCCGAACCAATAGCCAGGCCATCTTATACCTAATGTATCTACACAAACTGGGTAATTGAATTCCTCCTTCAAAAGAACCTCAGGGACCCTATAGTGCTCCCAAATGCCGCCGAGTTTGTTGGGTATCTTGAGATCCTCCGTATTCTTATATGGATTTTCATGAGGCCCATATGCATTGAAATTTCTCCTCGGAATTCTGATACATTTAAATGTATTAGTTGTCCTACTCAAAGTTAAATTTCCAAACATCTTGGCTCTGGCAGACTCAAATAACTCTTTTGGTAACGCAATACGGTCGGGGTTTCTAAATGGTAGATCACGCTTCGGAGGTCACATCAACGAGCAAGCATTAGAAGCTTGATGCAGCACGAGCAGCAAAGAGTCCAACCCAAACAAGCAGCCACTAGTGCGAAACGAATCCTATTCTGGATTGTACAGGATACAATGAGACGTGCGCGACATTGACTCTTCGGATTCTTTAAGTCTAATTTTACAAGTATTCCCACCTCCGAGAATATATTTGTTGTTTATGTTATAATTTTGTTAAGTGTAGACTAAATCTCGCAGCCTCTTGAACGAAGCTGTCGATGTCGTTATAAAATGTACCCGTTATGAGACTGTAATTCACCGGCTTGTTTGGGCAAAAATAAGCAAAAAAAAACTAAAATGATACACCACATAATATAAAAATGAATGGAAACAGTATTGGAGAAGACAATCTAGGTGAGAGCAAACAAGGGAAGCAGATATTCTCTAGAACTAGAAATAGATGGTATACAAATGAAGAGGTCGCAAGTATATTGACCAACTTCAATTCCCATCCGGAATGGCAAACCAATGAGCTTCAAGTGAGACCCAAAAGTGGTGCAGTACTGTTATACTCTAGGGAAAAAGTTCGTTACCGTCAGGATGGCTACTGTTGGAAAAAGCGTAAGAACGGCCGAACAACTAGAGAAGATCATATGAAACTCAAAGTGCAAGGTATTGAGTGCATCTACGGTTGTTATGTACATTCCGCAATATTACCCACCTTCCATAGGCGATGTTATTGGTTGTTGGAGAACCCTGACATTGTTCTGGTCCATTATCTTAATCAACCACCGGATGATCAGAATGAAATGATTCTGACTTTCAACTCTAATGCTCTACTAGCCGATACTCGGCGAAGCTGGACTAACGAGGAGATAATCCAAGAGATAGGATCGGTATTCGGGGGGATAAGCCATATTCATCCGACTTTGAATATAAATTTTCCAGCATCTCAAAATGCCAACATCGATGTTATTATGCAGAAGCAACCCTACCAGTCCCCAATATCTAGTCAACAAACAAATGAGGCTCCAGAGCAATCGATGATCAACGAAGATAAGACTAGTAAAGCAATTGCGTCCTCGATCGATGCGACGTCTCATAACCACGGTCAACATAACGACAAAACAAGCTTACATGGCGTGGACTCGCAACGAACATACGAAGATCGATCTCAACAAAAACAGAATGAAGAGATACAAAATTGTGATAAAGCCCCTGTTATCGATGACGATCTCAAGACTTTCAATGATTCTAGTGTTTCCTTGAACGATAGAACAACACCAATGAATGAAGGAGTGAGAGACCCTCTGATGGATCAGAGCTCTTGCTCACCAGTAACTCAAATCTACAACAAGATCGTCGATGACATTGAAACTTATGCTTTGCCCATAGAGCCAAACGAATATGATCACCACCACCATCATCATCACCATCACGATCATGGAATTCAGTCTATGGACCTGGTTGATTCATCTCTGAATGAGGATCCTTCCAACTCTCCCTCTAATCTGGGCCAGAATGGCGTCTCGATAACACCGAAGCAGGAAGCACCAGACATGTTGACTAATTCTCGTATAGGGCAACAGGAAATAGGCAATCAAAATAGTTTGCCAGTAGGTAGTATCGAGCAACGAAGAGGAACCGATTTCGACGAGTTAGAATTGAACCATGATCAATCAGATTGCTCGGCGGCCGACCTGGTTACCTGCGACTTATTTGGTGAGATGGATCATGACGATGTGGTTAACCACCATGGAGGTGTTGTTAATGGGCACGACAACGATGATATGATACTGAGTGATTTCAATCTGCCAGGTTCTGAAAATGTATCTGCTCATATGAACGATCATACACTTCAGCAGAATTCTAATTCCGATCACGATGATATTAGATCGCTCATGATGGGTATATCATGTCCAGATTCAGTCAACAATGGGACTGTGGTCGGAGGAACGTCGAATTTGTTGATGGATGCGGGTTGCTCAATGGATTTGTTCAACTTTAAAACTTTCAGTTTCGAACAAAAGCATCATCACAATCGACTAGAAGTTAAATCTACAACAAGCGAAACTGACACCCTGAGTCGTCTTTCTCCATTGGCTTCGTTAGTTCCACGGTGCAATAGTACTGATAATGCTATTCAGTCTACATTACAACGGATGGACCACCAACATTCCCAGTACCAGCAACACCACCTTTCGCAGAACTACATCGAAGGAGGCTCGCAAGTTCTAGCATTAGATGATTCATTTCAGAATTTTCACCATCAAGCTAACAACATCCTCTATAATAATCAACATGATGGCGATTCTCGCAACAAGTTAGTGAACAATAGTCAATACAAGTCAGTTACAACTAGCACCAATCCAAGTAATAACTCAACATCTTGCTCACCCTCTCCATCTTCGTCCTCGCTGTTTACATCTGGCTTTAGTTCTGCAAATGGGGGCACTGATAGCAATCATCAAACTAGTGATGCCGGTGGACACAGATCAGCGTCTGGATCTAATGATTTAGATAGAGCCCAGCACCAGCATTACTCTTCCTGTTCTACCAATAGCACCTTTATGAAATTACCCTTGCAACAGCGACAGCATAGCGAACAAAAAGAGCCCAGCAATAGCGTATTGAACAGTTTATTGCCAAAAGCGCTGTCACTAGATGGTAGTGAATTATCAACGACAGGTTTCCAATACAATCCCATCCTTGGTCAACGAGGTCAAGGAGAAGAACACAAAATAGCTCAACAAGCGTTGAATCATGACCATAATCTGGGAAACCTAGTGACCTCTCCGCTGGTAGGTTCGCATGTGGGCTCGAGTCAACAGTACGAGCCGAGCGTGTTAAATCAGCACAACCAAAACTTGTTGGTTTCAACTTCAGGTGACAACAATGGTCTCCATCAGCATCAGCAACAGCAGCAGCAGCAGCAGCACTGCAATAATGGTCAGCAACAGATTTCATTAACTCCCGAGCACGTCTGCGGTCAGCGCTCAATGAACTCAAGAAATCATATGTTTCAGAGGCCAAGTGTGCCAAGCCTATCGAGCAATATTGGAGATGGTTTGGGTGTTAACTTTCAAAGCGATCAATCGACAAATCGGAACTTCTTGGCGATCAATCAAAATCGTTCCAGTTCCATTGGTGCGCAAGGGGCGGGCCAGTTGAATTTGTTGCAGCATTTCGGCTCCAACACAATGGAGTATTCGCGAATTCAGCACCAGAGCATTACAGTGAACTCAAGATTGTTGCCAATCTTGGACTATGTTCCAAATTGGGCCTTGAGAGCTGGAGGGACTAAAGTTCTAATCATTGGCGATTGGAGCAATATAATTGGTCATATAGATGGTGGATCACCGTCTTTGTTATCGTTGAACAACAATCCTAACAAGATTCATGCGCATCTATTTTCGGATGATATGCGCCAAATGCATGGATCGGACGATATGTTTTACGTAATCTTTGGTGAAACTTTAGTGCCAGCAACACTGATCCAGAGCAACATTCTGAGATGTTACTCGCCAAATCATCGGCCTGGTTCCATTGGTTTGAAAGTTGTCTACAGGAGTACAATAGTGAGCGAGCAAGTTTTGTTTGAAATACGCGACAATGTTCCAGTTGAGTCGGTAGAACAAATGAGTCAAAACGGAAAGGAGCTAGAGATTGTCAGATCATAATGAATTGTTAGTAAGGTAGCTACAGCTAAAGGGGAGGAGAAGAGGAATAAGGAGGATTGAGTAAAGTAAATGTATGCATATAAAGATAAAGGCATAACCACTGATTGAACTGTGCAATACAGTAAAGGAAAGGGAAACAAGGATATTAAAGAAGAAGCCGCAGGGAACGTGCACCAGAGAAGCCAGGGCGAGAAAATGTTTGGAGTTCTTCTTTGGGGCAAGCTAATTAGTGTGTAACTAGCAGTAATTAGTAATTAGGCTCATGTTTCAGTTGTCGAATTGTTACACAATTTGTTACACAATGTGTGTGTGTGCATCTTTGCAACAATTTGCAATTTGCGGGCTAATTACGATCGTCTTTGTTCTTGTAGCTAGTTGTTAGCCCATCGTAATTTGGCCAAAATATGCCCCTCTGATTGTGGTGGGCCTTATTGCCGAATTGGTCTGCAGTCGCTTCGCTTATAGCAAATATGCGCTTGCCTATAAGTGTGAGCGAGTTAGCGGAGACTCAAGTGAGCTACTGGTGTGTCGCCACTTGGAGTTAGAAGGAAGAGAGAGAGAGAGAGAGACGAAAAGGATGGAAACATTGGACGATGAGGAGGGCGAATGAGGTTAGCTTGTTGTTGTTGTTTTCTCGCTTGTCATTTGCTCGCCGGGGAGGCTTGTTAGTGGGCTAGTTGCAAGTGAATGTGTGCGCTTGTTGTTGCATTGGTTGAGGAGCGGGAGGGCGACAGAAGGAGGCAAGACAATTTATTACCCTTTTTCAGTTGGGGCGCACTGCTAACAAACAAAGCGCCATCGCTTGCTGGCCGAAGTGCAGCCGGCGGAACAGGGGCGGCACATGTGGCGCTGGTGGGCCGCCATGAGCCACTTCGGGCAACTGTGAGCAACTGTGAGCCACTGTGAGCAACTGTGAACCAGCAGTACCAACCACAAAGTGACGCCAATCCACTGGCGGCCACTTGCTCGCGACTGTTATGGGGGCAGATTGGCGCTTGTGTGCCTTTGTGTTTGTATGTGTGTCTGTGGCCCGTTTGGCCGCCTGTGTCCGAGCAAGATAAACGGCACACAGACTGAGGGAGGCCTGAGGACAGAGTGCAGTGCGCTTGGCCGTTGGGCAAACTGGAGAGCACTGATGTTAAAGTTCAAGTGGAGACTCGAAGGGCGGGCCACTCGCTTGGAGGAGTGAGCGCCAGTCAGAGAGAGAGAGAGAGAGAGAGAGAGAGAGAGGCTGGCCAGGCGTGCTTGGGCGCCATGGACGAGCCTGCGTGCCGTGTTGCTGGCGACGCATAGAGAGACAAGGGTGGAGGAATTGCTCGCGCTCCAATGGCTCCAATGGCTCCAGTTCCACTAGAGGAACACAAGACAACAACAGAGACATTGTTCTCCTCGCAGGCCCACTCGCCCACTCGCCCATTGCGCCATCACACATCGGGGCTGGAAATTTTTTCCTTCGATTTTGCTTTTTCGTTAAATCAGCAGAAATTTGCCCAGACACAAGTGGCTCTGTGTGTCAGTGGTCGGCTTGTTGTTTGTTTCTTTTCCACCGCAGCTGCTCCCCCTTCTTGTCGCCCTGCTCTCTTCGGCCAGTTAGGCCCAGTTAGGCCGCGCCAGCCCATGTTCTCCGGAACAGGCTCCCCCTCGAGCTCGGCGACCCACTTCTGCCGCCCGCCAGCCGCTCCTTTTCCGGCCAAGAGTGTCCAACGGGCCGCGAACGGGCCAGCGAGCGAGGGGCGCCAGTGGCGATGTGGCAGCTTACAGCCCGGCCAAAGATTGACGCCGCCTCCCCCGGCCGACAAGGTGAACCCGGGCCGCCTTTCGTTTCATTAATTTCCCCGGCCGACAGTCCGGCGGGCGAGCATCCGGCGGGACAGACGCCGCCACGGCCGCCCCGCCGAGACACACTATAGGTCGTCCCGGCGAGCTCGGCGGCGGGCAGTCTTCGCGGGCGAGACCGCCGACGGGCAGCACCAACGAGCCTATAGCGGGCGCGCGGGCGCTAGTCTGCGGCGGGCACTTGTCTGCGGCGCTCGCTCGCAACAGATTGTGTGCGGCGCGCCCGCTGTGCTGCGCGCCGTTGCGGCCAAAACGGAGCAGCCTCATCTGTCCTTTTTCCCCATTCTCGGCCCTCCGTCCGCCTCGTCCCGCTCAAATTGGCGGCAATTAATCCGCCGACTTCGAGCCAGGACCCAGTTTGCGTCACATGTCGCCCCCAAACCGCCAGACGAACCACCAACAGACCACATCTCTCTCTCTCTCGGCCGGGCAATGATTTATCGGGCCCATCGGGAGGGCGCCCGGCTTGTGGGGCGGCCGAGCGAGGGGGCGGCCCAAACGTCAACACAATCACATCTCCATGAGGCGGCCGAGTTTCCGGGGCCAATTTTCAATGGAGATAAATGGGCCCCGCACAGTGTCTCTCTGGGCGGAGAGACTCGGCTCGTCGGGGGCCCTTTGGGCGAGCAACGTTGAGAGTTGAGTTCGGCCAAAGGGCCCACCAGAGAGGACAATGTTTGCACAACTAATGCAACTGCTCGAGGTGGCCAGTCCGTGCGGGTGTCCCCGGCTGGCCAGTGAGCGAGACGGACCAGTGGGACGAGCTTGTTGTGTTTGCATTGGTAGCCTGGGAGTTACTTTGGAGTTTGGGGGCCGCCAAACAGGTGAACGTGCGCCCCAAGGCCACCCAGTAGAGGAGACAGTGCCCCCAAGGCTTGGGCTTAGGGTGGGCGAGCGGCAAACAGGAGAGGTGGCCGCTTTTCGAGCCTGCCGTTTGCTTTGAACAAGGCAAGGGCGGGCGCCAAATGGCTGTGGAGGGTGAGTTTTGCGCGCTTAGAGCTCGGCTGCTGCGTGCTGCGTGCTGCGTGCTGCTTGCTGCAAGCCTAGTCTGTAGGACCCACTGGCAGCCTGCAGGCAGTGGGCAGCGCGCGCGCAACTGGGCCTTGTTTGCATACGCGCCACGCTTATCGCGGCCAGATAATTTACAGAATAGCCATTTCAATTTATCGCTGCCGCTCGCTTTCAAACTGGCCCACTGGCCGCCGTTTGACCGCAGGGCTAGTGGCCGCAAATTGCGCAAGAGACGAGCGGAAAGAGAGACGGGCCATTTGGGGGCATTTTTGATAAAAGTTCAGAGACACAGAGGAGGCTCTTTGGACTCCGAGGCTCCATTTGTGGTCGGGGACAAATTCAGAATTCAAAATTCAACAAATTCAAACTTTTACAAATTCAAACTTGAACAAATTCATTTGTTTCCCCGGCCAGTTTATTTTTCCTCCACTCTTCACGCTTGTCAACGGGTTTGTTTGTGCGCACTAATGAGATTATCTTGTTGATTGTCGCCAGGCTGGCGCGCCACTGGGCCTCTGACGGGCCCCCAACGTGCCCGGCTGGCGCCCTTCCTCCGCCCCGTTGTCCTGGTTGCGCGCCCGCATCCGGCCGCAACACCTGGAGGGCGAAAAAAAGGGGTGCCCAAGTGGGGGGTTGAAGTCGGGGGCGGCCAATCAGTTTGGCTGCGGCGGACTGTAAGCGGCTTTGGGCTGGGCCGCAGAGTGTTGCTGCTGAGCTGCCGTCTGTTCAATCTGTTGCCTGAGCAGGTTGATCTCACACATCTGCTTGTGCACCTTGTCCCTAAGCTCGGCCAGCAGTGTCAGCTGGCGCTCGTTTTCGCGCTGAAGCTGCTCGTTCTGGCGCTCCAAATTCTTCTTCTGATCGAGCCGCTTGTGGCGACAGTTCTGCGCGTAGCCCCTGTTCTTGAGGGTCCTTCTTCGCTGCTTCAGCTTGGCCACCGTTTGCCGCGGAAAGCCGGTCACTATCTTGTTGAGCTGTCTCACCGAATACTTGGTCAGCTGCTCGTTGGTCAGCTGCACCTTGCGGCCACTCTGAACGTCGGTCACCGTGATGTGGGTACCTGTGTGCTTGATGTCCGCGTCCTCGTAGGTGGCCGCCTCGAAGATGGCCGTCTCGCTGCCGGCCAGGCCGAGCGCCGCTCGCTGCTGGCCCAGCGCTGACCGCTGGCTGGAGGGGCCCCTCAGCGAGCCGGCCAACGAGGAGCACGACGAGGAGGAGCCAGTGGAACAGTTGGACAACGATTGGTGCTGCTGCTGTTGCTGCTGCGGGCCGCCCGCCAGGCCCAGTCGGCCGCCGCCCGGCGTCTGGCTCGGCTCCTGGGGCCCCTCGGCGCCTGGAGGGGCTTGGTGGGCGCCTCTGGGCGGCTGCTGGTGGTTGGCGGGCGCGCACTGGAGGGCGGCGGCGCGACGGGCCGCAGGCTGCCGGCGGCCTGCGCGGCTCGGGCGCAGCAGCGTCAGGCTGGTGGGCGCGTTGCCCGCGGGCGAATCCTGTGCAGCAGGCGCGTAGAGCGGCCTGCAGGGCTGGAGCGCAGCGAGGGGGGCGGTGCGCGCAATCTCGCCCGAGTCCACGCGCGCACCGCTGCTCACCGGCGTGCCCGCCTGCGAGCCGGCCGACGAGCACGACGAGGACGAGGACGAGGACGAGGAGCACGAGGGGCGCCCCGTCATGGCGGGACCCGCCTGGAGCCGGTGGTGCGCGGCCTGGGCGAGCTCGGGCGGCAGTTGCGGGCGCGCCTCGCCGGCCGCCAGCTCGAACGGGTTGACGGGCCGCGCCGCCGCTATAGGTGTGCCGCGGTGAGACTCTGGGGCACCCATGCGCTCGTTCTTCACGCCGGCCGACTCGTCGCCCTGGGAGGTGGGCCCCTCGGGACTGGCGGCGGGGAAGCGCGCCCGCGGGTCCTGCTCGTGGTCGCGGTCTTGGTCTCGCTCGTGCATCTGCATCTGCTGCTGCTGGAAGGGTTCCCCCGCCTGCTGGCCGTGCAGGGCCAGCTGATGGTGCTGCAGGCCGACGGCCAGCTGGTGCTGCTGCTGCTCGGCCTCCTGCTGGTTCAGGTGGTGGTGCTGCTGTTGCTGCTGGTTCAGATGGTTCAAATGGTGCTGCTGCTGCTGCTGGAGGTGGTGCTGCTGGTGCAAGTGGTGCTGCTGGAGGTGAGGGTGCTGCTGGCTTGGGTGCTGCTGGTGGCTCGGGTGCTGCTGCTGCTGCTGCTGCTGGTAGGCGTGCAGTTGGGGGTAGTGCTGGCGGTGGTGTTGGGCGGCCCACACGGCGAACTGGTGGTGCTGCGGCTGGTGCTGCTGGCTGGCCGCCTGGTAAGACGCCTGCTGACTAGGGCCGCCGAGCTCCAGTTGGCGCAGAGCCGCGCCCGCCCCGCCCAGCTCGAGGCCCGTCTGCTGCTCGGCGCCGGTGCTCGCGGGTGGTCCGCCTCGCTCGCAGGCCTGCCGCTCGTCCGTCTGAGCTTGCTGCTGCGCCTTGTCTTCCGGCTGCTGCTGGTTCAGCTGACCGGAAAGGTCGCCCATGTGGGCGCGCTGCAGCTCGGGGTGCACGCTGCCCAGCTGGTTCAGGGACCCCGCCTGCTGGTAGGCAGGCCCGTAGACCAGGCCGAACTGGTCGCGGGCGCCCAAGTGCTGCAGGTGGTGCTGGTTTTGGCTCTGTTGCTGTTGCTGGTTCTGCTGCTGCTGCTGTTGCTGCTGTTGCTGCTGCTGCTGCTCCAGCTGCCGTCTGTACAGGTCCAGCTCGTCGGGCTCGTGCTCGGCCCCGCTCGCGGCTGGCCCCGCGCACATGTAGGCTGGCTGGCAGTCGAAATCATGGTTGTAATACATTGTTTCCTCTCTCGCGCTCACTTTGCTCCCCCGCCGCTTGAACGGTTTCTTCCTTGGGCTCTTCTCCTTCTCCTTCTCGCTCTCGCTCTCGCTCTCGATCTCGCTCTCGCTCTCTCGTGCTAGTCTCACGCCGCTTCCACTCGCCCAATTCTATAATCTGGCCACCCTCTGCTGGCCAATGTGTGTCCGCTGGCGCCCACCAAGTCAAGTCGACTGGAACTCGCTCGGCCACCGTTTGGCGAGATTGGAGCGGCCTCAGTGTGCAGTTTGGACGCGCGCTCCTGCTCAAGTGAGCGGCCCATGGAACAAGTGGCTGCCGCTCGGCGAGACTGTCTCCGGCCGGCCGCCAGCCGCACACCATCGCCATTTATTACTCGCCAAGTCGGGGCCCTAAGAACTGCCTCTGAGAGAGACACGCGCGCCGCATTGCAAGTGCGGCCGCCCAATCGCACTTACAAAGTGCAGAGCGCAGTGCACGGCGCACATGCGCAATCGCCGCTGCCTCCACGCAATTGTTTGCCCTCCTGCGCTATATGAAAGCTTTGGGGGCGCCCAACTGCACTCTGCAGATGGCAGTGCCCGCCGCCGACGATTAGGCCCAACTGCAACTCCTCTAATTTGCACACAAATCTATACCCCCTTCCTCCCTCTCTCTCTCTCTCTCTCTCGCCTCTGCTCCTGTTCGAAACATTGGCCGAGATATGAAGCCAACGATTGGCCATGTTTAAAGGAAAGAAAAGCGGCCCAAAGTGTGCACCATCCGCCTATTTGTTATACGGGGCCAACAAATCAAATGGAAGCCCTTGCCTCCCGCTCACCATTGCCAATCGTTGGCCGCCACATGCCTCTCTCTCTCTCTGTCTGAACGCTGCTTTTGATCTCTTTAGCAATTCATCAGGCCCAAAATGATGGCTGCAAGAATGGAGCGCCCGCAGCACTGCTAAGAGCACACACGCAACCATGTCAGACGCCAGTTGTAACTGAGGCGAAGACTAGCGAGAAGTGTTAGATTTGCCAATGATTGACAGTCTCTCTATGTGTGTATGTCTCTTTTTTCTCTCTCTCTCTCTCTCTGCCTCTGCCTCTGCCTCTCTTCCTATTGGGCTTCCTTTATTTGCACTAGAAAAGCGGCGATACTTAATGTCAAGTCGCTGTTTGTTCGCCTCTTCCTCCTCTCAAACCGACCAGCCACAGGATTCAGTATCGCCCACTGGGCGCCGCTTCGAGTGCACAAGTGTTACTGACTATTCTTTATCAATCACGGTTGCCCAGAAGGCGGCCAACACTCACACACTTGCAGAATTGGAAACACAATTTTTGCACCATCCTCTCGGCCTCCAAACAAGTTACGTTGTTCTTGCCATTTCTCCGCTTCTGGCTCTCTGAGGTCTCCCCTCAAAGAGCCAGAAGTGTTGGGCCGACAAACTTTGATACAATCTAGTTGAAGCACAAGAGAAGAGTAACTCTCCCACCAGCAGACGCTCTGAGTCCAGTGGCAAGCCAAAAGCCACCGCCAGGCCCTCACTTCTTTGCCCCTCCTCTCGATCCAACAATCGCCGAGCATAATTTCCGTTTTTATATTCTTTTGTCCCCTATGAGAGACTCCAAGGACAGCTCGATCAACTGGCGAGGCTGTCCAGCCGCTTCCGCTCAAAGGGCAGCTTTTTGTGTAAGTGGAAGATTTCTCCAAAAATGAAGCTAATTCCTCTCCGGGATTTCGTTGTCCGCACACTCCAGTTACTGCCCTAGACGCATGCTTGCTCAGTGGCCTCTTTTTTAGTTTAGTTTTGTTTCAGAAAAACAAGTTTCAATGAGAATTGAAACTTGTGGCCAATTGGGGGCAGGCAAGAGCAGAGCAGAGAGCAAAGCGACGCACGAGAGTCTAGCGAGCAGCGTGGGCCGAACGCGTGTTTCTCATTCCAGGAACCCACTTCTACCATGTGCCTATTGTTTTGCGCCTAAACAATCGTTGATATTTGGATTCATTTCAACCTCTAGAGCATATATTATATCAACCTATTGTCTACTCATCAATCTATGAGAGATCAAGGCGATGGCATCATTAGACACAACTAACGGCGGTAATCTAGACAAAATAGATCCCGATCTCAAGGAGTTCATAGTCAATGAACAGATCAAGACTCAAATTAGAGCTCAAATTAGAAAGTTAAACAATATCTGTTTCGATAAGTGTGTCGAAAAGCAGGGCAGTAAGTTGGAGTCGAAACAAGAGAACTGTATAAAGAATTGTGTCGGACGTTATATCGATGCCAATGGATTCATTGCCAATAGATTCTCAAGAAGAGCAACAAACGTTTCACCTGATTCGCTTGCCTAAGGAAACGGTTGAGCGTGCTAAAGGTAGGAGTTGCAAAGTTGGCACATTGTTTGTCGACCATGATAGAAATACCGTCGAGTTTAGAGACTATCACTCCTGCACCATGTACTCTCTACTACAGAATAACCCGATCGGGAACCAGCATGCTCAGCGTACAACACAGCTAAATTCCCAGGACGAGTCAAACAAAAAACCATCTACTAGTACACTATCAAATAGTGCTCTTGTGGCTAACTCAAATGAGACCGATTTATTGAAAATATCGTTACAGAGGGATGAAGCTGTACATTTTGGGAAGGTCAAGACTTCGACTTTCCTCGCCGTTCCCAAGGTCGACGAGACAAGTGCCTCAACTGCTTCCTAGTTAACATCTCCAATCTAGCCTTCTTATGTCTAGCCGTGGCAATAAACCTAATGTGCTCTCCCGGGGTGGTGTGCTTGCGTAATTGTTCTGTTTCTTGTCTTCGTTTCAGTGTTGAATTGGAGCTTTCATTGATTGGGTTACTAGATGATGTAGACAATGCTGCTTCGTCAGATTCTTGTTTTGTCTTGATACTTGGACTGGAGTTTGCGATGGAGGCCAAACTGTTTTGGCCAGTCTGATTGTTAGCCCCACCATGACTACCGGCGCTGGCAGATTTCTTCGCAGGTGGCGCTTGGTCCAAATCATTAGAACTAATATTTGAACAGGCATCGGCAAGGTTCGATGATGACCTTGTTGTTAAACTGGTTGCAGTTTTCCTCTGTGTTTCATTTGAGGGGTCGCTAATGTATAAAATTGTAACTTTATTTTCAGCCTCTAAAGCTTTCATCCTGCGCTGGATAATGGATCTGTCAGTTGTTTTCCACATATAGTAGTATTCTACAATGTTTTTCACACTCTTCCATGGAAGCTGGTTGGATTAGATGTTAGAGGGGCAAGTGAAACAGTTAGATAAAGATCTATATAGAAAACAATTGAAGAGTTCCATGAACGATAAAACGTTCGTCAACCAATGTAGAAATGTTCCACCCATAATTTCATGCATTGTTTGGCTCGTTAACTATGCATGCATGGGAAAGTGGAAGGTTCAATTTTCCTCAAGTTTTTCCCTCTGACATTGTAGGAGACCAATGCCAATGGATAGAGTTGAGGAGTTCATCTACTGTTTTGGATTCACAATCATGCCGATACTTACGAAGTCCTGTCTGATTTCATGGAATTCTCTTCCATACTTCTCGATAGCTTCCTCGAATAGGGTCGCCTCGCCAGCGGTCCACTCTTCGATTTCATCTCGACATAATATCGGACCAGTGGAAGGCACTAACGCACACACAGCTTTGCCCAGATCGTAGTTGTTTTGATGTAGCAATTGCATTGCAAATAGGAGTGTAACATCACGTGAGGCAGAAGCAGCTGTTAGGTGCAAACTTGGTTGTTTTATCGAGCTGCTACAGTCTAATGCTCTAGCGAATGTTCCCACTGACTTGGCTATGGTTAAGAACTTGTTGATCTCATCATCAGTCAGATCATGGTCTGGTGTATACATGAGAGTCTCCATCTCAGTCAAGTCTCTTGGGTCAGCTGGATCGCCTGCGGGCTGAGGCGTATATACAGGATTAGGTTGGACCTCTGCCTGATACCTCTGTCCAACTCTTATCTCACCTCTATCGGCTGTGATTGTTTTCTGCTGTGGATCGTAAACAAGCGTGTAGAAGTAGTGATCCTCTTTGCTGAGATAGGAGGCAAGTGTTTCACTCTCGTTTAGCAATTGAACTGTGCATTTGCCACGTATTGCGGTGGCAGGTATTGTTTCTATCTGACGCGAATAAAATAATTCGCGTTGTCTGAGCACGCTTTTGTCTTTTTCGGACATTCCCTTGATCTCTTCCTCTTGAGTTTCATCATATTGATATTTTTCAGCCAATGTCATGAGCGAGCTGGATATATCGCATCGCTTAAAAAATAATACCAATTTCACTTCAATATTATTATTGTTATCACCATTTGCTTGCTTGCAAATTTCATCTATCTTACCTATCTTTGAAGGCGATCCGGGTGATGTTTCGAAATATACACAATCTCCGATTCTATAACATGTTGAGTTCTTAGGTGGTGTTACGGAACTGGCATTATTTGTAGCGATTATAATCGGCTGAGTCGACGACACATGCTGCTGAGATGATAACGAAGAATTTATAGCCGCTGCCGCAGCTTGAGCTGCAGCTGCAGCCGTAGCATTGATGTCCGAATGGCTATTGATATTATTAAGATTGGCAATATTATTCAAACTGTTGGTACTGATCGTGCTGAGAGGGTTTGCGCCCAAGTTATTTAGATTAGCTAGACTGGCTAGGCTAGAGAAGCTATTCGCTAGATTGTTTTTGTTTAAAGTATTATTGTGGTGTGATTGGTTGCTGTTGAATGGGGATGAATGATTCGGATTGTGTGCATTGTGTGTTGGGTTACGGTGGTGTGAAGATAGTGTGGTAGTCTGAGATTGATGGGCGACCGCTGATGCTAGTGCCTTAGCCGCACTAGTCGATTGGTGGGCCGCAGTTAGAGTTGCGGCCGGTGATGAATGATGATTCAGATGGTGATTGGTACCCACAGATGATGAGGAGGAGGATCGGTGATGGGCTGAAGTTGGGAGGGAATTTCGTCCAGCGGTCATGCCTGCAGCAGCCGCTAGATCGGCTAGTTGGGAGGCGGACAGGTTGTTCAACCCTGGTAAACCTGACAGAAGTCCAGCGGTTGTGGTGACATCGGAACCGGTCAGATTGGAAATAGAACTGGTTAGATGTGTATTGGAAGTTAAGGATGGTGCCCCAGAAGCACTCGTCGAATTAGGTCCGGATGAACGATGATGATGGGCTTGCTGTAGGTTGTGCCTCGAAGTTTGTAATGGGTTTGCTGATTGAGCTTGTAGGCTAGCAGCGGCATTGCTCAAGGGGTTCGAGGAGCCTAAATGACTAAGGCCAGCTAATTGGCTTAGGTCAATATTGCTGTTCGCTAGAAGTGTCGATACAGCAGAGGTAATGTGACTCATGTTTATGGTTGGATTACCAGCTGCAGCGGCTGCAGCCGCAGTTAGTTGATTGAAATTCATGTGGTCCTTGTGGGTATTTTTTTTATAATTGGTAATAATTTATTCTAGCCCCTCTTGAATTCGGTGCCCTGATATAGATAGGCTAGCGACGGACATATATCAATAATTTTACTAAATGATAATAATATTGAAATGTTAAAGTAGCGATTATTGATATAATAACTCGAGTAGTGATTACAATGAATGATCCAACCGGTCGCCTTCTTCACCGTGGCCGCGTCGACGTTGTCGCCGTTCGTTCACAGAGTGTGCCTGTCGTCTCTCTTTGGCTTTATGTCCGTGTGTGTGCGTGTGTATGTCTGTGTGTCGGACACAGTCGCGCTGGCACACACGCACACACACACAGGCGCACAGACACAGACAGACAGACAGACAAACAGAGCCAGGCAGCCTGATTGACTGGCTAGAACGCAAAGCAACTTCGGCCAGTGGAACGCGCACATTGGCGGCAAAGGCAGTAGCACAGCACAGGCATGAGACAGTCTCTGTGGCAGGGGTCTGTCCCATTGGTACGCTCGCCATTAGCTGCCGAGCCAGAGGGAGCATAAGATTCAGGATAGGGCGAGAACAATTATTACTACTGGTCGCTGGCCATGTTGCTGCACGCTCGGCAGCAACTGGCTCTCGCAGCCAGCGCTGCGCATCTTTTCGCTTGCATCTCAGGCACCATTTGGGCTAGTTTTACCGCGGGCCCAGCGAGCAAGGATGCGGTACACGGAAAGCAGATAGCCGCTTACAGTAGGTGAGAAGTTACCGGAGCTCGCCGTTGCGGGAATCCTGTCCCGCCCCATGCTGCGCACCAAAAAAATGTAAACAAAATCATGCACCCATAAGTGCGAGCAGTCGAAAGAGCTAGTTGCTGCTGAACTCTGGCCAGCGCGACCAATTGATGCACTTCAAGGCACGCAAGATCCTTGGATGGACTGCGTCCATTCGCCATCACTAAACCATGTACCTGTCTCTATAGTTACACATATTCTATTATATCTTTCTGATTATTGACCAGAGAGATTCTATCTATTTGTTTTAGCACTATGAATGATAGCTCTGCCAGTGTATTTAAGGAAATCAAAACTAAAGAGGACAACGATGTTTGTTTCGAATGTGGTGCAAGAAATCCCCAATGGGCTAGTGTGACTTATGGTATATGGATTTGCTTAGATTGCTCTGGTAAACATAGAAGCTTAGGTGTTCATCTAAGCTTTGTCAGGTCCACCACCATGGATTTGTGGAAAGATTTAGAATTAAAAAAAATGAAAGTAGGCGGAAATAGGAGGGCCAAGGAATTCCTAGGCAGTCAACCGGATTGGAACGATAATTTGCCATTTAGTGAGAAATATCATACCAAAGCAGCGGCTTTGTATAAGGATAAGATTTTGAAAGAGGCTCAGCAAATGGGCAACTAAGCAATAATCTGCATGATGAACGCCACTCAGAATTCAAATAGCAGGGTTGTTTTGTGTTGTTTTTGAAAACGAAATGTAGCACGAAGAGAAATAACAATATTAATAAATTTATACACTTTTTAATTCATGCTCAAAAGGCACATGAAGTGAAAAATGCTCTTAATTTCTGTCGCCTTGGTCACTCCCGATCGATCTTGGCAGCGATCCATCGTAATATTTGGCCAGACCAACTCTCTTAGATAATAAAAATCGTGCATGATAATATTGTTTTATTGATGAACACGAGAACAGGGTCATCATTCTTCAACAGCCTGTTCTTCTTCTCCATTCTCCTTGTTTTCTGGCTCATGCCATTCCCCAAGACCCTCCTTGTCCTCGACACATGTGTTTGCGAACCTGTTGTTAGTTTGATTTTGTATGGATGCAATTTGTTTGTTGGTTAGTCTCAAATTTAGATCGCTCAAAATGAGGATGACGATTATGATTCAATCAGGGCTGTCTATACTCACATGATATCACGCGCCCTTCCGATTCTAAGCCCCTTTTGTGTGGCAAACTTGTTTGTTCCGGCCTGCAACGGAACTATACCCTCACCGGCGCGCAACTTCTCCTCAGGCCAATCCTTGATTTGACCAGTTGGCCTTGGGCCCAAGTAGGGTCCTTGCCATTCTGAGTGATCGTAGATCGCCTTTCCTAGAAAGATCATCGTTTTGGTAACATTAGGGATTCCTGTTTTCTCATGTAAATCCTCAACTGAAAACAAATGCTCATCTGGAACACCATAGCTTCTCGCAGCATCAATGAATGCCTGTATGTTAGCCCTTTGGTTGTCTTTTGTCCACGGCTTTTGGATTTTGCTAACTGAGCCGGGTTTCAAAGCATTCATGACCCGACACAAGAGTACACCATCGCGCAAAAGGTCATCAAAATCTTTGGGCGGAATTGGGTCGTTCAAGACGGCCTCAATCCAAAGGGCTATCTCTGATTCGACATACTTGTTACGCTCGCCGAGATGCTGCAAAGTGGAGTCGGCGTTGAGAGATAGTTTCGATAGGTTATAGAGGATGGTGAAAGTTTTCGAAAGGTCAACCAATTTGTAACCGGGTGCAAAGTTTAGTGAGAGAAAATTCAAAAGAGAGAGGGAGACTCACTTTCTCGGCATTCAAAAATTGTAGTCCAGTTGTTACTGATCTGTTTGCCATCTTGTGCAATTCAATCCTACTTTTATAACTCTTCTTGCTTGATTCTTTTCTTCAGCAACTTATGGCCACAAGCGTCTCTTGGCTCTTGATTGGCTACAGTTAGAGAGTTCTTCTATTGATGTGTCCTTATCGGTGATCCACTATAGTGGCTGAGCCTCCGATAGACAAGCAGTCCTACGCACACAAGCAAACTCTGACTCAAACGGACAGTGACACACACACACACCCAAACACACCTGAGTGGCTATCAACTGAACCTATCTAAATCTAGCAATTCCTACCAATAGGTGACGTTTTCGTAGATGATTTTGGCGCGCTTAGATCCTGTCTCTGTTGTGATTCTTCCTGTTTTCCCTCTTGTTCTTTGGTGGTCTAGGTTGTTTTATCAATGAGTATGATGCGCATAGGAGATAAAGGAAAATGGGCGTGCATATTAAGATAACCGCGAGCTGAACTAGCGCAAATGTGTCAATAAGGGGCAAAGAGGGGAGCTGTAAAGGAGACTATAGCAAGGCGATGCGGCTCCTTGAGGGGGACTCGTCCATGCACGATGGTTGCAGGAGCTATGTGCATAGGAAGCAACAGCGGCACTAGAGGACTCCCTTGTCTGTCCAAAGGGAGGGGGCCCGAAAGTAGAAGGGCCAGAATAAACAACATCGCCTCCTCTCACCTAGACTATGAAAGTATCTCCAGCCCACAGCCATGGCTGAGCATCAAGACGAAAGATGCGAGACGGGCATGGGCGAAGACAGTGACGATGATAATTTAGGGAAGCTAGCTCATTGCCGCGTAAGGACAACAGTCGCCAGAGTAGTGGTGCAGCGGGGAGGTTTCTTCAACAATGGGACTTATGCTGTTTACGCCCGGGCCTCCTATGGGCTCCACCATACCATGAGGAGAAGCCCTCAATGTGTTCATACTGATGACGAATGTATTTCAATGCTTCGTTCCGTTGCTTTGAGCTACTTTTAGAGGAAGAGACTCAACTTATTGAGATTGTCTCAGTGTTCAACTAACTGGGCGGTTGGTTTCGAGAAAGGAGCTACGAGGGGAACTGGAAGAGTCTGTGATGCGAAATAACGCGGCCAGATATCATTGTTTTTTAACCTTTCCTTGTCCCTCACTCGTTGGCGCGGAATCGATGATATCCAAACAAAATTACAATCAGTTGATTAGAATATTCGGGCTAAAATATAGCCTCTAATCTCGTGATCTGGCCAGTTTTGGCGGCTGGTCTACTCGGAGTGTTGCTCGTGCTGGCTCATTGATACTGAAACTGCTCCCCAGTTCAGCGATAGAACCGACCTTGGCAAGTCCAATGAGAGATGGGCGCTGCAAGGGGGAAGGAGAGATGAAAAGCCTCCAGCTTAGAGTAGGCAGAATAAGCACCCGCCCGCTTGGGCCACTATAACTCAGAGTCGAGGCCGTCTAGAGTCCTGACGAGGTAGGCATGCTCACAACGAGCTTGATTTGCACCGCAGGCTTCGAGCTGAAATTTGTCCAAAGCAAAATTGCGCCTCTTATACCTTAGGATGGGGTCTTTTCGCGCTCCCGTGCTACCATCTGGACGGAGCTCGTCCTTATATGGCTGATGAGAGACACACACTCATTCGGACACAAATAGAGAGGGAGAGAGAGTTGAACGCTAGCTTCTCATGGTTAACTCAGCCTGAAGTTGAAGGAGCCCCATGAGAATGGCCGACTAGTTAGCTGAAGCTGCGAGTAAAAGTGCAATTAGTTGCCTTGTTTTGCTGCAACAACCTTTCAGAGAGGCGGGCCGCTCAAACCGAGCCCCTTCAGACATCGCCTCTTTTCACTCTGTCTTGCATTGGGCCCAGTCCGACTTGATGATACGGATTGCAACAACCACACATGCAACAGTTGACACAGGTACACGAATTGAGAGTACGTGTGTCCAATTAAAAGTTGTATCTGTGTCCCGCACCTTCTCGATGGTGATCCTAATGTGTAAGGTGCATTATTTGTTTATTATTGTGTATCAATATCCCGCTCTTGCGAGCTTCCAAACCGATGAGTTGCGGAATGGGAGCACCACCGAGCCAATGTCTCGAAGTGCCAACTTGCATACTCCGTCAGGGATTTCGAAGAGCGATGAGCTCACAAAGATTGATAGACACTTGGGGGCAAACCTTCTTCAACAAATGTCTTGCATATCTTGTATAGTAGCACATCACCATCCGCTCGATGGTTGGACTGATTTTCGGAAAACTCTTTGGGAGCGATGTGAGAGAGCATCGCGGCACCAGTGAACCAGCGTTCAATAGCCCTCGTGTACTTGTCGCAATGATTGAGTAAAACTTTCCTGGCAATCTCATCGAACTCCCTCCTCTCGAGTTGCTCTGAGGTTGGCCCACTATAAGCCGATTTGATGTTTCCAACCAGAAGCTTACTCAGAGTGCTCGAAAGTTGGGTGGAGGCGTGAGTGGCGGAAGCCAATAGGTCGCTTGCGGAGTGTTGATCCTCCTTCTTGTATAGGGCCAAAAATTTGGGAGTCAAAATATCCATGATGGGAAATTTGAGCATCCAATAGTCTTCCAGCCAATGTCTGAGCTCGTAGGTGAAGTATTCTCTAGCCATCAGCGCAACGCGTTCTCTCAGCTCCGTCGCAATCTTTTCCAGATCACCATCCTTCTTCTCCTGATTCAGTCTTTCTATCTGTCCCAATAGATTTTCTATATCCAAGAGTTCCTCTGCCAGAAGGCGATCTCGGGGGTACTCTCTTTGAATTCTCGCATAAACTCCTCTGATTTGGTTCGCAGTCATATCAACTGGACGTCGAGATGATTTGGCGGGTGTCTCATCATTCATCGGACCTCCACGAACCCCGCCACAACCGTATGCTATGATAACGATCACAGTCAGTAAGAGGCCGCTTGTATCACGGCTCCCGGCACCGCATCTCGCCATTTCGAGCAGATGAAATTGAAAACTTTGCTTCCTTCTCGACTTTGGTGCGTTGAGAGAAGGAAAGAGGTAGTCTCCGTGGTCTAGTGAAGACAGTTGAAGGATAAATACAGTTTAGTTTTGTTCGTCCTCGGACATTCAGAGACGAGGGGGCGTGCAAATGCGATCATACAAAAGATGTGTATCTGTGGCCGGATTGGGCCCACGCAACGCGAAACAGCGACACCGCTTCGACGTAAACCCGACGGTTGTTTGCATAGAGCAACTGGATGAATCCACTAGACTACCGCAGCTATTTTTAGTCATTGGATCCTCAATACTAGATCAATGGATGACGCTTGATTTAGGCCGATATTCCTGATTCAGGGATGGAATCAGGAATCCTGATCGGAGGAAGAGTCGAACAGAACAAGCTCCTTAGTGTCACACAAGACCTGTGTCGCACTCGTCGAGTTCAGGGCGATCAAATCATCGTAAGAGTATTTTTCCCACGTCAACTGCACAAGATGATTTGAAGATCGGTCAAAGGATGAAATCTCATTTGGGAAAAGAATGCAACAGGCGGAAGCTTCGCGTTAGCACGTGCTCGAGCAATGGCTCAAATTTCTAGGGTCGGACTGGGAGCGCGCCGGTTCTGTGGCGCTAGGATTGCACATTACCAGAAGTCCAGCTCGCGTGCCAAACTGGACACACGCACGAAGATGTAAACAGCATGCATTCCATGGACTTCTTTTGGTTCGCGCTGTTTTCCTCATCCTCCCTCGAATGTACATTCCAAATTTGCCTTCATCATGGAAGCCTTAACCTCGAAATTCCGCGAGCTCCTCATTGAGCTGGAGCGCGAGAACAGGGCGTATCGCAAAAGATTATCTGATCTCAAGTCAAACAATCATAAAAACATGGCTCAACCAGGTGGCAGGGGCGCCCTCATAGTCCTCGAGGGTCTAGATAGAGTTGGCAAGTCAACATTGGCCAAAAAACTTGTAGAACACCTGGAGAGAATGAAGAAGAATGTCAGTCTATGTCGCTTTCCCGATAGAACAACACCCGTTGGTCAACTGATCGATGACTGTCTCAGGACTGCCACAAAAAGGGTTGATAATCACGCTATGCATCTATTATTCAGTGCAAACCGATGGGAGCTTGCTCAAAAGATAAGGAACACCATTAACCAGGGAACCACGGTTGTTGTCGACCGGTACTCTTACTCTGGGATAGCCTACAGTTCGGCTAAACAGGGAATGTCCATCAAGTGGTGTAGTGAGACAGAAAAGGGCCTCCCTAGACCTGATCTAGTTATTTACCTAGAGCTGCCTCGTGAGGCTCAGTATGAGCGTCATGGTTTCGGTGAGGAGAGATTTGAGACAAAGGAGATGCAAGATCTGGTGCGCATTCAATACGAAAGAGTCATGGAAGTAAGCAACGAGACTTGGCTCAGGGTTGATGTAGAGCGAAAGAACCCGGACCATGTTTTGGGAGAGGTCATCATACCCGTGAAGCGATGTATTGAAACATGTGCAATGAAGCAACTGGGTACTCTCGAATTTTTAGAAACATGACATATGGACTCCATACATTGACACGCATTCAAGCTGCTCAAACATATCTATACAGCCGCTCGCCAATGATTGTAAATAAAAGATTTAATATCTTATTGCCAGGTCCACGAGGCCATACATGAACCTTAGTATCTCTTCAACCCCCATCTTTGATTTACCATAAACCCTATCGACAAAACTTATGGGAACTTC
>Ga0058701_10000361_pt1 | contig 33013 bp, 27 predicted proteins | sample AgamicOrMae_FD_97039 | JGI IMG/M metagenome (GOLD analysis project Ga0058701, IMG submission 97039) | Agave microbial communities from Guanajuato, Mexico - Or.Ma.e | ecosystem: Host-associated > Plants > Phyllosphere > Phylloplane/Leaf | place: Guanajuato, Mexico | collected 2012-06-04
GGCATTGAACACAAGGAGTTCGACCTGTCAGCCGTAATGAAGCTTGCGACCTCACCGGGTCGTGTCTTCACGGAGATAATCGAGAGAGCAGTCGGTTTCATAAAATTAGCTTTGACAATAATATTTGGAGCAGCCGCCTTGACGCTGATCATTATGATCTGGTCCTTCCTCTCTCCATCGATCAGGCTTGGTTGGGCTACACTGAAAATAATCTTGAAACCTGTGCTATTTTGGACATCGATGATGCAACGTAGTTTGAGCAAAGTTACGAATGAATTGGGAGCCAGAGTTCGGATTGCGAGCATTGTGAAGAAGAAACAACACAAATGGGCTCATAGAAGGATGGTCTGATGGATTTCGAGATTAGGGGGGTATGATGAAAATGCGCATGCGCATGTATAATCTCGAACATATAAATATCTGAAATAAACAATTGCCGATGGCATTCTTGCACTTTCACTCGCCATATCAACATCTTTCTCCGCGACTCGTAGATCCTAACCAGATCGTATCATTCAGATTCCCCAATTTTTTTGATTATGAGATTTATACAATGGGCAAAGCATCTATGCTAAACCAGATGGTTGTATTCACGTCCACTACATACCAACTCCCGAGCTGCAGTGCAGCTACTGGCAGAATCACTCATCAAGGAGTTAAATTTCTTGGCTGGATATGAAGACAGAGCCTCCTTGATTGAACTTTCAATGAATTTTAAAGCGGCCAGTGAGCAACACATCTTCCAGCCTGATTAGATATTGTTCCCCGTCCTGGAAAGTGCAGACTATGCCGAGAAGGGATCTATGGGCGTAATCGGTCCAGTGGTCGTACTCTATCGTGATGGAATAATCATCACAGACTGCTATCTTTTTTTGAATGGTCTTTGAAATGAATTGTGTTAGCGTCGGCAAACAATTCTAGAAAGCTAGACAGCCAGAAAGCACTCACCGTGCTCGAATCCCCTTAAATAAAGGGGAATTGAGAGCTCAGAATGGGATGTTATTCTTGATCATTGCCAGAGTCACTCTGTGTAAGCAATCCTTCCTAACTTTGGGCCGTTACACTACCCACTTTTTCTTGGACTCTAGATCTAGTTACGCAAAAAACTCTGTGTCTTGCGGAGCCATCTTGGAACAGCGGATTGCGTGACCCCTGGCACGAGAATTCATGCGCGCCCTGATTAGCTAAGCCTAAGCAGTGACATTTCAAGCACCTGAATCCCCGTTTCTTTCGCTTATTATATCTTTCTTTCACGAAAAAGCATTGAATTCAACAGGCATTGGAAGTTCATCGGAAGACTCATCTTGTTAGACTCGCTCTCATTGCGTGAGCCGGCTTTTTCGGCTGCTCTCTCTCTAAGTCTCTCTCCATGTGGGCGCTACGCAATAAGTATTCCCAAAGACTGACTTATATTTCCTATAATAGATATGCAATAATTATTCGCGGAGACTGACTTACATTTCTCAGAATAGATGTCAGACAAAGTTTACTTCAATGCATTCTTGAGGTAAGGTCCGAGTGAGTGGTACATTGGACCGCGCACGTGTGTCTCTGCGTTCCCTTGTTCCCTTGTTCCCCTGTTCCTCTGTTCCTCTGTTACCCTTGTTCCCCGAGGGTTCCTTGCAGGACTCGGGAACACCGAGAAACAGCACACACCTATTTGTTCCCGATGTTTGAACTCCAAACTTTGGAGCATCCACGCTAATCAGGGCGTTAATTACAGGGTGATCCACTGTGTACCAGGGAAGTTTTTCCCTCGCAATGCAAAAATTAAAAGTCGTAGCAGGATGAAATTTTGCACACAACTAGTTCTACCTCTAGCAATTCAATGTAGTAAATTTTCGAAATGCTTGCCTTCCGTCTCGACAACCTTTTCGACTCTCTTCACGAAGGCCTCTTCTACGCGCACTAGAACTTCCTGCGGGGTCGAGCGCATAGCCTCTTCGATCCGAGATTTCAATACTTCCAACTCTCTTGCATGGTTCTTATACATTTATCCTTCGTGTAGCCCCAGAGGAAGAAGTCCATCGCAGAAATATCTGGGCTATGAGCAAGCCACGAGCACCCCGCATTAAATTTGGATGGAAATCTTTTTGCAATCACTCGCCTCCCAGAAGTTTCGTGCAAAACTTGCAGATTTTCCGAGACTCTATGCGGTGTTGCCGCATCCTGCTGCCAATAGAATCTCTTTTTCATGCCATTAGAACGGGCCTCCTCGATTGCAGTTTGCAATATTCCTGCATAAACTTCTCGATCAACAGTTTTTCCAGCTTCGATGAAGATCGGTCCGAGCAATCCTTTTTCGCAAATCTCTCCCCAAACAGTCACTCTCTGTGCATGAACCTGCTTTGTTCGGATTGACGGTTTTTCTGTGCCCCATATCCTGTAGTTCTGCTTATTAACATAGCTATCCAGATAGAAATGGGCCTCATCTGTGAAGATTATGCGGCCAGGATCGATTGCTTCGCTCCGGATTTGCTTCATCATGAATTTTCCAAAATCTAGGCGTTCAGTAAAATCTTGATTACCCATAGCTTGGCTGAATTTTGTATGCAGACAATCCAAGATCCTGATGTCTGGGACGATGCGCTGTTCCATAACTGACGTCCAATTCTCGGGCAAAACTCTTCAGTTCCTTCTGGTTGATCCTCCTGCAGCTCGAGCGCTCTTTCGAATAATTCTGGAGTTCTGACAATATTTTCCGTCCTTTTCATCGAATCAATGTCATCTGTTGCTTTGCCGGTCCTCTGAAATTTCTCAATAAGGTTCTTAACGGTGCTATTATGGGGTCTTGGTGCATTTCTGTTCTGTTGCATGAAAGATCTCAAGGCCAGGGTGACATTTTCTTCTCTTTTATATTAGAATTCGATGAGTTGAACTCTCTTTTCTATGCTCAATCGATTCATCTTGCTAATATTAGTCGGAACGCGTAAAAAGAATTTTGGAAAAAACTCTAGTGCGTCCGACGCGTAGTTTTTGCAAAATCGGCGAAAAAATTTTCTAGTAGCGTGTGGATCACCCGCTATGTCGTCGAGAACGATTATCGGGCGGGAAGGGGCGTCCGGGTCGAAGCCGGAAGATTGATCACTTCCAAGAACTCCGCATCAAGCGGGAAGTTCGTCGAGCCAACGATAGCGGTTACCTAAAAAGTTACCTCGAAAAATCTGTTGAAAAATCCCCATATTCGATCGTACGATGAAAAGGAGATGCAAAAAAATTGGATTCGAGTATAAAAAGCAGAAACAAAAGATACCTCTTACGACTGCTCATAAGGAAAACAGATTGGCTGCCACCGAAGATTGGCTCGATAACGACCATCCGTGGGAAAAGACTGTATTCACAGATGAGAAGAAATTGGACGGTCCCGACAATTGGTCGAGTTGGATGGATGCTAGCCTAAAAGTTAATCGTTCGAAGCGTCAGATGGGAATAGTATCATGGGAAAGATGGAGGGAAAAGTAAACGCTGATGAGTACACTAAAACTGTCAGCAGCGCTCTTGTTGACCACCTCGATAGAAAGTCTAGCACCGGAAACTATCATTTCCAGCAGGAGAATGCTGCAATCCACACAGCGGAAATACTTTCGCTTTTTTCAAGGAAAGGGAAGTCAAGGTTTTGAAGTGGCCAGTTCGCTCGACTGACCTGAATCCTATGGAAAATGGTTGGTCCATGTTGTCGAATTGTGCATATGCCAATCAGCAGTATGAGAGCAAGAATCGACAAGAGCTCTGGCAGTCCATCGAACAGCATTCTAAAAAATTGTCCGAAGAAAAGAAAGACACAATCGAAGGATTATTCGAGTGGATGCGTTCGAGACGAGTCAAAGTGATCAAGAGTAAAGGTGAGATCATCAACGAGAAGTATTGATGTCTGACTTGAGTTTACTTCATTAGAAAAATCAGGTGTTGAAATTATCTTGTCCACACCTGAGGGCCTGCTTGAACGGATATTCCGGCTTCCTCACCCGCGGTCACCCTATTTGCCAATGATTTCTCCGAGATGGGTTCCGTGCGGGCAGCTGTGATCACACTAGCAGTTTCGTCAGTCTATCGCCAATGGCTTCGGTATTACGAGGGTGGTAAAAATAATTTGTCCAGCAGTATATATAGTGGCTAAAGGACAAAAATATTTATCAAATCCTCGGGATTTTTGAGTAACAAATCACGGCACGCTCTTCATTCCGGGATCGTAGAGCACTCTCACTTCTGGTTCCTCTCTCACAAGGAAGAAGTTCAGTGATCGGCCGAGATGAATTGATAAAAGGATTCTATAAGTTCATCATGTCTTCGCCAGCAGCACCTAAGGTACAGCCTGGGTACTTTGCTTTAATTCCAGTGCGTGGAAAAAACGGTTACAATAACGATAAAAAAAATACTCTCTAATTGGCTAAATAACAAGCTTACAAAGCGCTAATGTAGTTTTGCAGCCAAGCTGTCAGTTTAGGCTCGATGGTGTTGCGCCAAAAGATGTTTGACTTGATTGTGTGAAGACTGAATTTGATTGATCTCTTGACACTTGACGTCCAGTCGATCTGAAACTGACGCTGCTCATCGTCCATCTCGTCAACCTGCTTCAAGAATTGCCTGTATCTAGTCTCGAAAAAGGTCTCCACCTCCTCCAGATCCAGCCTGGTGGAGAAATGCTTTGTCGACTCGATGATCATCGTTTCGAGAATATCAGTGTTCGGCGGTTGAATTGCATTGGTTGAGCAAAGTTTATCATACCTGAGGACTGCGTATCGTTCTTGCAAAGTGTACCAATTGAGGCGAACAAAGCGCCACAGATAGAGACGGGCGACGGGATTCTTGCCCAGTGTTTTTATGACATGCTTCAGGTGGTGTGGCTGGATCTGATTGGAGTCGAGAGTGTAGTTGAGAAACTGCTCAAGTAACCATGTGTTTTCCGTGGAGGCTAAGGCAGTGAGCAGCTGTCGCTTTTCGTTCTCATTATTGGTAATCTCATCAGCCGCGCCCTTGAAAGAGCCATCCAGCTGGCCGGCTGGTGGCCGATCTTGACTCTCAGCCAAGGCGGTCTTGTCCAAGCGAGCTGTGTGTTCAAGTTTGCTCAATTGATCACCTGTGAGAATTGTTTTGTTTGGGCCAACCATGACGAGTTGGGACTGCAAATCAAGTGTCATCAACTGTTGATACTTGCGCCAACAGGCAAACCAATCACTCTGATCGCCCCCATAACGAAGGCCCGACACGTAGACCAACTCCTGCAGGTTTGGGACTATGTAGCGGCCATTTTTGAGCCACTGTTTGAACTCCTGTTTCGACTTGGCTATGATCTTCTCGTCGCCATACTGGAGGGCCACGGTGAACAGTTGGCGTCTCAGTTTGCGCATCAGATGCGGTCCGTCGTCCTTCCAGCCGATCACTGTGCTGATCGGCTGCAACAGACGCAACACGTACCGGTGCCACAAGGGGTTCTGGTTCAACAGGGTCTGCATCTCGTCCCAGTGTCTCAAAATGGCCGTCCAGGGCGCAAACTCGCGCTCGCCCACCTCCAAATAGAGGGTCAAATTCATAGCAACGCCCACTGAGAGTTTATCATCCCGCATCAGCGAGTGCGCGTCATCGAGAAGGTTTGCCCGATCGAGTGGGCCGAGTTGGTGTTTGCTGTAGTGGGACTTGCTGAGCAATTCCGTCAGGGCCTCCCAGTTTCTTTCGTCATAGTTCACTCGCACCAAAGAGGATTGGTTGACGTTGAGCTTGAACCAGGGATATTGGGGCGACAGTTTGCGGAGCGTTTGGCTTGATGTGAACTTGGACAGAATCGAGCTGGATTGGCTCTCAAACTGGGAGGAATCGGCCTGGTTTTGCAAATTGGACCCACTTGGCAGGGGAATTTCCATCTCGCGTTCGTAGAACCAGAAGAACCTCGCCTGCTGGGCATTGTAGCGCGAAATGTACATCAAAGGGATGGGCCACAACAGACTGTCCTCGTGATCTTCTTGCACTGAGCGTCTGAAGCGCGAATATTTGTCCCCTGGAATGGCCAGTTTTTCCGTCGTTATCGAGACAACTGGCGCCCTCATGCCGGCCAGCTCGTCCCTCTGAGCTAAGCTGCCGGACGAGTCGGAAGCCAGAGCATAGCTCTCCTGGCGCAGGACCAGTTTTTGGCCCCGCCAAGACGCGTGAACCAGAGGCACTTCGGGCACCCGCTCGGACCAGTGGGCGAAGATTTGGGCCAACGGAAGTGCACGTCTTGCCAAGTCCTCGTCCTGCACTCGTCTTTTCCCAACTTCGTGTCCCTCCAACCCTGGAACAACCGCCAGCCGAGTTCCGTTCTGTCTGATGGGGGCGCTGTTCCGCTTGCGCTTGTTTCGAGCGCCGCTCTTCCTCCGGATGAACACCACTCGCTCGCCCATGCTCTCCTCAGGACCACCTTCGAGAGTTTCCTGATCGCCAGGCTCCATTGGCCTAAGCAGTTCCCCGCCAGCCACTTTGTGTCTCCATTCCAGCGGCAGTTGCTGGCGTCCACGTGTGTCTGCGTGAATCTGCTCGTCGAAAAGGTTCCAGAACAGGTCCAGGCCACCCAAGTGGAGCCCAGAAGGTTGGCTGCTCAAACTCACGTAGCGACGCAATAATCTGGACCGTGACTCTCTGTCTGGAAGGAGATTCAGAAGCAACATGTGCAAGATGGCCACCCGATGGTTTTGCTTGGCGTCATCTTGGGCAGCGAGCTGATCGTTGGCAGAGACAAGGGCAGACTCTTGGCCACTTTCGGGCCACAGCCACCAGTTCAAGTCCGAGCTCGGCAGGCCACTTGTGAAAGGCGACTCCGACGATTGGTGCCATTTGGGGCGCATTTCGCTGAATATGGAGGCCGGAAATTGAGCCGAATTCAGGGAAACCATTCGTTCACTGTCCTGGATTGTCTCCCCAATGGAAGTGGATGGAAATTGCTCCTCGAGGTGCCAGCTTTCGTGCACACTTTCCAATGCTTGTTTGGCCACATATTGCACGAGCGCTTTGCTGATTAGAGTATTGGAAGACTGTCTGGAGGAGGACAGTTTGGATGGCTCTTGGCCAAAATAGAGTCTGGCAATTCGCTCGCTTAGGTCCAGACAGATTTGCTCTAACAATTCTTGGCTTATGGAATTTTGGTCCACCAAATACTGGGAAAATCTGAAAGTTATCAATCCGTTGCGAGTGATCTGGCCAGTCAGTCTGCTGTTTGACCAACCATCACATGGTTCCTTGAGGTCCAAATTGGGCCCCATTTGGACGCTGCTCATTTGGCCAGCATAAATTGGCGCCGCATTCTCGCGGCGCCATATTTGTCTTGGAATGGCCATAAGGTCAAGTTTGTTCATCCGGTTCACTTGGCCCATGAAATACAACTGATAGAAGCTCATCAGCTGAGGCACAAGCTGGTGCAATAGTTCCACTTGATTGAAATAATCTAATTGGGTCAATATTTGCACCGAAATCACTTGTTTGCTCTCCTTATTGTGATTGCTTCGTCCTCCTCCATTTGATTGCTCGTCAGTTGTCAAATTTGGCATCCGCAAGTTTACAATCTTGAAACTTTGTGCATCGTAAATAACCAGAGCCAACTCATTAGGATCCATTGGATTTGCCGTTGATTCGAATACGCTCATTTGGTAGCTTCCGTCCGAGTTGTAAGGCAATCGTTCTCGCTTTTGGCTGTTCATTAGAGCCTCATGTTGTCTGTCATGGACCAGGTTCACTTGGAATCTGGCTCTCTGCTTGATTGATGAGTCAAAGCATGGGAACAAGTGTCTGGCCGTGTGCTGAGCTCCCTCGCTGCCAACCATGAGCATTGTTTTCACCTCTGCCTCCGAAGACTGTTGCACGAAATAGTCGGCATACTCGATGAAGTTGATGCCACTCTCAAGCGCCTCAGCGGCCCTCTTGGACTGCGGCATTAAGTTGGTCTTATTGAACGAGATGCTGAGCAGAAATCTGTTCTCCTTACTCATGTGAGTTCCTCTAGAGCTAGTTATCGTTGGAATTGCCTCGCCAAAGTTCACCAAGTTCATGGGGTCCACTTTTTCCGCTCGCACACCATTGGCCAACCTGCTCGATGGTGTCTCTTTGGCCGACACAATTGGCTCGAGCAATTCAATGAGCAACTGTTCACTCTTGTGGGCCAGAACAACGCGCCTGATTGGTATCATTTTCATCTCCGACTTCTGCTCAATGTTATGCGGCAACAAATCGCTCTCCTTCAGCCACAATTCCACCTCGAACAGGTTCAGCTGGGCACAGTTGAGGATGAGAAATCTTGTAAACTGTCTCTCGAGCCTGAACTCCATTTTGTTCATTCCAATTATTAGCCGATTGGTGAGATTTGGATGAAGAAAGAGCTCATAGTTGAGGCCGTCCACTTGGCTCAATTGTTCAACTTTGGAGCCCCCAAATGGATCGAGCAAATCGTCGGCCAACCTTTCGAGCCAAAGTTCGTGTCTCTCCTTGTAGTTCGTCTCGAAGCTTTGCCTGAACTCTTGCAGCTCCTCGCCAGTCAACTGGAATTGCTGCAAGTTTGCCGCAGACAAGGGCGACTCGCCAATCAGCTCCCTGAGGAACTCTGACAACTGTTTAGTCTCGTGGCTCTCAGTTAGATTGTTCTCCTTTGACGAACTGGAATCTCTCTGAGTTTTGATCACAAAGTCGTCGTTTAGAATATACTCTATGAGCACATTATCCAGTCGCTTGTCGCCGCCAACCGTCTCACTCTCCGCAGCTGATGGCCCCTCGAGCGGTTGGTCGTCTTGTTGTGCAATGAGCGTTCGCCACTCCTCGGAAGACATTTTGAAATGGGCAAGCGTCAACTCGGCCAGAAGGTGCACATCCAACTGGCCCAGCCGGTCCAGCAGGAAGGTGAGCAAATTTTTGGAAAATTTCCCCCTATTTGTCCCTGCAGGCCGCTGGTTGAAGGCATGGTTTCTGAAATTGTGCAACGGAACTTGTTCCACCACAGTCTCTGAACGCTCGTACAGCTCGACCAAGTGGCTGTAGTCCATCTCGCCCAGAAGGAGCATCGTTCGTCTGTAGCGGCCGACTAGGAGTTTGCAGAAGTTTTCCTTGAGCACCAGAAAGCGACTTGTTGTTTTGGTCCTCCTTTGGGTGTGACTCTCGTGACTCTCACTGAGCATGGAGCCCTCAAGATAGTCCAGAGTCAAGGAGCAGGTCAACAGATGATGCGACACGCTGGCCAGAATCTCGTGAAGGAGCTTGTACTGCATCAAGTGGTTGACGTAATTTGTCATTGGCGTCTGAGCTTGGGACTGTTTGTGCGGCTCGCTGCTCCATTGGGTGGCCCTTAGGGCGCGCAGATCGGCCGCAAGCTCGACCAGCAGCAAGGAGGAGAGCAGATTCTTGATCGACTGGGAGCCCTCGCCCACCAGCGGAACGTTGGCCTGCTGGTGGTGCGGATTGAGCGCCTGGATGATGTGGGTGAAGGAGAAGAATGAGCCCGTCGTGCCATGCTGCTCGCTGGCCGACTGATGGCGCCACTTAATGAGCGGCCAGTGCAGGTTGGACAGCAGAGTGAGATAGGCCACGTCCAGTTCCGCCTGAGTGACGGCTTGGCGGCCCGGGCGACTGTCTGCGTTGTGCTGCGAGTGGGGCTCCTCGTGGGCGCCCCTTTCAGTCTCAGTCTCAGTCTCGGTGGGAGACTCGTGAATTATTCCGCCGCTTTTGCCGGATTTTGGGCGCCCAAAGTCGCCCGAAGTGGACCATTCGGACGGATCCGAAGTGTCCCTCAGGTCGCCCGCTGGCCCACTTGCCGAGCTCGAGTTTTCCGAGGGGGCCCAATTTGGGGGGAACATCTTCTGGGCTATTCGTGTGAGGTCCAAGAATTGGTCAGTGGCCAGCTGGATGTTCGTCAGGTGGGCCATGCACCACTGCAACTGGGCCAGCCGGTCGCTCCTGTCGATCACCTGGAGCAGCGACCTGAGCGAGCTCTCCGCCAGCTCGGCGGGATTTGCGCCACTTCCGGCGGCGCCCCGCTCGAGACCGGGCCCGGCGGGCTCCATTTGGAAGCTCTGGTCCAGGTGGGGCGCCCGCGGCTGCTCATCGGGATCCGTAATGGACTTGGGCTCGCCCGCGACCAGCTCCTCCTTAGTCCTGCTCGTCTCCAGCTCCTGAGGGCTCCCGCTCGGCTGCCAGAGCCACGAGAGGTCGTGGTCGGCCTCGTCGGGGGCGAGCATGAAATTAAGTCGGTCCATGGCGAGCAGTTGCTGGCTGGTGGGCGCCACCCTCTTGCCGCCAGACAACTGCCCGCCGGAGACTGTATCCAGCGAGCCAGTGAGCCAGGAGAATCGGTCAGCTCGGCGGCCGCTGTGCGCCTTGCCACCGACCACTTGATGCTGCCGGTAGATTGTGCCCACCAGCAGACAGATGAGCCCAAGCAGGAGCAGGGACACGAGCACCGAGGCTAAGAGTCGGCGCCGGAACTGGCGGTCCGCCTTGACGAGCGCCATGACGCTGAGCGCGGCCGCCGACGGCAGACTCCCGTCCGTGTCGTCGCCCGAGCTGGTCCTGGAGCGCGCCGCCTTGAGCGCCGCTGGACACTCGTCCGAGCGCAACTCTCTGTGTCTCGCCGGCGCCAACTGGGCGGCGCCCCACTGGTGGCGCCACCGAGCGGGGCCGGTCCCACTTCCGCTTCCGTTTGCGGCCTCGCTGGCGCCAGTGCGGCTCCTCGAGGTCGAGCTGAGCAGCCGGAACTTGAGCGAGCTCCAGAGAGTGTGCCTTGAGGCTCGCCGCAGCCTGGCCGGTCTCGCCACAGAGCCGCTGGGCAGCAGCTCGTGGTCGCTGCTCTGGTTGGGGGTGGCCAGTCGCGCGCCTCCAGCCGCCACCGCCGCCGCCGCCTCCGTGGCCGTCTCGTCCGAGTGGGGCCCCGTTTCCGGGCGGGCGGGGGCGCTGCTCGAGCTGGCGCCCGAGTCGGGCGAGGGCGAGCTGCGGGCGCCCACGAAGCAAGTTTCCGCCTCCGCCGCAACGCTGAGAGGTCCACCCACGACCGAGGAGGCGCCCAGCGAATCACAGTACTCGTAGCAGTGGCCGGGGGCGCCCGAGTCGAGCTGCGCGCCTGGCCGCTGCTTGGCCGCAGGCTGACCCCGACTGGCCGCGTGTGCACCTGTGGCGCCCAGCCGCAGGTTGTACAAGGCCACCATTGTCTGGCTGGAGTCGTAGGCGGGCCCGGGGTCCTTGGTGGCGGCGCCCAGCAGGGACCAGCTCTTGAGCGGGCCGCCCGCCTGGGCCGGGCGTGATGGGTGGGCCGCCAGCGAGGACGAGTTGGTGGCCCCGCTTGCGTAGGCCGAGGTGGACGAGGACGAGCTGATGCCCAGCGTGGAGCTCGGCGGCGCGTACGGCGCCCCACCTGCGCCAGCGGAGCCCGAGACTGATTGCGGGCCAGCCAGCCGCGGCTGCTCCGAGAGGGCGGAGCTCGCCCGGCCGGTCGCCCTGCTTGCGGGCCGGCCGTGGCGGCGCTCGCGGCCGCCACCTAGACACTTGTTGGCACCCCCAGCGGGCTCCTCCTGCGCTAGACGTCCCCCGCTTCGCGCACTCCGCGCTCTTCCGGCGCGCGACGGACTCCGGCCGGCCACCAAGCTCGACACGAAGGCCAGCAAGCCCGAGAGGCGTGTCAGCGAGGCGGCGGAGGCGTGGCTGCCCGCGCGGCCGCCCAGCGAGCGGCTGCGCCTCTTGGCTCTATGGTCTCTGTGGTCTCTATGTTCTCGGCGCCGTGGGTGCTCGGCGCCACTTCCGGCATGGAGTTGCTGCCGGCGCTCCAGCGAGGCGGGTCGCACGCGATCGCGTCGAGCTGCGTGCGGCGCCAAGACCGCTGATCCTGAAGGCGCGCCGCGCAAGCTCGCGGCCGCGCCCACCCGATCGAGCGAGCCCGCCGCCGCCACGCCCCTCCTGTTCGAGTGGCGCTCCCAGGCGGGCGGCCCCTCGGCGGCACTTCTGCTCAGGATGCGCTCCAGCCGCAGCGAGTTGGTCTTGAGACTGCTGGTGAGCGAGCCCGCGCCGGCCGGCCGCCAGTCCGCCGCCTCCGAACCCGCCGGACTGCTCCCGCTGCTCTCCTGCCGCTCGCCCGGCCGGCCCCAAGCCAGGCCGGAAGTGGGCCCGCTGGACTCCAAAATGTGCGACGAACCGGCCTCGCCGGCGCCTCGCCGACCGCTCTCCAGGTCCTGGCGCATCATGGCCACGGTGAGCCGCCCGGCGCCCATCGATGAGGCGCCACCCTCGACGGGCGCCCCCTCGAAGGCCTCGTCGCTGGAGTCAATTAGCCAGCAGTGGGCACTAATTGTGGCGCCATTCTTACGCGCCAGGCTGCTGCTGGCAGGCCGTCCAGCGTGATCTATGGGCGGGCGACCATTGTTCGCCGCCGGCCGCACACCTGGCCGCTCGCCAAACACGGCCGCCACTTCCGGCCACTCGTTGGCCCGTCTGGCAGCGGCAGTCGAGCCGTTCCGCTGGCGACGGCGCTTCCTGTGCGGCCCACTGGCAGCGTCTGTCTGCGAGCCAGCGGCCAGTACAACCACCTCGGCGCACTCGTTAGTCCTCGTCTGCGGGCGCGCCTCCTCCGCTTCCGGTTTGGCGCCTCTGCCCAGACGAGCGGCCGTCTGTCCAGCTCGCTGTTCGCATCCGGTCTGGCTTGGGAAGGGGCGCAAGTGTAGCTGGAGAGGCTGCATTCGATCGGCGGCGCTTGCCTGCGAGATAGTGAGCGCCGAATTTGCCCCATTTTGCCCACTGGGCGCCCCCCCTCTTGCTGTGTGGTCCAGCAGCAACTGGGCCCATTGTTGCTCTTGGTTGCAGTTGTTTGCTTGCTGCTGTTGTTGCTGTTGGTGCCTCTGAATAGATTCACACACTGATATCACATGATTTATTGGCAACTCTTTCCCTTGATTGTTATCGTTCTCCTTCGCGTAGGTGCGCCCCTCGGCCGCCATTGTGTGGCCAAGCGCCAGTTCCAGTCCCAGTCCCGCGCCCACTCCCAGTCCCACGTCGCTTCCGTCAATGCTCGGCCCCTCCAATTGGGCGCCCACGAGCGAGCGGCGGCCCTGCGTCTGCGTCTGATGCAACAGTCTTCCCTCGGCGCCCACCGAGCGTCCCAGCGACGCCTCCAGTCTGGCGGCGCTCAGGTGCTCCAATGGGCCCCCTCTGGGTCTGTTCAGAGTGGAGCTCGCCCAGTAGTCGACCTCCAGCGGCTTGCTACTTAAGCTTCCGTTTGGGTTCCCATTCAAGGCTGGCTGCTGGAGTTTCCATTGTTGATTGGACAAGGATTGGCCCTCGGCCAGTTGCATGGAGCGCAGTTGGCGCGCGTCCAGCGTGGCGCAGTGCCGAGTGGCCGTCTTGTAGGAGGGCGGCGCTGGCCCAATGCTGAACTCGATGGTCGTCGTGCTGCTAAGCTCCGTCTGTGCATCCCCATTCTCCCCCTGCTGCTGCTGCTGCTGCTGCTCCAAGCCGCCCTCTGTCCGCCCAGCCTCCACGCGGCCCCACACCGACGAGCTACACTCCCGGAGGCCTCCTTGACCACCCGCCGAGCTTGGCCGCTCGCCAAGTGGCCGCATGGCCAATCCGAGCTGGCTCCCTGCACTTCCGGTGGGCTCCCTTCCCGTGGGCTGATCACTGTCCTCGAAGCTGATCAGTGGCTGGCCGCCGGCCGAGTCCTGAAGGCCCAAAGGCAGCCCAGCGGTGTGGCCACGAGGTGCCAAGTTTGCATGATGCCCGCCCATTTGAAGCTGCTCCAGGTCGCCATTTCCGCCGCCCACCGCTCGATCACAGTCCTCGGCAGCGCCCAAGACGAGCTGAGCAGCTCCAGGCGCCCGTCTCGGCGTGGCCGGCCGATTGCGACCACTCCAGAGTGGGCGTGGCGCCCCCTCGGACGCCGGCGAGTCTGGCTGGGCGTGTGCTGCGGGTTCGTTGGCGGGCGAGTTGGTGGTCATTGTTTCGCTGCAGTTGGTCTCCTGCTCCTCGTCGGGCGCAAGCTGGTGGCTGGCAGTGGGCAAGAGAGAATGATTCTCGAGCTGGAGCGGCGAACAGGAAGTGGCGCCGAGCTGGCCGAGGTCGAGGTTAGGCGGCTGGCCCATGGGGGGCGGCAGCTGGCCCGCGGCCGACGACTGCATCCCGGTCGGTCAGCTGCGCTCAGCCGGCCCTTAGCCGGCCCTTAGCTGCGGGCCTGCTGCTCTGTGTGTGTGCGCCGGCCGAGCTCAGCTGCACTCGCGCCACACTGTGTCCGGCCGCGCCTCCGCTCGCCAGCCCATTCCCTTGGCTAGCCGCCACTTCCGCCCCCACGCACTTGCCGCCGGCCAACCTGAGTCTCACTGTTCCCTGTCTCCTGCTGGTGCCTGCTCGCTGCTCGTGGCCAAAGGGAAGGCCGCCGAGAAAGGAGGATTCGAGTCGAGTCGAGTCGAGTGAAGGAGGAAAAGTTGTGGTTAGTTTGAGTCTTGGTTCCGGTTGCTGGTCTGCACGCCGCGCGTAGCATATTGGCCTCATTGGGCCGCAACCAGTCTCAGTTAGCCTGCGCTCAGGTTGCCCAAAGGCTAGCTACAAAGAGCAACAAAGCCGCAACAAAGCCGCCCAAACAACACCCGCAAACGGGCGCTAATGTCGCCCCTCGCTGGTGATTAATCAACGCCGGCCTGCCGCTCGCTCGCCCGCCCGCCCGCCCGCTCGCCGCAGCGCCCAAACAAGCGCCCTTCCATCTTCGGGCTTGCCAGGGAGCCGGAAGCGCGCGGGGGAGCGCCGGAAGGGCGGGGGAAAAAGCGGGCGGAATAATAATCGGGCCAGGTGGATGAGGCGCGGCCGGGGGTGAAAAAATCGATCACTGGCTTGGGCGCACCTGTGCACAGTGCAGATTGCATAGTGTGTAGTAGTGGTAGTAGAAAGCACGAAGCGCATCCCGCACACACTCTCTGGCAACTCTTCTGCCTGCGCGCCCCCTTTGTCGCCTCCTCCATGCAGCGTCTAACTAGCCCGCCGCCTCACAAAGGAGCCAAATTGAAGCGCCGCACGAGCGCCCAAACGGCGCCCCAATTGGTGGGCGCTGATTATGACTTCCGGCGACTAATTGGCGCGCCCGAATGGTCCATTTGGGGGGCGCAGCTTGCAGAGTGTGCGAGTGTGTGTCTTGGCGAGTCTGTGTGTGCGAGTGGAATTTTGGAGCAGCAAATTTGGCCCCCAGCCTAGAGGGCAGCTCGTTTCTTGGCCAGTTTGCTCGAGTAAACTGCTCGCTCGAGAGGCAAGAAGTGCGCAAAACAAAGGCCCCTCTTTTGGCCCAAACTTTCGGCCCCAACATCTTGCCCAAACACTAAGCTCATTTGGCTCCCCCTCTCTCTGTCTCTCTCTTTCGCCTTCCTAATGGCCGTCTCGAGAGAAGTAGAGTAATTTAAAACCATTCGAGCGATCGCTCATTCATCTTGATCATGCGCATCATCATCGCCCCGCGCGAACCATGCAAGACACACACACACACAGGCTGGCCTCTGGGCGCATCCTCAGCCAAATTTGACCGCCAGCCAAGCGGCCAAACCGGAAGGGAGGCGAACAGAGGGAGGGGCGCCCGTTTGGGTGCCAGTGTTTGGCGCTGGTGGCTGCATTTGTTTGCGTTTGTTTGGTTTGTTCGCGGCCGGAAGGGACAAAAGGGCGCCGGCTCGCTTCACTGCTGGGCCGCACACAGTCCTCGGCGGCTTTTGATGCTGCTCACTTGGGCGGGCCACTCGCGGGCGGCCGCAGCTAAGGGCCAACTGGGGGACAGTTCAAGGAGCTGGTTTGGGCGCCGCGAGCGCAATAATAATTAATTTTTCCCCGCACGCACGAGCTCCAATTCGCGTTCCGCTCGGGGGCGACATAATACTTGCGAGCTGGCGATTGGCGATTGCCAGCGAGAGGGAAAAATTGGCGCCCGCAGACGGTCTCTCGTCGGGGTGCTCCTCTTTTGGGCGCCGCCGTTTGGTTCGAGTTGGCCCTTAGGTTCCGCTTAGGTCGCCCTTTGGCTTGAAATAAAGTAAAACTGCTCCTTCTGGCCGGCGGAAGACACACACGCGCCCGTCCTGAGCTCTCACTTGTCGACTCTGAGCGAGGCCCGTCGACAGTCGTTGGCGCTCGCAAGCAGATGAAGATGAAGAGCGCCAGTAGGGGAGAAAAAGAGCTAAGGGCGAGCTAAGGGCGAGCTAAGGGTGGAAAGACTTCCTCCTGGTTCTTCTGTTCCTCTTGGCCCCATTGCCAGCTCCAAACGGGACTCCAAAAGGGACCTAAATGCGGTTGTCGTGAATATAAATTAGCGCCAACAGTTGCAGGCGGTTTGCGCGAAAGGGCTGCCTCGGCGCTTCTGCAGGGCTGCGCTTTTGCTGGCCGCCAGTTTGGCGATGAAAACGCCACAGTTCAGGGCCCAAATCAATCATCTTTGTCCCCCCGGTGCGAGCTGGTTGTCCGATGTCAATGGCCGCCCGCAGACAGACAGAAAGAATTGGCCTGAGCGCATTCTGTGCTCAGGTCCGTTTGGAATCCATTTCTGCCCCTGTGCGGCTTCCTCGCCGTCCGTGAGAGCTAAGCTGCGCCCCCATTGAGCAGCGGCCCAGCTGGCAAGGCGCCCATTTGCCGCGGACAAGCTTCCGGCATTGGGCCGCCAGCGGGCAGGAGCGGAAGCGGATTGAAAATCATCCAATCACGTGGAGCGGCGCCAAGCTACAGCTCTCTAGCTCTCCAGAGGCTGTCTTAACCGCTAATAAATCTGGCCAAATGAGCGCCAGCTGCTCGCTTTCAAGCTCTCAATTGGAGCTCTCTCTTCTCGCTTTGTTTTCCCACTTCGAACTGCCTCCAGCGAGCCAACAACAGTCTCCAGCATCCAGCGCGCGGTAATATTAATACATCGCCGCCGAGCGGGGAGGCAGTCTGAGCTCGCCGTCTCGGCGCCTCGCCCACGCGGCCAAAGCAGCACGCCAAACGGGCGCCCAAAAGCCAGCCGCCTGAGCAAACAGACTCCAAATTCGCCACCAAGCCAGCGGGCCAGCCCCAAACCGGAAGCGGGCATCTTGGTGGCTTTGCGGCTCACTTTGCGGCTCGCCCACACACGGCCGGGCGGCAAACGAGCAGGACGAAACTAAATATAATCAATTTCGCCCCCACACACTAGGGCTAGCATCTGAGCGCCAAAAGTTGAAACGTCCGCTCGCCAGGCGCCCAATGAGGGGGAGCACTTCCGGTTGGGCTTGGGCAAACAGGCAAACAAAGGGGGGCAAACGAGGGCCAAATCTGGGTGTAAAATTGGGGCCCAAATGGATCGAGATAGAGACAGAGATCGGCCAGCGCGTGGAGCTCTCTTATCATTTGGGGGCGTCCTTTGGCCCTTTGCAGTCGAGCTGGCCAATCGGCGGCGAGCCATAAGCCTCGAATGGGCGTAATCTGGAGGAAAAGGAAGCTCGAGTTGCGGGGAGGATTGTTTGCCGTCCGCTGTTTGTTCTGGCCAAGAGGCAACACTGGCCCTTAGGACGTGCTATCGTTGGCTGCAATTGCGTGGGGCCGTCTTCTTCTTTGCAATCGCGGCCAACTTCTTTGCCTTTGGGCGCCGCTCACTTGCTCTGTCGTCCAGAATTGGACGCCTTTTCCCTTCCGTTTGGCCTCTGCCTTCTCCTCTGGCCTGGCGTTTTTCTTCACTCGGCCGCAATCTTTGCAAATTTCGGCCCATGTTTGTGTGCCGCTGGCGAGCTCTCTTTTCGTCGCCTTGGAATTTCGGTTGGCGCAACAACAAATCAGATTTCGCCCACCCTTTGGGCTTTTGTTTCTCCTCTTCTCTTCTAGCTGGCAAACAGAAATAGAAACAGAAACACAGCCTGGGGAAAGGAAAGACTAACAATAACTCGAATTAGATTGCGGCCATTTCTCCACCACTTTCGCCCTCGAATTTGGCGCCTCTTCCTCTTTCAGCTAAGCAAACCAAATTCCATTACGAGATTTGCACTTTGCTTCCACTTCTCGCTCTTTGTTCCTCTGCTTGTCTGCAACGAGCGCAAAAAGGCGCCCACCACAGTCGTTCGATCCTAAGCTCCACCAGACGTCAGATTAACCTTTGTCACGCGAGCTCGCCAGTCTAAGGGATGCATTTTATGCGTCCGGGCGCTAATTTTGCGCCCCAATGAAATTGTCAAATAAATTCGCGGCCTTGTCTCAGATGAATTCCGACGCATTTCTGCATCTGCTTTTTGCGGCAATTTTTGAAAACATTGCTCTCTTTGTGGCTGAAAATGCTGAAATATGTTCCAATATGGAAATGAAAACAAGCAGCAAGGCGGCGAAACGGAAACGAAAACGAAAATGAAAATGGAAACGAAAATGAAAAGTAAATAAAAACGATACTTGAGCTCGGGGAGAAATGGCGGCGAGAATAGGCGGAAATTCTCCCCCAGCTCAGCTCACCTCAAGTGCACTCGAGAGCCGAGCGAATGAGCCAGCGAGGCCCAGAAGAGGCACCAACCAATCCAAAGTGCTCTGCATAGGGGCGACCCTTAGGGCCTGTGAGGGCGACTTCCTGTCTCGTGTGTGTGTGCCCTGAATGACAATGAAATCCTCGCTCGACGTGGGCGCCACTTGGACGCGTCGCTCCAGCCGAGCGTGCCCAACAAGAGGCCTCGTTTTGCCAACGTGTCTTGGCAAAATTGGCCAAATCGGTGACCAATTTGGCCAATTTTGTCCCAGGAAGCAGTCCAAACTGGCGCCAGGTGAAGCTTGTTTGGGGCGCCCGCTCGGCCCGAACAAGAAGGAGGCGACGAAGAATCAATTCAAAACCGAGACCGAGCTTGGGGGCGACCCTTAGCTCGGGCGAGCTCCAGCACAAAACTCCAGAACTTTTGGCCACTTTTGGCCCCCGCATTTCGGCCATGCTGTGGCCTGTGTCTTGCTGCATGTGTCTCGCTGCATGTATCTTGCCGCATGTGTCTTGCAGCCAAGGGGCGGCCCAGAAATGGACCAGCTGGGCCAGAGCGGGGCCCAAATGCTTGTTGCGGCCGCGCGAGAACAAGAGCACTCAGACTAATTCAAAAAACATCGTCTTTTCCTCGCGCTACGTGAACTCATCAAATCGGTATTATATCCCCACACTCTTGGGATATAATAGCGGCCCGCGAGCGAGCGGAAGGCTCTCTTGTCGCCCAGCTGCAAGTGTTGCACCCAGACACGAGTGTTGCAACTTGCGAGTGTCTGTGTTTGTCTGCGTATTCGTGTGGGTCTGCCTCTGCGTGTGCCACTTGGGCTGGGCGCCAGCGGCAGTGCGCTCGACTGGCCGCCGGCAGTCTCCCTTCCGCAACACACTGGCTCACAGCTCGGCCCGCCGGAAAGCAATCTACAAATGTAAAAATGGAATCGTTTGCTTGGAATTCAAATTTTATCTCGCCCACCATTGTCGGATTTTAATGAAAAGACAAAGGGGCTCGACAAGAACCCGGGCGCAGTTCTTGCAACTAGCGTGGGGCAGCCGCGGGGGCGCCTCAGCAGCAGCCCAGCTGAGCTGGTCTCTGGCGCTCGGTGGGAGGCCAAAAATGGGCCCCAAGCACGCCGGCGAGTGGCCAGCTCGCCGAGAGACACGCACTAGTGAGCAAACAATCGTGCGTAAATTATCGCTCACCGAGAAGCTGGCCAGAAAGACAGAGAAAGAGAGACGCAGACACAGAGAGAGAGAGAGAGAGAGAGATACACACAGACACAAATGCAGACAAAGAAAGTGGCCAGCCAACTGGGCACGCTATCTTTTGGCGCTCGCGAATTCCGCCACTGTTTTAAGGCCAATGATTATGAATTAGCCGGCGAGCCATGCGGGCCAGAGATGCCACTGGCCAGCTAGCTAGCTAGCCAGCGAGCGAGAGGGCGCCGCCAGTGGAGACGTGTGGCCTTCGGGCTGGCCAGAGGCGCAGTGACAGCGGGCGAGTGCGTGCGGCGCGCTCGGCCCGCGCTCATAACTGATACTAGGTGTTTGTCTTTAGGCGGCCACAGCTTGGGGCAGGCTCCACTTTAATGAGCGCGCCGAGTGGCTCTGGTATGTCAGCGAGAAGGGAAAAAGAGCAACGAATTGGTGGCCAGTGGAGCGCAATGCAAGCTCCACAGAGGCGCCCCAAAAAGCACTCGGATTCATCTCAAACTCTGGCCTCAAACACTTCTCGCCTGGAGCAGTTGTTGGCCCAGTCCCTGGCACCAGTGAGGCGCCTCAGACTGGCCGCCAGCCAAGTGGGCGCGCGGCCACACACTGGCAGGCAAGGCCGCCCAAACGAGCGCCACTTTTCCCCCCAAATCCGGGCCCCTTCGTTTGCAGCAGTCTCCTGGAATGCTGGCCACTCAGGCCATTGTGTAAGACTACAGTGTGCAAAACAAGAACTCCGCTCCACTGGCGACCAGTGGCGCCGGCAGAATGGCAGATGATGAATTGCATTTTGACAATTGTCAACCAGCCACTAGCACGCTCTTGCCACTAGTACGGTCTTGCCACGAGCGGCGGTCTTGCCGAGAGCGCCGAGGCGAGAGAAGAATGGCGGCCTCGGTGGCGCTGTGCACCTGAACATCATGAATTGGCATTATACACACACAATTTTACACCCACACAAAGCGGCCCTAGTCTGCAGAGCACTCTTCCATTCGGCGCACAGAGCGCAGCAGCCGCACAAGGCCCGCAGCTAAGGGGCGACAAAAGCGGGCCAGCCTTGAGACTTTGGGGCACACAAAAGAGCTCCTTATTCTCGGCTCATTCTCGGCCTCTTCCTTCTCTCTGGAAGGAAGAGCCCCAAAACGTCGCCACCACTTAATGGCCACCTATATCTTTGCACATTTGCAGCCCTGAGTGGCTCGGCTGCAAGAAACAGCGCCAGCCAGCCAGAGAGAGCAGGTGCCGCGCAGGAATGGCGGTTGGGCGCGCTTCCGGTGGGGACAAAATTGACTTTTTGCCAGTCTCGTCGTGCAAGCTAAGGGTAGGCTGCATGAGGCGCAGAGTGGGGCGGCTCGCTTGCCGAGTTGATTAGGCGGCGCTGAAAGGGAGATTCCAGTGGCATGGAGCTAGCTGGCATCGAGCGCCCGCTCTTGGCCGGTGGTCCTTGTCATCTTTTAAATCACCAGAACGGCTCCGGCCACAGAGGCTGGAAGTGTTTTGCCTCTCTGCTGCTCATTGGCTGGCGCTGGGCCGGCGAGAAAAGTGGCTAGTTTGGAGATTGGGCGCGCGATAAGGAGGAGAAACAGACAACAATGTGGGCGGGGGCCACTTCTTCTTGTCGAGCGGAGAAGAGGAGAAGAAAGTGCTGCAAAACGAGACATGTTCTCATTTTCAAGCCTCGCGAAACTGCACAAGCCACTCTCGCTCGCTGCTCCTTAGCCCGCTTCTTAGCCACCAAGACCGCGATCGAGACCAAAACTCGGCCGCCCGCCCGCCCGCCAAGACCAACGAGGGTAGTTGGCTTTCCCTCAGCGCCCGCTTTTCTCCAAATCCAGCCATTCTTTTGGGTGCGCAAACTTTGGAAACTTTCCTCGTGGGCGCCCAAATGGCACCACAACGCCGGGCGGGTGCCTCTTGACAATTCGGCGGGCTCGATAAAGTCTGAGAGTTGGCAAACTTATCGTGGCAATAAGATCACTTGGGGCAGGGTTGGGGGCGCGCCGCTCGCAGCTTGTCGCGCGTGTGTGAAAATTGAATTCCATGTCCATGCATTACAGTGTAGTGCGCCCAATGCACTGGCGCACTCGAGTGGCGCTTGCAAACTGCACACTCGGCCGGCTCACATAAATATTGGCCGAATCGGTTTTGCTCTTGAAATAAAGTACAATTGCGCGCAAAAGGAAAATACCAGCACGCCAATAATAACTGCCAATGATATGGACCAAGCGTTATTTTAATATATTCATTACTTATGGGCCCCAAGTGGCTGCGAAGTTTAGCCCGCCGGCTCGCGCAGCCACTAAGCTCGCGCCTTGCTTGGCTTCCGCCTCAGCTTGAGACAAGGGCCCACAACTGGGCACGATAATACTCTCCTCCACTCGCCGCCTTTGCCCCCCGTCTGAATGGCCCGCAAACTGGGCGGGGCCGCGTGTCGCTTTGTCGCTTTGTCGCCTTGCCAGCGCCGCAGACTGTCTCTGGCGGAGGTGGCGAGAGGCCGTCTCTGGGCGTCCAGCGGCGAGCGGAGACGAGCAAAAAGTGGCAGACCTTCAGCCTGGACGTGCCCTCATTCATCATCGCCACAAGTTGATCCCGGCCCGTCTTCCTTGGGCGCTCACGTCTCTTCTTGAGGTATTTTAATTTTTATTCCTCCTTTTCCCTTTGGCGCCGGCCAGCCACACGCGCAGGTTCACCTTGGGCGCCGGCCGGCCGGCCGGCCAGCAGCGGAGGCTAAGCTTCGGCCGGGTGACGCCCAAAAGTTGCGACGAAGCGGAGAAAAAGGCTCCCAAGGAGGCGAGAAGTGAGACGGAAGTGGGCGCCCCCTCGAAGCTGAGGTGCGCCCACTTCGCACTTAGTGTAATCCTCACCGCAAGTCTCTGTGCACTCAGTCTTGACTAAGCGAACTCGGCGCACAAATCCACACCCACCCTCACATCTTTCCCGCTGGCTCTCCCTGCTCTCACTTGCTCCTCGCCCCTGCAAATGCTTGGGGATTAAATCTGGCCCCTTGTGTCTTTCTCTCTCTGAAGAAGCCGACTTTTCCAACTTTTCCGACTTTTCTCCAAAGCCCGCGCTTTGGACCACACACTTGGTGCATTGCAAGTCCGCCAGCTAGACTCTGGCGCTCGAGGTCGAGAGGGCGGCCGAGGGGAGACAGTTTGAGCCGGCTGAAATTGGGCCCCAAAGTGGTGGCGAATTCCATCTCGGCTTCTGTTTCTTTGCACTAGCGCTTGGCCGAGAGGGAGCGAAAAAACAGTGGCGCCGAGCGCGAGCTTAGCGGCAGCACGGCGAGCTTGGTGGCGCCGCTGAGTCTCTGTGTTTGGGTGGGAGGCTGAAGTCGCGCCAGTGCCAGTCTTGTGCGAGTGCCAGTTGCGTGAGAAGAGCCAGAGAACCGGTTGCTCTTCGTAAAGTGGTGAAAGTATATCTGGGCATTGAACTGGGCCAGTGCTGCGCTTTGGGGCCCCACTTCCAACTGATTGGCGGCCGATTAGGCTTGACATTTTATCTCATTTCTGGCGGAAGCGAGCGGGCACTTGGCGAGAAAGAGCAGAAAGCGGAGACAAAGTTTCCTTCTCTTCTCTTCCTGCTCTTTCTCGGCGACTTTGTGGCCCCCAGATTGTGGTCTGTTTGGTTGCTCGCAAACTTAAGGCCGAATTTAAGTTCATTGGCGAGATTGGAGTTTGGATTTGGCCCAAAAGAAGAGGGAGAAAAGTGGCAAGGAGGCCGGGCAGTGGAGAACAGGAAAGAAGCAGGAGGCTGGCAAATAGCATCCCGCTAGAGAGTGGCTCTTGTTTGGCAAATGAACGTTTTGCAGAAAAGCAGACCAGACAACTGGGGCCGAGTCAATATTAATGACCTGCAGTGAGGGGGGATTTTTGTCCCCAGTGTTTCGTTTGGCGCCAGTTGGGCTAAGCGTTGGCCCAAAGCCGCTCGCTTGTCTCTGGCTCAGTGCGAGCGCGGAAATGAACTCTAAAGTGCAAAACGGCGGAAGTGGAGCAAAGCGGCGCCCAGACAACTGCTCAAGTGGGGCCAGAGACTAGGTCTCGCCCAGCGGCCCAGGCCTAGTCTCTGGCCTTTTCTCTGTAACGAGCGCTTGTTCATTTGGCCGGCCGGGCGCAAACAGCCAGTGGTCAAGTGTCAGGAAGCGTGGCGGCCGCACTTGGACACGAGAGAGGTCGCGACACGAGGAGGCAAAGGTGACGAGCTGGCGAGCTTCCGCTAGTTCCTCGTGCGAGCTTGCCGCCTGGCTGGAGGTGGCAAGCTCGTGCGAGGCGAGCTAGCTGGGCGATTGTGCTCCAAGTGTGTGGCCTTGCCGAGTGTGCTTGAGACTGGGAGCGGCGCTGGGGGGCCGCAGACAGTCCCAAGTGGAGGGGGCAAAGCAAGAGAGAGAGAGAGAGACAGAGACAGAGACAGAGAGAAACAAGTAACAAGAGGAGAATGGGCAAAAATTGGCGGCGAGCTTGTTCATTGTTGTCGCTCGTGGGTGGGCTCGCAATGTGTGGGGCCCGCCAGAGACAGTGGAGACTGTCTCGGGAGGATGTGGCGCAAGATTGGGCACAGAGAGGGCGCAGGAAGTGGAACAAGTCCATTAGGAGGCCTGGGAAAAAGAGCTCCTCCGTGGGACAAGGAGTGTTGGGCGCGTTGGGCCAGTTGCAAAGCCTGCAAAGTGGGCGCCCAATGGAGAGAGAGAGATCAAAAATTAATGGATCTTCTGGTGGAGGCATGATTTGGGCCCCCCAAGCAGAGACAGTCTTCGGGCGGTTGGTGGCTAGCTAGCTCGCTTGCTTCTGCTCGCCCACTTGCTGCCTGGCCGCTTCCGGGCGACTCGAAGCGCCGCACTCGAGCTAGCGGCCGCGCAGCTCAGGCTCGGTCGACGTGGCTTGGCGGTGGCGAGCGAGCGAGAGAAACCATGCCAGAGAAACATGGGACAAAATTATTATTATTATTATTGAATTGGGACCGTGTGTCCAGCGTTGGCCGCTCGTGGACGCCGTTTGGAGCGGCGCGCGTGGAGCTCCCTTCCTGCCAGGCTGGTGAGCAATATTCATCCATTTTGAAACGCCCGACAGACAGCCAGGCCACCGGAAAGAGGCGCAGGACAAACAGTTGTGTCTGTTTTTCGAGCTCGCCCTCAGTTTCTTTATGCAGCACCATTTGGCGCTGCAGAGCACCAGAAGTGGGCGCACTCTTGGCCATATTTCCAGCCTCCTTCGCTTATGTTTCGGGCTCGCCAAAAGCAATCCGCCGGCCGCCAAGCCAGCACTAAGCGTGGAGGCTTGCTCCAAATGGGCCGGCAAACAGAGCGCCACTTCCGCCCGCCCGCAAACTTGTGTCCGCGCGAGCGGCGAACTTTGTTTGTGGGCCAACTTTTGCCAGTTTTTACTGGCCCCCAACATCCAGTCCATTTCCTCCCGGCTGTCCATCCACACGTTGCGTGCCAACATTGGACGCCCCGACGATAAACAAAGGCGGCCACACGCGCTGGGCGGCCAGCTCGCACGCTTAGGCTCGAGTGTGGCCCACTGGACGGCCAGAAATGGCGACGAGTCAATCAAAATTTGATACAAACAGCACACTGCTCGGAGGAAATAAACCGCACACACCAACTGGCTGGCCCCTGTGGGCTCCGATTTGGCGCCCCAAGTGCCCCCAAGTTTGGCCGGATCGCGCGCCCATTTGGGGCCCACTCGAGCCCCGCAAGCTCGGCGGCGGCCGGCCCAACAATGGCAGTAAAAGGGGCCCCACTTGCGGGGCGCTCGTTAAACTGGAACGACTCCCAAATCGGTCTGGCCACCATCAAGACTCGGCCGACACGCTGGCCCAGCTGAGTTTGGATCGAGAGCTTGGCCCCAAGCTCAACTCTCGACTCGGACCAGGCGGACCAGAGTGGCCTGGCTGAGAGCAGCAGGCAGCCAGTTGGGGCCAGCCGGCTAATGACGTTGATTCGACACTCTTTTTCTGATAGATTGAACACGCACACTTTGCACGTGCGTGCCTGCTCTCTTTGCTCTTTGCTGTGTCGGCCTGAGTGGACTCAACTGGGGGCCCTAGTCCTAAGCAGTGGCGCCCTGCAGCCCGTTGCTCGCCACTTGCCAGTTGCCGCTCATAGTCTGCACTGAGCAGTCTGCAGTGCGCAGCCTGCAGCCAGCGAGCCGCCGCCTGTCGCCTGATTTGCCCAATTGGGCCCCTCAACTGCGCCCTAACACCGCCACCGATCCATCGTTTTCCCCTTTCTTGATCTATTATTTCGCCTCATTCCAATTCCATCTCCTTCTATCCATTTCCATCTCATTCCTTTTCTCCTGCCCGCGCCAACCACTTGGCCTTGCGTGGCCTCACTTGCGCCCCAGTTGTAGCCAGAATGGGCCCACCCAAATGGCAACTCGGAGGGGGACCAAAAAGCGGGCCGATAGAAAACTGCCAGGGCATAAACTGCCTGCTGGAGCCGAATAGGGACGAGTAGGGGAAGCACCAAAAGCAGAAGTAGGAGCAGAAGGAGCAGAAGGCGCAGCAGACGGGGAGCTAGAAGCCAGGCTCAGCTTAGACAAGGGCCGCCTGATAAGCGGCGCCCAATTGGATGTAAATTTTGGCGCCCAAACAAACGAGCTGGTGGCGAACGTTGCATGACAAAGATCGTCATTGGGCTTGCATCTTAGGGGCACTGGTGCACAAAGTTGCTCCAGAGCCACTTGTTTGTGGCCGCCAGAAGTTTGTCCGCATGGGCCGCACACAAAAGCTGGCCCGATGTTGCGCCCAGCCGGCGCTCGTCTCTTGCAAGCCCGAACAGGAAGAGCCCCACTGGTCCCACTGGCAAGGCTCCAGTGGCCAGGAGGCAAATCATTATTATGCTTCGCTTGGTTTAACGCACTTTCGAGGGGCCATCAAAGGGGCGCTCCTGCACAAAAGTCATCCGAGGCGAGCCAGTGCGCCACTTGTTTGGGCCTGGCTGGCTCGTGCGGCCGCGCGCTCAGCCTGCAGCCTGCAGCCTGCAGTGTGCAGTGTGCAGTGTGCAGGGCACACGCCGACCCAATCCAGTGGCAGCGGGCCAGTATTTAGTGTGCACACTGTGCACTGCGAGCGGGCGGCCCAACGCGCGCGCCTGCTCTCGACAGCGCCTCCCATGGGCGCCCATTGGCACCCGCTGGCCAAGACCGCCGCCGAGTGGCCCCCTCTCGCCGCCCTCTCGGCGCCCCCGCCAAGACGGCCGAACGTGAAATTTATGACTCTGTTCATCTCTTGCCAGCCTACCAGGCCGCAGCTGTGCCCCAGAACAGCCCGCCAGCAGACCTAAACTTTGGCCACCACTCGCCAGAGAGATAGACCCAACGAGAGAGACAGACCCAAGGAGAGAGACAGACACACTCAGACCCTTTTCAATCGTCAAATTTGGGCCCCATTTTCGCGCCGCAACTCGACCACCGAGGCGCTCCTCCTCTGGCGGCGGCAAGCCCGCAGACCACGTTGCGCGTCTGCCCGCCGGCCCTTAGCGCCGCCCACAGGCTCGCCGGGGGCGCCAATTGTACGTGCTGGCGGCGCTCGCCTGCGCACAGGCGACAACATATCATCTCCTGGCCGTGCCCATCAGGCGAACCTGTTTGCCTGCGGGGCACAGGCTGATGTCTCGCGCCTAAGCACGTAGTAATTTTTTTGATAGTTTTCCCGCAAGGCTCGCGGCCAAATACCGCAAGCCAATATGGAGGAGCCTCCAAGAGGGAGCAGGTTTCCCTCGGCTGCAAGGTGCTTCTGGGCGATCGGGCGTAAAAAGGCAACCTATTTTGGGCGCCGCGCCGAACGATCTAATCGCTTCTCCTTAGGACTTTTCTCGATATTTTTCACCGCTTTTGCCCGAGAACAAAGCCCACCAGGAGGAAAGTGAGCCCCTTTCCCCGCCAGCGCCTCCTTTGTTCGTCCAGACGTTAGCTGCGGAGGACGAAAAACATTCCGTCCACTAATTAGGCTCCTTTGCTCGAGAATGGCGGACCGAAGAAAGTTGCACTTCCTTTCCGGGCGAGCGAGAGGAAGTGCAGCTCGAGGGAGGCTGCAAAAAGTGGGCGAAGCTAAGAATGGAGAGAGAGAGAGTGAAAAGTATAGTTGCCAGCAGCAAGGTAAACTCTCCACCAGCAGAGGCCTGTTGTTTTCTCAACGGTTTTTTCTCTCAACTTCGGCAACTATTACACACAGTGTGTAATAGTTGCCGGCTGGCTGGAAATTTTCGCCCATCGTTTTGGAGCCGCCGGAAGAGCAGGACCATTTACAAGCTTATTGGGCTAATGGAGGAAAATTGAATTGTTTTCCAGGCCGGCCAATTCTGTTTCTCTGCTTCGTGTGCTGCCCTTCTGCTCGAACACTGTCTGAAGGGCCCAGAGGCCGTTGTGTTGCGGCCCCGCAGACTGCGATAAGGTGAGCATTTGGGCTCGAGAATCACACGAACAGCTGACGCCCCCAGTGTCTAGCTGAAAGAGGGACTCTCTGGGCGCAGTGGGCTAGCTTGAAACTGATTTTGCGGCTCGCCCAAGACCGAGGCTGGCCAATTATCGGCATGAAGGGCGCCCTGTGTGCAAGAACGAGGCAGTGGCTGAGATTCGGGCCAAAGATTTTCCCTAACCAGAGGGAAATTTGCCCCGGCAAAACTTGTAAAGCTCGGGGGCGTCAAGTTTCACCAGCCGGCCTCTCTCTCTGCGGCCTAGTCTGCTCTCCAGATCAACTTGCGCCTGATTTTCCGTGCCACAAATTGCACCCAAAGGGTTCAGCGTGCCGAGCATGGTTGTTGTTCAAATTGCCAGTTCATCACTAGGTCCCATGATGACGAGCGAGGCCAAACTTGATCAAAACTTCATCCAAACTGTGTTGTGTTTGGCGCCAGTTTTGAGCTCGCGCAACACTGCCGCTCGTGCAGCACTTGATTGCATAGCACTGCACTGCACTGCACTGCAGTCAATGGCATGGAAGCGAGTCCAGTGCAGTGCAGTGAAGTGCGTGCTCGGGCTGCTGCTTGCGGTTGGCTAACAATCAGCCAGTGGGACGGCCGGTATGCAAATGACCTCATTTTGCCCAATCCAACGAGCCTCCAATCGTCTTGCCGGGCTCACAGCCACATGCAAACAAGGCCGGGCGGCAATTTGGGCCGCCTCTACGTTATGACGGTCACTTATGGGCCGACAGAGTGGCTCTGGGATGGAATAGTTTGGGCCAGAGCCAGAGCAAACAAATAAATAACCCACGATTGTTTGGCCTAATCAAGCGATGCGGCCGCCCTCACAGCCCCATAGAGTGGACTACTTTTTTCTCCCACTTCTCTTTGGAGAGTGTCCCTGTTTGGGGCCCATTCGGAGGGGGACGATTGGCCAAATCCTGGCCCTCCTTGAGGACAACTGGGCGCCTGTTGGCTCTACTCTAGTCTGCCCCTCGGCCTGGCCGCGCCACTAAAAGGACAACAATGAACAAGTTAATTCCGCTCGCCTCAATCAGCCGCTTCCTCTCGGCCCCTTTTTGCCGCCATCATAAACAATGGGCTCAAGGAGAGGCCAGCCGGCCGGCCGACTATTGGAGGCCAAGAGGAAGCCAAGCAGGCCAAGGGGCAGCCAAGGGGGCCAAGAAAAGGCACATTGCAGACACAAGTGCACGAGGAACAACAATTGTCTTGTTAATGAGTTCATCAAATCATTAATATCATCAACAGACAAGGACTCCTTGCCTGTCCCTCGGCCCCTTGCCACTTGGCGCCTTGCCGCTCCACTTTGGTGCAAGTCTCTCTGTTTATATTGTCCTCCTCTTCCTCCTTCCTCCCTCGCCCTTGCTCTCTGGTAATAATTCAGCTCGCTCGATTTGCGCTGAATAACCACCACTCGTTGAGTGGTTTGCAAGTTGCGCGTCTGGCACACACATACACCCACACACAACTCGCTCGTCCAGTTGTCCACGGCCGCACAACTGTCGCCAAGCTTGTCTCCTGCCGGCCGACAAACTGGCCCAATTCGTGGCCAGAACAAAGAGACAGTCTCCTGGCGCGGCGATGCGCTTCTCTCCTGCACTTGTGGGTGCACACCTCTTGCGCCCACGAGTGCTCTTGGGCTTGTGCACGAGGTGAGCGAGCAACTGGAGCAACTGGAGACTGAGGCAAGTGGCCGGCGGGGTAAAAACTCTCCAAGGGTCGCCCTCTTCCGGCTCCCTAATTGAACCAGTCGCATTCTTCTGGGCCTCCTTTCTCTCGAGTTCATGTCAATGGGACGCCTGTCACTTGCCGGTTGCTCGTCGGCCTGAAGTTCGAGGAGGAAACTCGTGCCGGAAACAAGCGGGAATTGCAGACTAAACAAGCAAGACCGCCGCTCGCCAGACGCACAAGAGTGTCTCTTGGTGGAGAATTCGAACGGAAGGAAGTAGGTGCCAAAAACAGCGCCACTCATTGCTCGACACTTCAGCCAGTCGCTCATTTAGAGAGAGAGAGAGAGAGAGCCACAGGAACACACTTTGCAAATACTTACCAATCGGGCGCTACGTTGAACGCTTGCCCTTCCTTTTGGGCCTCTTTTCTATTGCTTGTTGGCGGCCTCTTGATTGAGCTCTTGCATTCGAATCAAACTCGATTCCTGCGAACGTGGATCCTCTCAGCTCCACGTTCAATTAAGGCAAAACAACTCTGCCTAATTTCAAATGTTTGTCAAATATCCCACAAGCTCTTTTGCAGTCTCTTTTCTCGCAGCTGTCTTCACGCACCTAGACCCAACCACCCAACGAGCTCCTCTGGTTCAATCTCGGAAAACTGTTCCCCCACAGTGGAAGCACTAGAATTCTGGAGAAATGTCTTGGCGAAGCTCATGCAAAACGTGCAGCTTGTGATTGGGCTGGTCCAATCACAATTGGTGCGTCTTGTTTCAGATTTGCTTCCTGAGTTTCGGCTCAACTTTGCCCACCGCTTAGCTGAAGCGAGGCCGGAAAACAAGTCGCCTGAGGAGGAAAGTTTAAACTCGCCAGAGGAGAAAGAAAATGTGAGGCACGCAAACTCGACTCTCAACTGTACATCATTGTTGTGGCCCTTTTTGTGGGGCTTGTGCCGAGTGGGCAGCGCGACGAAAAGTTCAGCCTCGAGATGGCACACGAGCGGAAGTGGGACGCCCAATGTGCAGGCTTGCGCTAAGCTGGCCGCCTAGCGAGATTGCGCAATCGCACAACTCGCCATCTGCCCGCTTGATTGTTACTTAGGTCTCGGCCAGGGTGGCCCTTTTGTACGTGATCTCTGCTCTTCGTGTGGGGCCCGCTTTCAATCGGACTAAAGGGACAAGATTTGGCCCAAAATTCTCCAAATGGGCCCATCCAGCGAAAAAAGCTGCCCACCTGACCATTTCTGGCTAACTTGGAAGGCGATTTAAAGTGCAATTGTTGATGGTCATAGTTGGCAACAGCTCGTCAGGCTGGCCAATGTGGAAAACAAACGCAAGCTCGCTTGTTAGCGGCCACAATCTGGCCTGCAAAAATGGAAAAGCAACCATTCGGGCAACTAGAACTGATCGCCCTGCTCAGATGGTGTTCGGTCGCCAAATTAATGACTCCCTTTCCTATACTTTCGGCCCCTTCTCGCCTGAGCCCACCTGCACACACACACACACACACACTGGGCCCCCCACCGATGGCAAAACTCTAATTGCTGGTTAGGAGCCAGCAGCTTTGCTTTGTTCTACTTGCAGCCGGCAGTGTGATGATTCGACAAAAGCAGAGCTAGCCAGCCAGGAGACAGGTGCAGACGACCTGTTTGGATTGCAATAGGTGAGTTGATTGGTCGGTCTCCCAGCGCCACAAGAGAATTGGGCGCTTGATGGCTGCCCAGATCGATGGCGGCCTTCGTTAGTCCCTTTTCCCTCTGCTCGACCCTACGGGTGACTCACTTTTCCTGTCTAACTAGGTGTGATATAGAATCAAGCAGTCAAACAAAAGATTGACAACGATACTCAGCTTAGCTTGGTGTACGTGACACGCGCTCACTGTTTCCTTTCTTTTATTCCTGCCCTCATCGGGCCCATGTCTGTCAGATGCAGATTCCAACATCAATCCACTCTCTTCTAAGGGGCAGCATTCAACATTTTTCATTCTCATTAAATTATTCGAGCATCTTTCAGCCTGAATATAAATATAACAATATTTGCCAATAGTTTTGCATCATCTTCCGATGAAAATCGGGCCACTTCAATTATTCATTTTCATCAACCATTTTGTCTAACAAATGTTCTACCTGTTATTGTTTTTTTCTCAGTACCTTTCTTCTCGGGCCTGGCACGATTTAGCACTTTCAAAAAGTCTGCCGTTTTTGCACGCATTCTAGAGTGAATGTACGCCTTTGAGCACTTTATGTGATAATGTAAATAGTCCCTAAAAATGTGTATCAGGTTAATTGTGCTCTCTCTGACATGGGCATTAGTGTGCCTTGGGAACAGGACAAACGTTATGTAACCAATATTATCTCCCGTCTTGGCATCCGTATCTCTGAGTTCCATGGGCGGATCACGGTGCGAGAATATCACCTGTGGTGAGGTATGGCTTGCCTTGCGGCCTTCCTTGAACTCTTGCATAAAAACCTTGCCAATAATTGTGTCTGTCTCATCTTTGAATATTGTTGAAAATATAACTGTAACACGATCTGATTTGGCCTCGATGTACATCGTTTCCTCATCGCGATAATGAATTACGGCGCGACGATGACCCTCTTCTCCACGTTCCTGAAATTCAAAGTACTTCTCAAAAACAGCTGCAAAACAGTTCCTCTTCAAAAGGCCAGCATTTTTTATAATTACAGGCCTCTGATCTACGGGCGTCTCTTTCAGATCAATCAATAGACTAACGCTGTAGCCCTCCTCTGAGGTTGGTAATAAAAGCCCACCGTAAACGCGATTTAATAGATCTGCTGCTCCGTGTTCCTTGAGATCACGAAAGAATTTCAGCAAAATACTGATGCGAATTTTTGTTCTATCTCCCTCATAATTTGATATGTGGAACAGAACACCATCAAAGTCGGCCACTACTACATCGACCGATTCCAATTTTTGATTTGAATCTAGCTCGGCCCATTTGACTCGGAGAACATCCTCGACAACTCGATTGTTGATCTCTAATAGAATCATAACTAGACTTCGATCGTGCTGATCTCGGGCTAGCTGCCAAGGTAATATTATACTGTAGAGTGTAATAATTTATATACTTTGATGTAGCATTTTCTGCAATCCCGCGCCGCTCGCTAACCATCATTTCATGCCGGAGAGCACTAATCTATGCACAAATTTTTCCCCTCCCGCAGCGAATTCAGACTAGAGCGGTTGAACGAAATTACGAAAATCACGAACGAAAAAAATACGAAATACGAAACGCTGTTTCGTAGAGAGCGCGTTCGTTCGTTCCTTTCGTAGAAAACGAAAAATACGAAAAATA
>Ga0058701_10000362_pt1 | contig 32999 bp, 9 predicted proteins | sample AgamicOrMae_FD_97039 | JGI IMG/M metagenome (GOLD analysis project Ga0058701, IMG submission 97039) | Agave microbial communities from Guanajuato, Mexico - Or.Ma.e | ecosystem: Host-associated > Plants > Phyllosphere > Phylloplane/Leaf | place: Guanajuato, Mexico | collected 2012-06-04
ACCGTCTCCAAGGCGTCCGAGCTCGGCGTCTTCTTCAGTCCGCTGATGACAGGCCCCAAGACCGAGGAGCTACTTGTGCTGATGGAGCTGGACGAGGTCGCATTGGAAATGGTGCGCGTCTTGATGCGGCCGGCCAGCTGCTTGTCGGTGTGGGTGGCGCCTCGGGGGCCCGGCCTCCTCGAGGGCCGGCTGCTGGCGTCGTAGGCGGCGATGGAGGGGAAGTGGATGGGTTCCGGTCGGGTGACTTTGAGGTGGCGTCTGGCGTCGGCGCTCTGGCGGCCTCCATGCGACACTCTAGCCAGCCGGTCGCGCACACTGGTGGCCATCGCGCCAGCCGCCGCCGACAGGGAGCCCTTGAGGAGCAGGGGCGGCGCGCTCGTGCTGCTGGCCAGCTGGTCGGAGGGCGTGGCCGCCCGCTTGTTGCTGCCCAGACCGACGAGGGTGCTGTGTTTGCTCTGCTGTCTGCTCTGGTGGTGGGCCAGCAGGCCGGAGAGGAGACTGCGCGCGCCCAGCGCCCCGCCGACCACCTCGCCCAGACTCAGCTGGTGTCTGAGGGGCGGCGCCGGCGGACCGCCCACCGCGGCTCCTCCCAGCGGAAGGGGGCCCCTCGGGGGCCACAGAGAAGCCTGCTGGTGGAAGGGCAGGCCTGCGGGCGCCACCAGGGGTGCAGTGTAGGCCACCAGGGGCTCTGAGGCGGCCGGAAGGAGCGCGCCCCGCAGACCGACTCGCGGGCGCCACGGGACCAGAGGCTGCGGGTCGACCAATTTTCCGCCGCCCAGCAGCAGGCTGGCCGGGTGGGCGCCCGCATTCAGACGCAGGGGGCCCACCGGCGAGGCAGCGGCCGCCGTGGCTCCGTGGACGAGCACCGACAGGATGCTCTCGAGGATCGGCAGGTCGCTAGAGGCCAGGTCGTCCTGCTCGTCGGGGTCGCGCTCCTCCTCTTCTGTCTCCTCGTCTGCCTGGCTCTCGGCCTTCTTCTTCGACCTGAAGCTCGGGAAGCCGCCCCGCTTGCGGCCCTTCCGCTTGGACTTGCCGCGCGACGACTCCCTCCAGCCCGCCGGCTGCTTGGAGCCGCCCAGCTGGCCTGCCAGAGTCAGTAGGCCGCCTCCTGTGGCCGCGCCTCCCTCGATGCCGAGCGGGCGTGCGTTCGGGTAGGTCGTGCCCGCGTGGATGTTCGCTGCGCTGCTTGATGCGCCCGCGCGCCCCGCCCACTGGCTCGCACTGAGCCCCGCGGGACCCGCCACGAACTGGTGCTGCGGGCCGCTCTCGGCGCTCATCTCGTCGAAGACCAGCGCTTCCGCCTGGGCCTCAGACTGCGAGCCGCCGGCGCCGAGCTCGCCCTGCATCGGCCTGGTCTCGGCGCCGCTCGACACGCTGGCCAGCGAGTTGGGCTCGGCCAGCAGGCTCGCCTGCTTGCCGCCCCTTCCGGGCGCGCTCTGGCCCGCCTGGTCGGCCGCCTCCTGGCCGGAAGACGCCTTCTGGCCGCTCGTCTGCTGTCCGTTGGCCGCCGCGTTCAGCTCGGCCAGCTGCGCCTTCGAGACGAGCTCCCGCTGGGCCCCGTTCATGAAGGCCAGCGGCGTCTGGGCGCCGTTCGTCTCGTAAACGGCCACCGGAACGCGGATGTACTTGACTCTGAGACGCGTGTTCGGCTGCAGCTCCGCCTGAGGGCCGCCCGTCTGGAGGTTGCCACTACTTCCTGCTTGGTTCTGGGCGCCAAGTGTCGTGCTGGCCTGCAGGCCGCCCAGGCTGGCCAGCAGGGCGCTGAGCTCGCGCAGCTTGTTGGCCGGCGAGAGGGCCGACTTCGCTTGCTGGACGGGACTGTTGTTGGCGCCGTTGCGCCACGAGAGCAGACTCTTCCACGAGAAGGGCTGCTGGCCATTGTTGTTGTTGAATCTGGAATTGTTATTATTGTTATTGCTGATATTGTCACTGTTGTTGATATTATTATTATTATTGTTTGCCACTTGCTGCTCGGCCGCGCCTCGAGTCTGCGAGCTAGACTGCAGGTTCTGGCGCAGGGCCGCGCTCTGCGAGCCCGTGATCGTGTTGATGGCGTTGGCAAGGGCGAGAGCAGGCGACGAGTCGATCTCGTTGTCCTTGACCATCTCCTCGACGAGCGAGGCCAGCGAGGTGAGCTCGACGAGCGAGGCGGTGGCCTGTTGCAGGCGAGCCAGCGCCGCGCCAGGCCCACTCTGCTCCACCGGCTGGCCCACCGCCGCCACCGAGGACACCAGCTGGTGCTGCGGGCTGGTCATCAGGAAGTCGGTTTGGTGCGCCGGCTGGAAGAATGGCCTCGCGGGCTGCACCACAAACTGCGGCTGCTGGTGCACCGGAAAGACTTGCTGCAACTGCCCCACGGGACCCACACTGCCCACTTGCACCGACTGGCCTCCGGCGAGCTCGGCCGAGTTGGTGGGCGTGGCCGACGACTGTTGCTGGTGGTCTGCGGAGTGTGGGTGGTCTGCCGAGCTCGGCTGCGGCCCGCTGGCCAGCTCGTCGGCCGCCTCGTGGCGCCAAGACTCGCCGCTCTGGCCGGAAGCGCCGCCGGACTGGGCGGCGGCCACCTGCTGCGTCTCGGCGCCCGCGGACGCCCCCTGGAAGCTGGAGGCGTAGCCGCCGTACTGCTGCGGGTAGAGGCGACCCGCGGGGTGCAGGAGGGGCGTGGCGGCGGGCTGGTCCATGAAAGAGGTCGCGTGGGGCCGCTGGCTCTGCAGGAGGCCGCCCACGGAGGCGAAGGGCGGCCGCAGACTGAGGGGCGCCTCCTGGTGGTGCACGTGCAGCGTGCTGGGCGCGGGCCGCAGTCCGGTGGCCACCAGGCCTCCAGGATGCTGGTAGCTCGCTGGCTGGCCGCTGGTCCTTAGCCTGGGCGGCGCTATGGCGTTCAGGAAGCGCAGGGCGCCCACGGGGCCGCCGCTCACGAAGGCGGCCGGCCGCTGCTGCTGGCTGAGGGGGATGCCGCGCAGAGCTGCCGCCAGCCTGGCGCCGGGCGGCGGCGGCGGCTGCAGGTTGGCCGCCGTGGTGATGGTGCCGCCGCCATGGGTGGGCAGCTTCAGGATGTAGGCGGGCGCCGAGTTCATGGGAAAGCGGTCGAGCATGATGCGCGTGGGACTGGGCGGCGGCCGCTGCGCCTGGCCCGCCTGGTGCAGCATCAGCGAGGGGGGCGGGGCCGCGATGTTCACCGCGGAGGGCGCGCTGCCGCTGCTCGCGGGCTGCGGGCCGGCGAAGCCGAGCAGCGAGGGCGGGGCACCCGCGGGCCAGCCCGAAGGTCTGTGGCCACCGAGCGGGTACACGGGCCTCAGTCTTCCGACGGGCGGCCGCGCCATGGGGGCGCCCACGGGGCCCACGAGGCGCCCGAGGAGTCTGAGCTGCTGCTGCTGTTGTTGCTGCTGGCCAAAGGGGGACTGTCCGAGGGCGAGCAGGGGCGCTCTGTTGCCGGGCCAGTGGGGCATCATGCGGACGGACTCGTGGATGATGGAGTCCTGGATGAGCTGCTTCTCGGCCGTCTGGCTGCCGTGAGGGCCCGCCTGGCTCGATCCCAAGCCTGAGTTGTTAGAGCTGAGGTTCTGCTGGGCTAGCTCGTGGGCCCACTCGTCGAACTCGGGCCCGTTCCAGGCAGATCCACTCGGGCCAGTCTCGTTTTGGGCCCCGCCGGAAGGAGCTCCCGCGGACTGGGCGCTGCCCGACTGGCCGCCCTGCTGGAGGCGCGCCAGCGACGCCCGAAGCGCCTCCACGAAGGCCAGCTGGCCCAGTTGCTGCTGCTCGAGCCGCGCCTGCTGGACGCTCGCCTGCGCCAGTCTGCCCAGCTGAGACTCCCTTCCGCTTGCCGAGCTCGCCGCAGACTGTCCGCCGGCCGGCGACTGACTGCTGGCCGGAAGTCTCGAAGTTGGTCGACCACTCGAGTGGGCTTGGTGCAGAGGCGCCAGATGCTCTCTGTAGATTTGGGCCTGCACCTCGTCCGAGAGGCCGATGAGCTTGGCGTCGCGCAACAGGTTCAGCCAGAAGGCGGCCCCCTCGGACTGTCTGTGGGCCTTCTCGTCGGGCGGAAGTTCTCTCGACTGTTCGGGCGCCTTCGACTGCTGCTGCTGGTTGTCCGTCTCGAGCGCGTTCTGCCCGGAGACTGTCTGCGGACTCTTGCCCGGAAACAGGCGGCCCAGCGCGGCCAGGTCGAGCTCGCGGAAGGAAGCCGGTTGGAGGCGAGGCGGCGCGCGGCTCGAGGCCTGTTGGGCCGCCTGCTGGCCCGCCGACTTGGAGAACAGTTGCACGAGGGCGCCCAGCTGCTCGCTCACCTGCTCGCCGGCACTTCCGTTCGAGTTCTGCGCACTTCCTTCCGGCCCAGCGGGGGCGGCGCTCGTCGCAGAGGCCGGCGGACTGAGCGAGGCCAGCAGCGCCACGTAGGTGCTCATGTCTTCATCACTGAGTTGTTGTTGACTCTGTTGTTGATTTTGTTGTTGATGCTGGTCAGTGGCGTGTTGCTGGTGGCTCGCCGACGCTTGTCTGTGGGCCGTCGTGTTGGCGCCGCCGCTCAGCAGGCTCACCAGACTCTCCAGCGAGACTGCGGCGGGTCGCTGCTCGGGCCTGGCGTGCGCCCAGTGGCCCAGCTGCGCGGCCGCCGGCCTCTGGGTGTACACTTCCTGCAGGTAGCTCGGCGCGGCGATCATCTGGCTGGCGAAGCGCACTGGCTGGCGGGAAGCGGTGGGAAGCTGGGCGGCGTCGGCCGCGTGCTTGGGCGCCCCGTGGGCGCCCCCAAACGGCTGGGCTGCGTGCACGGCCGCCCTAGTTGCGGGCGCGAAGGTCGAGGTGATCACCTGTTGGCCCTTGGGAGGGCGTGGCTGCTGCTGTGCGGGCTCGGTGGCCAGAGACTGGCTCTGGCGGTGGCGCTGCTTGGCGCGCTGGGCGGCCGCCGTGATGGCGCTCAGCTGGTCGAGCTGCATCTGGAGCAGCGTGGCGTTCACCTGTTGCTGTCTGGTGGGCTCGGCTGCGGCCAAGGTGGGCCGCTCGACAATGTCAGCCGCTGCTGCCGCAGACTGTTGCCCGCGCGCCTGGCCCAGGGCGGCGCTCACGAATGCCGGAAGGGCGCCCGCCTGGCCAGACTCCGGCTGGCTGGGTGTCTTGGTGGCGGCCGGGGGCGCCTGCGACGTGGACGCCGAGTCTGCTGACTCACTTCCTCGGGCGCTCTCGCTTGAGGGAGAGGCGCCCGCCGAGGGCCCTCCGGAAGCGCCGTAAAAGGAGGCCGGCTTGTTGAGGATGTGGTGCAGCAGCAGCGGGTTGTGGTGCAGGTTCGGGTGCGGGTAGTTGAACCACTGGTGGGCGTGGCTCGAGTTGGCCTGCTGGCTCTGCTGCTGCTGCTGCTGTTGAGCACTTGCTACTGTGTGTGGAGGACGCGGCGAGACTGCCACCGGCTCGCTGTGCGAGTGCGGCTCGACGCGGGCGCCCGACGGCCTCGTCTGTGAGGCGGGGGGCGTGGCCGGGGCGGGCGAGCTGAGGGCGTCAGCGGGCGACTCGGTGCTGCTCGACTGCAGACCGTCCACCACGATGGTGGTCAGCTCGGGGGAGTTCCCATTGTTCGACTGGCGGCCCGGCTGGGTGGCCCAGTTGAGCGCCGGCCGTCTTGACGCTGAGGACTGTCCACCGCCCAAGCTCGCTCCTTCCGCCTGCGACTGTCTCAAAGGCGACCCATTGAGCAGGCCCACGATGGACTGTCCGCCGGCCGTTCCCAGCGAGCCGGAAGTGGCGTTGCTCGAGTTGATTTGCGCGCCCAACTGCTGAACGCCGAGTGTCTGGTTGGCAATCACCGGGGGCTCCTTGTGGGCCGGCTGGACGCCCTCCGAGTGCAGACTGGTGGCGGCGCCCGTGGCCGTGGCCAGCAGGTCGCCCTGGGCGAGCAGCTCGGCGGCGGCCGCGTCAAAGTCGCTCGCACCGTCGGCCGAGCTGTCCGAGTCGTAGGAGAGCAGGAAGTGCGGCTTGAGGCGGGCCATCTCCTGGCTGCTGAGCTGCTCGCTGGCCAGCGTGAGCAGCGACGGAATCAGAGGCGCCCCCATCGCCTGCGAGGGGCGCAGTTGGCGCTCGTCCCTCGTCTGCACGGCGGGCCTGCTCTCGTTCGTGGCTCTGGCCGGAAGCTCCTTGACTGTCGCCGAGCTGCCTGCACTCAGTGGCGCGCTCGTGGTTCCGTTCTGGTCGCTCTGGCCGCTTCCGCCGCCAAACAGGTGGCTTGGCTGCTCGAGCGCCAGGCCGAGCCAGCCGGCGCTCGTCTGCGCGCCCTCGGCCGAGCTCGAGTCCAGCGGGCGTCGCGGCGGCTGCTCGTCCGGCGTCACCTTCAGCTGGTAGTCCAGGTCGAAGCCGTCGTAGTCTGGCGCCGGCGACGAGCTTGCCGCCTGCACACTCCAGCCTTCAAGTGCTGAGCTTCCATTCACGGCCGACTGGGCGAGCTCCTTGGCGAGCGGCGCCTCGCCAGTGGTGTTCGTCGGCGACTTGCGGCTCCTTATTATCGTCTGGCTGGGCCGCTTCTCGCCGCTTCTGGGCGCCTCGGTGGTCCTAGTCTCAGTGGTGCGTGTCTCTGTGGTTTGCGTCTCGGTGGCGCGCCTCTCAGTCTCGTCCTGGCGGTCGGCCAGCGAGGCCGACTCGCTGGACGGCCAGCCGGCCGCCTCGGGCGAGACTGTGTGTCCTGCGTCGAGCGTCGTCTCGGCCGGCTCGAGCGGCGCCAGCAGACTGCTCATGGTGGTCGACGCCGGAAGCGCCGCCGAGAACGTGTAGTCGGCCTCGTCGGCGGGCGCCACAAGCTGCAGGCCCACAGTGGTCGGCTGCTCCTCCTCCCCGTTTGGCACCTCCGTCGAGGCTCGTCTCGGGCCAGACGGCGAGCCCAGCGGCCAGTCCTCGTCGGCGGCCAGCCCGCTCGCAGTGCTGCTGCTCGCCGACGCCTCCGTTGTGCTCGTCGAGTCACTCTGTCTGGCCGCCGTCACACTTCCGGCGCCCGGCAGACTGTCCGTAGAGGCCGCTCTCGAAGGCGGCGAGTGGGCGCTCTCGTTGAGGCGGCGCGCCACTTCCGCCGCCGCCAGACTCTCGTTCGATCGTATCACTGTTGGGTTCTTGCCAACTTGTTGCTTGCTACTGTCCTTCGTGTGCAAATCGTCCATGCTCGAAGGCGCCACTGTGGCCTCTTCGGCTGCTGCTCTTCCGCCGCCGGAGACCTCCTCTTGCTCGGAGGCCACTCTGAGGAAGCAGTCGGCATTGTTTATCAACAAAATGGCCAAAACGATCAGCATTCTTCTTCGCCTTCTTTTCCGCTTTGGCTCAGCTAATATTCCCAAATTATCTATCATCTTGAAACTTCTTCCTTCTCCGCTTCTTCGTCTTCTTGTGCTTCCCTCTGGTCCGCAGCCAGACTGCAACTCGTCCTCGTCTTGCTCGCCCTTCAATGTCACACTGGTGCCCATTTGGAGTCTCCTCTCGGCTGCTTGCATCATGGCTCGTCTCTAGTTTGGCCCTGCAACTGTCTCCTCCAAATAGCGCTCACTCTCAACCATTCCGACTGTCCACTCAACGAAGACTAGCTCGACTCTAACTGGACACTCGAGTCATGGACATGGACCCGAAAAAGCGGCCGAAAAAGAGACTCGAAGCTGCTGCATGCTGGCAAGTAAGGCTAAGGTCAGCTTAGCAGTGGACACTTTCGCTGGCCTCAAAGGCACTTCAGCTTAGAGCAAACACTCTTCTCTCTTTCTCTGTCTTGGAGCTTGCCACTGATTTAGGTCCCCCAAACGAGCCCAATGTCCTCCATCCAAGACACTCTTCGGCGACCCCGCTCAACAATCGAGCATTGAGTTCTTTATTAATTGCAAGCCATCCACAAGCTGAGTCAACTTGAGGTTTTGCTAATGTCCAATGCTCAGTTGCTGTGTTTTCACTTGAAAAGCGTCTTGCTGATGAACGATGATTGGAATCTGTTTGTGTCTCAATGGTCTTGGCTTGTTGTAATTTCGCAACTTGATCTTAGGGCACAATTTTTGCCAATCACTTCGAATGATGAATGAACTGCTCAGTGGATGTATCAGAATGGGATGTGTAAGAATGGAATGAAATAAAGGAAAGAGAAAGCCTTTCTCTCTGTGTCTCTATTTCGCTCGTTCTCTATCGTTTCTCGGTGGCAAAAGATGGATTTTGTCTCGTTGCTCTTTTGCCCACTAGCTCCAAAGATAGAATAAGGCTTGAATGGAGGATGAAAAGAACCAAATGGGAGCTGAGAGTTGAAAGATTCCTCTTTTGTTCCTCGATGATTCGGACAAATCAACATGAACTCGGCTCCTTTGAGGATGTGCCGCATGGTTGTTGGCGCAGCACCGAGAACATGGAAGAACGAAGCCGCTTTTTCGCTTGGGGGAAACTTTGTGTCATTGATCCGCAGGAATTGGCCGAGCAAAACCACACACCAGGTTGCCTGTGGTGGCTCTTGGCTCTCTTGTGTCCACTAGAGAGCAAGAGTTGCGCAATCAATAATGCGCCGAAACAAAAGGAACACACACACACTTGCACACACTTTTGCCAAGACTTTGCACTGCCACCACCACCACTACGGCCACACACAAGGAGACACACATCTACACATGAACATGCAGATCGACGAACTCTAAACTCGATCTAAACACCATCGAGAACAATTTAAACACAGAGAAGAGAGATGAGAACAGAACAAGAAGGGGGGACAGCTTATTGTCTCTAGAGGCTGCCTTTGGACGGGCGGCAGAACATTGTTTCATTTGGCGAGAAAGGTGGACCTCGCAAAGCGGCCAAAAGCAAAGCGAGCTGAGCTAAGGTGTATTGAAATGAGCGAGTAAAATGGCGAGACAATTGAATTTGCGCATCGACAAAGTGGGAAGAGAGGCTAAATTTGTCGCATTGATTGTGGAGGCCCATTTGTTGCCTCCGATGGATGATAAAGGCAAATTGTTTTGCACTGCTATCGATTGCACTTTTCCTCCCCAAACTCCGTCAGACTCCCACCAGCTTGCAGGCTCCTCCAAGCTTGGCTCCTCCAAGCCACCACCAAGACACAGTCTCTCTCCACTTTCCACTCTCACTCTCACTCACCCTCTCACTCTGACACAATGAATCGCTTGTTTGTCCGCTGGCTGCAAACTGTGTTTGCAGCACTTGCGCGACCACACAACAAGCAAACCAAATCGCTCTCATCCGCATCCATCTTCAAATTGGTCATTTCCTCATTCGGTCAAGAGAGAGACAGAGTTGAATGAGACACCAGAAGAACGGCCTGAGCTTCTCCTCGGCAAGCTCGTCTAAACTGCAAGCTTGGGCCAGAAACGGCGATGAACCCGAGCGAGTGAACCAGAAGGGGGCGAGGACAGTCTCCACTGGAGGAGGGCCCTCGTCGACAGTGTGTGGAATGAACTTCCGTCAACTTATCACTCCAATGCTCTAATTTGCCCCCATCACTTGCCGGCTTGTGACAAGTCTGCGGGCTGTCGTGGACGATTTATTATGGTCTAATTCTAACAAATCTGCATCATCCTCTTCTCGAACCTCAATTGATATGGACTCTCTTGGGTGGGCACTATTTGAAGTTCCTTGCTCGACTTCCGCCGCCTCCACCGCCACTGTTGCCGCTATTGCCACCTGTTGCGTAGGGCCTGTAGCCGCGAGCATGCTGCGACCCATAGCCTCCCAGGCTTCTGATGGGCCCGATGCCGCCCACTGAGGCCGCCGCTGCAGCTGCTGCAGCGGCCGCAGCCGCCGCGTCCAGCGCCCAGCTGCCGCCGTTGCTCAAGCCCTGATGATGGTGGCTCGGATAACCGTTGGCGCCCCCTCGGCCTGTTGCACCATGCAGCAGCCAACTGGCGCTCGATACGCCCCCACCGCCGCCACCGCCACCGCCCGAGGCTCCGCCGCTACCGACATAGTGCATGGAGGCCGCTGAGGTAGGATAGTGGTGCGGGTATTGGTGATGCGGGTGATGATGATGGTGGTGATGATCGAGGTGGCTGTGATAACCATGGCTACTCGAGGGCGGCGCCGCCGGATGGCCATGCAAGGGTGGAGCTGGCGGTGCATGGGCGCCGGGATAAGGAAGCGCCCCGTCCCACAGGTAGGCTGTGGCTGCCGGACTGCCTCGGAGCACCATCATTGCATCAGTGAGGGACACTCGTTGATCAACCCGTTTGCGTGCATCCATCTCAACCTTTGGAATGGCTCTTTTGGCCTCTATACGGCGGCCCTTGATAGTGTGAAACTTCTTACCTGTTTTTGGTTGTTCGTCATTGGTGGTGCGTAACATAATTTAACAGATTAGAGGTAAGGTTCAGAATTAAGTGGCCGAGATGTGTGGATCGAGAACTTGAGGTCTGAACTGACCTCAAGTTTTCGCTCAACAGCTTTCACACGATACTTACAAACTATCTTATCGACAGGCTCGTGATTTTCATACTCAACAAATGCAAATCCACGACGCTTGCCTGTATCCTTGTGCAGCACAATATTGATGTCGGCTATTGTTCCATACTCTTTAAAATAGTCTCTTAAATCAGTCTCTTCGATATCGTCGCTAAGGCCTCCCAAATACACCTTACCAGCTTGAGCATCATTATTGCCACCAATCATATTTAAATCGTTCGAGGTGGAATCGCCACCGCTCGAACTATTTGGCGTTGTCTTGTATCGATCTATTGCACTATTATTGTCATCTGATTTTCTTATTGCTTGGTGCTTTTGTTGATTATGGCTATCATTGCATCCATTAATTTCCTCTTCTCCTACATCATGTCGACGCTTATGAGTATGAAGCTCTAATTTATCGAGACATTTGTCGGGGTTCAAAAATATACCCCAAGTTTGTCTCACCACAAGCTCAAGCTTGTCGTGAAAATGATTATTTCCGAAATCAAGAGTATCATGGTGAAAACCTGGTTCATCATTCAATTTATTCCTAATGATGTCCAACAATTCATTATCTATGGGCGAATCAAAGTCACGTTTCAAAACGCCAAAGGCGTAGCAAGTCGAAGCAAAGACCCATTGGGTTTGCTTTATGGACAGCTCAATATTTTCAATCGTTAAGCTATCGGATGAAAGATTTTCCGAATCTGTCTCCAAAACGGCAGCAACTGTTCCAATGTCTTTCTCAGCTGCCTCGTTGGAGCCGGACTCAACCTCTGAAGATTGTGTCGCATCATTCTTTTGCGTCTCAGCTGAAGGACTCAACTGAGGGGACTTGCTACCAGACATGTCTTTGAATTTCAACTGTTTTGTATAGAAGTTAGAACCTATTCACATGCCACCCTATTCGAAGAAGGTAAGAGCTTGATGAGTGTAGGGCAATCTATAAACTTATACATACCTCCACATCCAGACCATCAGTTTCGATACCTACCAGCTAGCTACCAGCTGTTCGTTCTAGGCATAAACTGAGGTTAAGAACTAGTAGTAGCTGGAGTATCTTCGAGTTTTGTTCTCTTATATTATCAGATATGCCAATCGAAGGAAACTATTCTTCTGTTCTGTTTGTTGCTATAGTGCCTGGGATCCTGTAGTTCAAGTTGGGGAATGCTGCTGAGACCAAGAGTTTGTTTGTGCCACTGTTGCTGTTCTTCATTTAAAATATTTTCGCAAGTTACCGCCACTAGATTGATTGAGAAATCTATTCGGAAAGCTAATTAGTCTTATATAATGCGTAACTTTGGATTGAAACTTAATTGCACTTCAATTTAGGTCGGGAAGAAGTTTCGCCAATCTATGAGATATTAGATTATTCGTAGCTCCAATAATATGGTTAACCAGGAGATACTTCGAAATGACAGGATTTGCTGGCCTCTTCGTTGCGGGTATAAAAAATAGGATAGTATATGAAGACCTATACCGAACAATTCATTTAGTATCCTTAGAGAAAGTAGGGGAATACAAGACACAAGTGATTTGTTGCCGTGAACGCATCGAATGAGCAGCAGGTGGTTGTAGCTAGCTAGTTCTCGTCAACCCAGCGCGCACCAACCCACGCACATACGAAAAATGACTCGTATTTTATTCATTTCGTAGTTTCTACATACACCCCTCTTACATGTTCGAGCTGCTAACAGTTAGTTTCCTAAGATGTTCTTCAAATACAGCATACGAGACATCATCAGACAGCACTGGAGCTAATGCAGGGTCACCATAATAACCTACTGCAGTGTTATGCGTTATCGATGGGTTTACTCTCGATAATAGAAATCTGGCCTGAGATGAGCCCTGATCACAAACTACATAGCGTGGCAGAGGGAATCTGGACATCATCAAGTCATTGGCATCTGTAATAGGTTGCTCTAGGAATAATTTAAATGCAGCATAGGCTGGTTGTTCTTGATAATTCTGTTTTCGCCAAGCTGCGACCTTATCGCCATGAAAGATGACTATCTGAAAGAAAGTATCCATTAACAATATCCTCTCCGGTTGTATAGAGGAGGTGTCCAATGAAACTGGTATTGTTTCTTTGTGCAACTCGTAGGCGACCAGAGCGGGTTGTATCATCAGAAGTGAATTTGAACAGTCCTCCCTCATGAGAGAGTGGCGATAAAATGAGGTTTCATCTGGAGAATTATTAAACACCTGTATAAACTGTGATCGCCTCAGATTGAATAAAAACTGAGGAAACATGGAGAATGCCTCCTTCAGTCTGAACGACTCGGGACTGTTAGGATGAAATTCGCCGAATCTCTGGCAAACACGGACTAGGCTCTTATCTATCCATCTAAGTATCTCCTGACCGGTGCCTTCGTTCGTGTCAGATCTGTAACATGCCATCCTGGCCAGCAGAACAGCGGCACTCTCTTGATCAAATTCATAGTCCTCAGAGCCGAAAAAGCGTCGGCAAGTTGTTACCCGAATGTGCTTATATCCATCCGAACTATGGTATTGTGTGATGAACTGCACATAACCACAAGGAACTTGCTGAGCTTGCGACACAGTGGGTGGATTTTGTACCACAAAGTAAAAAGCTGTCGTCGAGTTTGGTATCAGAGAACAGAATTTCCATTCTGAGGTTCCACCGATTCCGTCTCGCTTATCAGCCACGTAGGCTGTCCGTCTGTTGGAACTGATGCATGAGCCAATTGCACCGGAAACTTTCAACTCGCGAGACGTTTTAACATCTAATATTGCATTGAATGCCATCTTCAGATTGCCTCTTGTATCTTTTGTGAATATTCGTTGGAATGATGTTTTAAATAAGTTCGAATCAAAAGAGTCGCCCATAACCATAAGTCCATTAGTCATATTAGTACAGTGTTTCATCTCATGCATACCGGTTTGATCTAGTGCACAGCTAAATATGTCTATTGCATGACCATTATTCGATGCCTTGGTGGCTAGTTGTAGGTAATAATCTGTGGCCTTCTTTAAATATGTCGCGTTGTCTTTATCTATATCATGATGAGTTCTTATAGTATTTTTCAGATCGTCATCAACAACCATACCTGGGCCGATAGTGCACGGTCCGCTGAGAAACAACATAATGCGAGCCGCTGAGTTCGGGTATGTGGTCTCTAAAATATTGATTGCAACTGATAAGGCTGCACCGACTGCCCTTAGAGGACGGCGGCCCGGTGCTGTAGGCCAGGTATTCTTGCCAACCTGTTCGAGAATATTCTTCAATACAGTTTCAACCTGGGAAGCAGGTTTTAGAAACTTCGTGATGTTTTTAGCAGTTATTGGAGAGGGGCTGTGAGGATTGACGTGACCATTCGTGAATGGCATTGGTCTCTGATTTGTTGGAGGCTGAGCAGGATGATATTGCGGATTTTGCTGATGCTGCATGTGAGGCCCACCGGACAAGTGCGGTTGCTGATATTGTTGCTGGATGACTGAGGCCTGATGTATTGTGGGTGCCAATGACAGTCCAAGCCAATCTTGCAATTGCTTAGGCTTGTAGTCTTTGGAGCCACAAAACACGAATGATTTCAAGTTTTGGCCATCGCTGAGCTCCCACAAGTATACGATGTGATTGAATGTAATGAAACCCACCAAAGCGTTTGGTGGTAAGAGCGCTAGAGATGATATCATAGACATTTTTAGGGCAGTGAATTCCTCTTCATCGACACACGAGTCAACAACATACAAGAAAACTGGCGGGTGAGGATTGGGCTGATTTAGCTGGACATAGTCAATAGTATTTCGGGCCAGTTGTGTGATCTGTTGTGCGTTTGTGATATGCTGGTAGGGCTCTGGAAATGGATTTCTTTGATTACAAAAGTTGCAGACCCAACCTTTTTGTTGAGATTGCAAATCAGGATAACAAAACGGGTTTAGAACTGCCTTACATGTTGTTCGACAGCAGGTTATTGGAGACTGCTGCAATTCAACATGATATCTAGTATCAAGCGGCTCCTTCAAGGGTGTGTACAGGCAACCTAGGGTGAGGACATTCTTCTCGGCCTCGATGCGTGAAGATGGCCATCTGTTCCAATTGAATCTAACACCGTCGACATCCTCTTCAAACTCTAAATTTACTGATGGTTGTATCATATTAAATACAAGAATAGAAATAATAACAATTCACGAAAGTAAATTATTCAGACAGAATGTAAACTGTAAAATTATGTCAGTGGATTTAATGCCATGTCCGCTACCCGCAAACTACCGCCGTTATGCACAGTCAGTATGACGAGGCGCAGCAATACGCGCGCATGTCAAAACTATAGAAGCGCGCTATTCGAATTACTCAATCCTGGTTCTGAGGTCAACGTTATTCTCGTTGAGTACCGGCTCCTTGGCTCTCAACCTAGATTTACACATTTTAAGGGGTGGATCATCGTAGAGGTGAAGGTTGGCTTTCAGGTGCTGCACATAACCTGTGGGGAACTCCGGATGTAATTCGGCCAGGTAGTCCGCATCAGCATCAGGGAATCTCCTGAATAAATCCCTCAGATACCGAGCCTTGTTAGAACGGTAAAAGTTGAAATTCTTCCTCTTGGTCTCCCTATATTTTGAAAAGAAGACCTCTGTTTCATCAAGTTTACCTGGACCATTGGAATTTCTAAAATGCCAATTCTTGTGATAGGGTGTAAGATGCTGAGAACAGGGTTTCCTCATGTGACGGCCTAGTACATCTCTCCTGAAGACAAAAGGCCTTTCACCGGTGGCACAAGGAGAGACTTCTAGTTGCCAGTAAGCATTATTGCGCTCTCGAACAACGTTTTCGAGATTTGCCATACTCTCCTCAACTTTATCTATTCGTTCGGGACTAGGAAATATTTCAACCTCTTCCTTGGCAGCTTCCTTCATTGTATGGAGCATGTTACGCTCTTTGTAGAGCACAAACCATAGTTTATGGAGATCACTGTTTGATTTGAGACGAAGCTCGTCTATTCTCCATGCTCGCCCGCTTGGGACTCGCTTTGCACCATAGTTATCTGGATGGTCAAAGAATTCTTCCAACCCGAATCGTTGGGAAGATGAGTGAATAAATCTAGGCCGCACTGTGTTGAGGATCCTCAATGTCTGGTTCAACAAGTTGCCAGCCATCTGGCCTAAGTATTCGAACAATCTTGGATGAGTCAATAGCTGTAAGGTCTCATGGGAAAAAGGGACAAAATACTATGGGAGGATGATTCTATGATGGCGAGCCCCCGCGTGCAAACATCCACAATTCTCGTGCGTGAACATATGCGCGTGTTGGTTTTGTCCAGAGCACATGGATGCAATAGCTTCGTTCTTATTCACGTGATTCTTTCAATATTCAGTTTGGATAACCAACCAATTGTCAACCTAATCAGTCTAAGCTTATTATTTTCAAGATATTAGGACCATGGCTCAGCAGGTCAAAAATGTTGCCGGTAAATTTGGTGGCAAAGGAATAGGTGCCTTACTCGGTCTGGCCGGTTTCGGTTACGCGGCCACTCAATCATTTTACAGTGTCGAGGGTGGTCACAGGGCAATTATATTCAATCGTATTGGTGGTATTCAACGTGACATCTATGCCGAGGGTCTTCATTTCAAGATTCCATTCATTCAGTATCCAATCATTTATGATATTAGATCGAGACCCCGAAAGATTTCATCTCCCACAGGTAGTAAGGATTTACAGATGGTAAACATAACACTACGTGTTCTCAGTCGCCCTGACCCAAACTCATTGCCAACCATATATAGAATGTTAGGCGTAGATTATGATGAGCGTGTACTCCCGTCGATTTGCAATGAGGTTCTGAAGAGTGTCGTGGCTAAATTCAACGCATCTCAGCTTATAACAGTCAGACAGCAAGTATCATCATTGGTTCGCAAAGAGTTGATCGACAGAGCTCGGGACTTCAATATAATACTGGATGACGTTTCAATAACGGAGCTCTCATTTGGTCGCGAATATACCGCCGCGGTGGAGGCTAAACAGGTGGCACAACAGGAGGCCCAGCGGGCATTCTTCGAAGTTGAACAGGCAAAACAAGAAAGACAGAAAAAGATAGTCCAAGCTGAGGGTGAGGCAGAGGCGGCTAAGATGCTTGGTGAAGCTATAACAAAAAATCCAGGTTATTTGAAATTGAGAAAGATTCGGGCTGCCCAACAAATTGCAAAGACAATAGCTAGATCACAGAACACAGTCTATCTGAATGCATCTTCATTAATGTTGAATATTGCAGATAAGGATTTCGATATCACAAGCGCAACCATAGCCCCAGGAAGGAAATAAAGAGCTCAAGCGGCAGTTGTTGGTTGAGGGCTATTAAAGTAAATAGCTCGCGATAGCTCGCTGGCCAGACTGTAGCGGTTTGTTTCCTGTCTGCGTTAGAGCTTAGCTAGCGTGCTTACGCTTGAGCTGAGCCAACTGGTGGGAGAGAGGATTTATCTTATGGTGTAGATTACCCGCTTACAAAGCGGCTAACCAAATCTATCTAGGGTGGCCCCCTCTGGTCAGTGGAGAAACTTGACAGCTTTAAACAAAGGAGAGGAAAGTAAGAGCTCTCGGTGAGTGTGCAGGTGTCGGCGATGTTGGTTGCCCTGCTGGCTGTTGTGTAGTTGCAATAGTTTAGCCGACTCTCATAGTATCAAAAGTTGTTATAACGCGTGTAAGATTGCTAGAGAGAGAGAGAGTTAGAATGGTAGATTCGTGGTTGCCTTAGACGTGTGCAGATGGAGGAGGGAGAATGAAAACAATAAGAGTCATTTTTTCGCGCCTTAGCTTATCGTTATTGTGGCGTGCAAATGTGTATGTGAGTGAGTGAGTGTTCAATAGAAAAGAATCAACTGTTAGGATGGAAGAGTGGACACCAGAGCATAGGTAGAGCGAGAGAGAGAGAGAGTGGACGGAAGTTCACACAGGATGACTGGCCAGGACGAGTTGGTTTCATTGTTGTTATTGTGGTTGTTTTAGACGACGACGACGACGACGAGGATGATGATGATGACGACGGTGACTAGGGAGAAGGGAACTGGGATGGAGGAAACTCGTGGCGATTTGCTTGATTGTGTATAATCCTGATTCTCTAGATAAGCTTTGTGTTAACTGGCGGAGATTTAACTATTTTGGCGAACGAGCACGAGCGTCCAAGATTGAACAAACAAGAGGCTGGCAAGAGGCGAGAAGAGCTCAGGAGGCAAAGGGGAAACAGAGAGTGTGCAGGAAGAACTCGGTTGGCGAGCTTGAGCGGGCACAGTTCTGGCCAGATTGACCACAAGAGCTGGCCCAGTGTTATGCGTGTCTGCTTTGTAGTTAGGTGAAATTCATCCTTCATTTGCAAGGGCCGACAAGCTGGAGAGATGGACAGAGAGAGAGAAGAGAAAAAGTGGCCTTTGCTTAGGATGGAAAAACACAAACAAGAGAGCGGAGATTGAATAGCATTGGTTGGGATTGTGGTGACCACATCGCGGTGGATTTGGGATTTGAGCCGATCCGGCGATCTGTAAGGCGATATGCGTCCGAGTGGCTCTGTCAACTGTGTTTGGCATCGGTTGTTCACCGGCTGGACAGACAAAGCAATTTGGCAGAGTTTCATCGATCTTCGTGGCCGGTTTTTGAGTTTGAGCTCCGAGCTCTGAGCTGTGAGCTGTGAGCTTGAGTTGGGGCGGAAAGACGGACGATTCAATTATGTAGTTAGTAGTGAGCATCATGACGGGGTGCAGATTATCTCCTCATACACGGACACTGGCCACTCGCCGCTCGCCATCTCTCGCCTCGCATCAGGCAACCTGCTGCTGGCCCAATGTGATCGCAGAAGACAACACGGCGCACAGAGTTTTGCTGTACAAAGAGAGAGCCCAACGCGCACAGAGAGCCCAATGCACAGAGCACAATGCACTCGCGCTGGTTCGCCTCTGTCTGTGGGCCGCCGGTTGGAACTGGCACTGGCTGGCTAACATCGAGCACTGGCTAACATCGAGCAGTCGCGCTCCTGCCGAGCCAGATCGCTGCCTCCTGGTCGTGACACTTCCAGGGTCAGCTCGGAGGATTGTTGTCCGATTGGGACTGGGACTGGGACTTGGATGAGACGAGGAGAGACGAGGAGAGAGGGAAAAAATGTTGCACGCTCGAAGGCCGCCCGGCAGCTGGACCTGAGTTATTCAAAGGCGCTCCAAGTTGAGCTGGAGGGGCAAAAACTGGCCACCACCACTGCGTCCAGCTCGCCTTTTGCCTCTTGCCTTTCGCCTGCCCAACTCGACTCGGCTTGATCGGCCCATTGGCGAGGAGAAAATGGCAACGATCGTGAAGAAGAATCAAGTGTAAGCCATTGAAACTCTTGAAAGTTGCACTTTTGTTGGCCGAGGCGGCTGGCGAGCTAGCTGGGCGCTGGTCTGTCTGAGTTTGGAGCAAACAGCACGGCGGCAGCAACGGAGGCTAAAGCAGCAGCGGCAAGAGAAAGAGAAACAGAGGCTAGAGCAGCAGCAGCAACAGCAACTACTACTAGAGAAACAACAACAGCAACAAGCAAAAGAGAACTCCCGGGCTAAATCAATGAGAACAAGTGAAATCTGGCAGATCACTCATGAGTCTCCTGCTCTCTAGAAGTGCCCTGCTTGCTGCTGCTGCTGGACTGGCTTTGCGAAAGGCTTGCCGCTGCCTGGCCAACGACAACTGCCAGCTTGTTGGGGATTGTTACTTCCGGGCAAAGTTGGGTTTAGGTTTAGGTTTAGGTTTAGTCGAGAAGAAAAAAGAGAGAAAGAGAGAGAGAAAGTTTCTCTGGCGCAAAGTGGCCGTTTGTGTCTGTCTGTGTGTGTGTGTGTGTGTGTGTGTGTGTGTGTGTTGCAGCGATGAAAAAGTCGAAATGGTGCTCGCCTTTTCCACTTGTTCACGATGTTCCGGGTGCTCTGCACTAGTGCGCTGCAGTGCGGCCGAACACAGTCTCCAACGCTTTGGACTGCACTGCGCTCGATTCCAAAGCACTGCGCTCAAGTCCAAAGCAGTGCAGTCCAGAGCGGCCCAAAGCGCCGCTGCTAGTGGCTAATGGAGTGGGACTTGCGCGCAAATCGGGCGACAGTGCGAAGGGCGAGCGGCGAATGAGCAGCAACAACAACAACAACAACAGAATTGATATGCTCTGGCAGCTCTTCGCCTTCGCATTGTGCCTGCGCAATGGATCAATGCGCCTCGAGGGAGCACATTGCGCGCATTGATCCATCAGCCAGAAGCCAATCCTCCAGTTTCGGCGCATCCTCACCGGCCGGCCGCCTTTCCCACCGGCGGTGGCCACTTTTAATGGGCCGCCATTTATCTCCGCCGAGACAGAGAGCGAGCCAGTTGTGTAGAGCCACTCTGGCGAGCTAGAGGAAGAGGAAAAGGGAAAAGGGAAGAGGGATAGAGCAGAGGAAGACGGCAGACGAGGTGCGGGAAGGCAAAGAGCCGCATCTTGACAACATCAACAATAACATTCCAATTGCAGTTTGAGCGCCCGTTTGCCAGTCATCTGGCCATCTCTCAATCTCTGTGAGAGCTCAATTTCTTCTCCCCTGATCTGTGGGAGATAACCCGCGCAGAGGAGGTTTCTGGCCAACAGTCGGCCAGTTGCAGACACTTGCAGGCCAGCTTGGTGGACTCGCAGGCCACAGCTAAGGGCCAGAAGGACAGAAGTGGAGCTGGCCAGTGTGTCTCGTGCGCTCGCTCGCGTTGCTTTGGCGAGCTCTGCGGGACGAGCGATAAGGAAAATCTGCCCACCGGTAAGTCTCTTAAATACTTGGATACAAATTGGCTTGCAAATTTTTCTCCCAATAATTTTGCATAACCCTTGCTCACTTGGTGCCCTCGGTTGAGCCGACCCTAAGCTCTGGGCGAGTGCAAGTGCAAGCGCCAGTGCGAGTGGGGCAATATTATCTCTGCTTACTTGTCGGCCAGCGAGCCCAAAAGTGACTATTCCAAATTTCCCAATTTCCAAATTAGAGACCACAGATTAGCATTAGCAGTCTGCCGCCGCCGCTGCACTAATTCCACACGACACCACAGCGCAGTGAGCGCAGAGCACAAAGCAGAGCAGAGCAGAGCAGCGAGCGCGCAGTGCAGAGCATTGGGCAAAGCGCAGAGAACGAGTGCGCGCTCAAACCTGTGCGCTCTGGCCGGCTGTTGAACTGTACGCGCCGAGTCCTAATCAATCTTGTCTCGAACCTGGAAGGCCAACCTTCTAGCCCTTCGCCATCCAGGTGCTCTATGCACTTCTCGACAACTGTTGCTCGCCGTCCAGCGAGCGCCCGTCTCGCCAACCGACGCCAAACAGCGCCGCCAAGGCGCAACCTTCGCAACCAGTGTGGCGCCCAGCACGCGTCTCTCGGCGGCGCCAATTGCGGCGCCCTTGCCACTTGGTCCATGGAAAAGGGACCAGAAGGGCCCTCTTCTCGATGGGCAGTCGTCGGGGCTCATTCAAGGAGCTGGCCAAAAGGGAAAGTGAGCCACATGAAGAGCGGAAGTTGCGGGACAATCGGCGCGCGAGGGGCGCACAAAGGCGGCCCGTTTGGGCTGGCGATCAGTGATGCCGAGTTGGAAAAGAGTGCGGATAGCTCGAGACTGGATGAGACTGGAATTGAGAAGAAATGTCTGGAAGAAATCATTGCTCAAGAGGCGAGAGACAGTCTGCGAGAGAGTTGGCGCAAAAGTTTCTTTCGCCACCACTTTCTGCAAAAAGCCGGTGGGCAGCCTGCGGCAAATGTGGGCACGCAAAGTGGGCGCGCAAAGTGGGCGCGCACGCTGGCACGCGACCCGCACAAGAGCGAACATCTTGCTTTGCGCTGTAGTGCTGCCCTGTGCATTGGAGTGCAGTGCAGAGTGTCTCTGGGCGGCAGACTGGCTGCGGGCCGCCGACATGCTCGCCCTCATGTCAGTCTGCGGGCGAGCCTCGTTGCTGGGCGGCGGCCAGTTTGGCGCACCGCAAGTGGCTTATGGCGAGCTCGCCGGCGGCGGCCACCTCTCAGCCTCCTGCCAATGTTCGCCGTCCCACTGGATCCAGCGAAAGTTATACACTAACAACAACAACAACAGGCCTGCTAACAGGTGACGCCGACCGGCCAGACGTGGAGCACAGGCGTCTGGCTGGGCTCGATTTGCGGGCGAGTGTGAGAAATGCTTGGCTGATGTGAGTGTGGCAAGCTGGCCGGCAGTGTCAGGGAGCCGGCGAGACGGTGTTGTTGTCGCTGGCAAGCTTCAGGCGAGCTTCGGGCAAGCCATGGACAGGCTATGGACAGGCTATGGACAGGCTATGGGCAGGCTATGGGCAAGCCGTTCGCAGCCGAGGGGCAACAAGTGGCGAGGTGGCGCGCTGGGCGAGAAGCGGCGGCAGAAAAGGAGCCAGATGGAAAACAAACCGTCGCGCTAAGGGAGGCGAAGGAGCGCAATATCAGAGCAGAGTGGAAGCGGCGCCAAAAGCGGCATCTTCGCCTTTCGCCTGCGATTTGTTGTGAGCTCCCGCGAGACTTTCGCAACCAGCCCGGCGCAGTCAGTGTGCAGTGCTCGCAGTTTGCAGTGCTTGCAGTGTTCTCTGCTCGCTGGTGTGCGCTCTGTGCAGTGCAGCTGCAGGCCAGAGCGCCGCAGTGACTTCCGCAACATTCGTCGCACACTCGCTGGCACTTGTTGCGCCCTCGCCGCACACAGTCTGCCGCACACAGTCCGCTGCACACACTCTCTCCTGGCAGAGTGCTGCCACCACCAGGCCACTGCAAGCCACCTCTTGCTCGCTGCTCGCCTCTACAAAGCGGCCGGCCACATCCACTGGGCGGCTTTGTTGCCGCTTGTGGCGCCGTTCTCTTCTCGCCGCCCGGCCGCTTGTCGTCGCGCCGGCCAATGAGCCGCGAGTTCGGCCGCCCGCTGCCCACCGGCGCCAACTCGGCCGCTCTCTGTCGCCCGCCGCCCGAGCGCCGCCCCGAAGGCGAGCAAATTAACCTTCCCCCGACAACGCCGGCGCGCCTCTCCGGCCGGCTTCCGCTGCCCACGGTGCCCAGACGGCGAGGCGACCATGTAGCCAGCAAGCCGCAAGACGCCGAGACTGCGAGACTGCGAGACGCCGAGACAGCGAGACTGCGAGACGGGGGCGTGGCGGGCGAGGTGTGAGATCTGCAGGCACAATGGCGGGCCAATTGTGTTCTGGTCGGGCGGGCGCGCCGCAGGATGGGACGAGCTGGGCGGCGAGCTGGCGAGCTGGCGAGTGAGTGTCGAGCGAGCGGCGAGTGAGCGGGCGCCGGGGAGCCGAATTTAGAGCAAGTGGAAGTGGAAGGGGAAGGGGAAGTGGCGCCAGAAGCAGAGAAAGAGGCGGAGGGAGAAAGTGGCAGAGAGAAGGAAGGGAGGAAGCAGAGCTGAGCGCCGGCGGACACTTCGGCGGGCGGACCGCGGCGACAGCTGACAGGAGCAGAGCGCGCACGAATGGCCGAAGTAACGAGCGCGCAAGTGTGGCCAACGCACACAGTCTCTCCTCTGCATTGAGCGCTGCTCTGAGCGCGCCGTCTCCAAAGGGTCGCAGCTCACTGCTTGCTGCTCACTGCTCAGCAATGGACGTTCACTGCTCACTTCTCAGCCGCTCAGCGCTCACTGCTCAGCACGCACTCACTCGCAAGGTGAGCGAGCAGGCGGGGGCGTGGCGAGCGGCGAAAGTCTCTCGGCAACAGTTGGCGGCAACAGTCTGTCGAGCGCAGACTGGGCCGCGCACTTGGCCAGCGAGTGTTACCGTTGCGGCACTTTCACTCTTGGCCGCCCGCTCGGCTGCGAGCTGGCAAGCTGGCAAGCTGCGCGGCGCGCCTCCAGACTGTCTTGGCCGAGTGTGTCTTGGCCGAGCTTGGCGACTCGAGACGGGCCTTTGGACGGCGCCAGTGGATCCGGGCGGCTCGCGCACCGGCCAGAGCAGAGCGCTCAGTGGAGAGGGCTCGGTGGAAAGTGGAGGCAGCTTTCCAAAGGTACACAGTCTCGAGTGGCGGCCGCCACTTACTTCTCGCCGCCAGCGCACGCCTCTCGCCGCGAGCGCCCACTTGCAGCTTGACAAGTCGGCCGACAAACAGGCGCCACACGAGCACGCGAACAGGCGCGCCGAGTTCGCCGCAAGCCAGCCAGCAACAGTCCACAGCGCCACAGCTTCAGCCAGAGCCACGCGCTTGCAGCCAGCTTCAAGAGCTCTCAATCAGCGCCCCACCGGCACCCAGAGGAAGTTCGCCAAGTGTTTGGCAAGAGTTTGGCAAGAGTTCGCCAAGTTCGCCAAGAGTTCGGCCGCGCCACTTCCGCCGCCAGAAGCGCCAACCGCGAGCAGCAGTCGGCGGCAAAAGTGATAGAGAGAGAGAGATAAAGAGTAGTGTTCATCCATAAAGAGAGCGCAGAGACAGATCAAGATGAGATGAGAAAATTCAATTTGAACTCCAGTTCTCAGCTGAGAAGATTATCACTTTTGGTAGTCTTGATTGGCTTGTTCGCAGGGCGAGAAATAGTCTGGTGCAAGCCAAATAATAACAACCAGCAGCAGCAGCAGCAGCAAGCGCAACAGAAGCAGCAACAGTCTCAGGCGGCCGCCTTTCAGTGTCCCGAACAGTTCGGCTACTACACTGACGCGCGCGACTGCACCAAGTACTATGTGTGCGTGTTCGGCGAAGTGCTGCACGAGTCGTGCACCGGCGGCCTCAGATTCAGCCGCGAGCTGCAGACCTGCGACTGGCCGCGCAACGTCGACTGTCCCAACCAGCCCAATGAAACCACCGCCTCCTCCTCCAGCAACAACGAAATAATCACCACCACCACCACAAGCTCAAGCGCCGCCTCAGCCGGAAGCGGAAGTGGCAGTGGCAGCAGCAGTGGCAGTTCCACGGGCACCACGCTGGCCAGCACCCAGTTGCAACAATTGCAACAGCAGCAACAGCAACAACTCAACCAACTGCAACCACTCGCCGACCAGCTCAATGGGGCCACCAGCTCGCTCCAGTTCACGGCCCACCCGCAGCCCCACGGCCACGCCCACTCTGTCCACTCTCTCCTCTCGTCCCAGTCTGTGGCCGGCCCTCAGCTGGGCCCCCACTTGTCCCACTCGCACTCCCAGGGGCACGCCCACGCCCACACGCACCCCCAAACCCAAACCCAGAGCCTAACCTTGGCCCAAACTCAGAGCCACTCGCTGGGCCAAAACCAGCCGCAGACCATCACCACGAGCACCTCGTTCGCCTCGCTGCCCCAGCTGCTGCAGCAGCAGCAGGCCCAGCAGCGCCGGCCCAGACCGCCCAAGCGGCAGAAGATCCCCGGCGCCTCAGCGAGACAGCAGCAGCAGCAGCAGCAGTCGGCGCCCCCGCAAAGTCCGGCGCCCCCAAGGAGCAGGCCGCCGCTGCAGCAGCTGACCAGCTTCGAGCCGGCGCCCGAGCTGCCCCCAGTGGCAACCACGAGCACCGAGTCCAGTCTCTCGGAGACCACCAGCGCCCGCTTCGAGGCCGAGCTGATCACGGCGCTGCACAACGAGCAACAGTTCGACCCCGCGCCTGGATTTGCAGCCCAGCAGCAGCAGCAGTCACAGTCGCAGCAGCAGCAACAGTCCCAAACACAGTCCTCGCAGACGCAGCTCGTGCAGCAGCAGCCAATGCAGCAGCAGCACACGCAGCAGACCCAACAACTGCAGCAACAAACCACGCAACTAGTGCCATTGCCCCAACAAAACACCAACAGAGCTCCCAAACAACACTCCTCAGGGGCCAGCCACGCCCAACTGCAGCTCGCCCACCAAGCACCTTCCGCCCACCAGCACCACCAGCACCAGTTCACGCACCAAAGTTTGAATTTGAACCAGAACTTGAACTCAAACCAAAACATAAACACAAACACAAATCCAAACCTCAACCAAAACACAAACCAGAACCAAAATGCAAACCAGAACCAGAATATAAACCAAAATGCAAACCAGAATATAAACCAGAATACAAACCAACAGCCAGCCAAGAAGCCGCGGCCCACCAACAAGAAGATCGTGGTGGACCACGAGAAGGCGCTGGCCAACAATCGGGCCTCGAGCGAGCCGGCGCGCCGGCCAGACAGTCTCTACTCGACCCCAACGGCTGGCCAGACGGCGGCCAAGTGCTCGGCCCACAAGTGTCGCCTGCCCGACTGCAAGTGTGCGGACACTCTGGTTCCGGCCGCCCTCGACCCCAAGCTCATTCCCCAGGTGGTGCTTTTGACCTTCGACGACGCGGTCAACGATCTCAACTGGGAGATCTACGAGGAGCTCTTCAGTGGGCGCACCAATCCAAATGGGTGTCCCATTTTGGCCACCTTTTACGTGTCGCACGAGTGGACAGACTATGGCCAAGTGCAAACTCTGTACTCGCGGGGCCACGAGATGGCCAGCCACAGTGTGACGCACAGTTTTGGGGAGAAATTCTCCAAGTCTCAGTGGTTCAAGGAGATCAATGGCCAGAGGGAGATACTGAACATGTATGGGGGAGTTAAGATGCAGGATGTGCGCGGCATGAGGGCCCCCTTCCTGCAGATTGGGGGCAACAAGATGTTCGAGATGCTCTATGATGCCAATTTCACCTACGACTCGTCCATGCCCATTTTCGAGAACTCGCCCCCTTTGTGGCCCTACACTTTGGACTACCAAGTGTCCCACGAGTGCATGATAACTCCCTGTCCCACCAAGTCATATCCGGGCGTCTGGGAGGTTGGAATGACCATGTGGGTTGATCTAAGGGGCGGCCGTTGTTCCATGGGCGACGCTTGCTCAAATCCGGCCGACGAGGATGGAGTCTACGAGATGCTGATGAAAAACTTCAACCGCCACTACAAGTCAAACAGGGCCCCTTTTGGCCTCTTCTACCACTCGGCCTGGTTCAACACGGTCCACCATAGACGAGGCTTCCTGCGCTTCCTAACCACCGTCAACTCGCTCTCAGATGTCTTCTTCGTCACCAACTGGCAGATGATCCAGTGGATCAGACAACCAACTCCACTCAGCGAGATCAACTCCTTCGAACCCTGGCAGTGTCCGGCCAAGAACGAGCGCCCGCCGCCCTGCTATCACCCCTCCGTCTGCAACGTCAAGTCCGAGCACGGTAAGTATTCTCCATTTTTTATATTTATATTGAGACTCTCTTGGAGCTCTTTGAAGCAACAGTCTGTGCTGATACTTCAGTCTTAGCAGACTAACTGAAGTCTGCTAAGACTTCAGTCTTGCCAGAGTCTACAGTCTAAGCAGAGACTGAAGTGTCTCAAGAGAGAGCTACAAAAAGCCGAAAAAACAAAACTTCTTCAGCTAGACTTGAGGCAAATTTCCTCTCAAATTTGCCCAAATTTGAGGAAATCATTACGGTCGTAATAATGATAATAATAATAATTATTATTATAATAACCATCTTGGCGAGCTAATAAAAACAACAACAACAGCGCCGCAATTTTAACTAACTCAACAACCAGTGTGGACACAGATTAGCTAACCAGTAAACCTCTTCCCTATTGGGCAACAAAAATCTTCCTAAAAATATTATTATTTCCAAAAAATGGAAATAAAACAGGCACCAGATTCATGAAAACATGCCAACCTTGTCCGGCCAATCAGCAGTACCCATGGGTAAGTGGCATATTCAATTTGCCGCCCGGAGCTTAGCTCTAGCTGGCCAGCTAGCCACCTTTTCCATCATCATCTCTCCATTTGCAGCGCCACTTCCACACACACACACTGGCAGCTCGCCAAAGCTGAAGATGTTAGCTTGCCAGAGCCTACTTCTGCCGGACAACATTTCGGCTCTCACTCTTTCCAGCTGGCGTCCTGCTGATTTCATGGCAGCAGAGAGTGAAAACTCCTCCGCCTTGAGTCCTTGCACACTACTCCTAAGGTGTGCACAGATTTTTCCACCTTAGGATTGACAAAAGCCCACGAGATTTGGGCGAGAAATGGCCCAGAGCTGAGGGGGCTCAAACTCCAGAGAGTGAGAATTTAAGAGAGATATTCTCGCCTTCAACTAGACCGCATTTCTCATCCTCAGTCTTGCCAAATTCTCCCCTCTTATCGGGCCAATGTTGTTTTGCATTCACCTTTAACGAGCTGCCTAGCTTTCGCCCCTATTTATCCACAGAAAGGACAAAGCGGCTTGCTCTTCCTTCTCGTCTCGCTCGCTTTCCTCCTTTCCAAATTTCCACTTTTTCACCACCATTCAAGGTGATCAAGTTGCACAGTCTCGAGAGCCAGATACAGAGATAGAGAACCGAATTGAGCGAATTGAGGCAGAATCCTGCTCTTGGGGTGACAATGTTTGGCCAAGATTGCCAAAGCGCGATCGAGGTTCTCTTGCTCGCCAATGGTCCATTTTGTTGTCCGAGAGCTTGTCTCGTCTGTCTGTCGTTGAATGGGCAAACACTTGTAAACTCTGGCCGCGAGTTGGAAAGATGGAGGCTAAGCTATGGATTGGCGCTTCTTTCCTCTCATTGTGGCTCCTCATGCTCGTCGACACAGCCGGACGTCCGATCGAGACAATGAGATTTTCTACCATCATAAAAGCACCACAAGCGAGCTCGAATCGGCAGCCCTCTGCTTGTCTTGAGTGCAGATTAAGTCCCACTCGTTTGAGCTTAGAGCTGCCGGCCGACTGTTGGCGATGGGCAGTCTCCACCTCCTTCAGCTTATCCTTCTCATAGGCAGCCCCATTCGAAGCTTTTAGCTGGCCAATTTGCGGCCATTCGTCCATTAGTGGTCCTAATCCAGCCCAAATGATTGAACAAATAATTGCGGATATAATCAAACCTTCAACGTCAACAATCTGGCTCCATTCGGATTGCCGCCATTACTGGTGGAGCTATAATAACTGCTATCATCTAATTGTAAACATGGCGGGCCACTTTTGCATGGCCGCCGACAACAATCTCTCTCTTTCGGGCCGGCTCCATGCGAGCGGCATCTGCAGCAGCACAATGCCTTTTCGTGCATGCCTCCCAGCCAGACAGACAGTCTGCAAGCCACTTGGCCCAGTCCCTCCCTTTGACTTGGATGCGTGAGAGTGAGAGTGCCTCTGCACCATTTAATCCAGCTCGTGCCTTAATTAAAACTGCGTCTCGCCAAATTGGCGCCAAAAGGCACCAACTTCACACTGCCAAGGTCCACCACTAACAGATTGCTGACCATTTTATCATTGTTTTCCGCCCCTTTTCTTGCCCCACTTGCAGGTTGGCGCCACTGGCTTCAAGGCGGCAACAGGCGGCTCTTCCTCGTCCTCCTCGTCGGGCGGCAAACAAACCAACGGAAGCGGACGATAGTCTGCCAGAGGAAGCGACAGGCACCCAGGGATGTTGCGCGAGACAAGAGCACCGGCAAAAAGGACAACAATTGGACCAGGAACACTCTTGCCGCGCTCACCTGCCGTCTAGCCGGCTCGGCTGCAACCTGCTCCAATGCAGTGGGCCACGAAGAGAGAGCGAGAGAGCCAAGAGGGTTCGTGCACCACGATGATTGGCAAACATTAATCGGGCAACGATTAATGGTGGCCACTCGTGCTTTTAATTAATTATCGCACTCCATTGGGCGAGCTTGGCGATGGAGAGCAAGTAAGCAAGCGAGCAAGCAAGCAAGTTAGCAATTAGCGAGCGACAAGACGAAGAGAGAGCAAAGGATTCCAAGAGGACCAGTATGCATTAATTTTGTTCCTGTTCTTCCAAGGCTTGAGCTCTCCCGGGGGAGGAGGTGCGAAAGTTGGAAAGATTATTGCCATAAATGACAAAGTGAGATGAGAATATGCTGATAGGCCTAATAATTTTGCCTTAAAAGCGGACACGAAGAAGTACAGATCGAAGACAGAGAGACAGCGAGCCGGCTGGACGCACGTTTCAGCCGCAATGGCAAACTCCGATTTAGGGATCAAAACAAATCAAATCAAATGGACTGAAACAATTAGGATTAATTTTTGAATTCGGGCCACAGAGCACAGGTCGAGTGGGGCGGTGGAAGAGTGAAAGTTGGCCGTCCAGAGCACAAGCGTGTTGCGGGGGACAGAGATTGAGAGTGTTGTGGGCAGGCAAGATAGAGGAAGAGAAGGAGAGAGATGGAACATGACCAGATGGACGGGTTCTGGTGGTGAGTTTTGTGTGATCTAACAATTCCGAAACTCTGGCCGAGCGGCTGGAGGGGGGAAAAGGGGCGTCTAAGGAGAGTCTAATCGAGAGTTTGCATCAACAAACAATGTTTAGTTTATGCAAACTCGACGGCCACCAGCCATCAAGAGGGCGGAAAAGGCGAGAGAAAGGGAATCAAGCTGCCCGCTTGGCGAGGGGAAAATGGCGGCCAGGTTGCGGGCGGGCGGGCGGCTGGCTAGCAAGGCAAAGCAAAGGGACAGACAGTTTGGCCAGAGGTTGGAGATGGCCATCATGTGGGAAGCAGATGGCCTAGAGCTGTGTGGACCACCAGCAGAAGCGGCGGAAAAGCGACGACGGGCATTAGAGGAAAGAGCGATCTAATTGATTAGGCGCCCGCTTTGTGCTTGTTTCACACACACACAGACACACAAGCACAGACACACGGGCAAAGGCACGCTCTCCAAGAGAAAGATACACGACGACGACGACGAGGAGCCTTGTTGTTGTTTTAGCCACCAGGACCAGCAGCAGCAGCACCAGTTGTTGTTGGCCAGAGCGGCCCAATGACCACTTGTTGTGTGTCGAGTTGTGCCGAGTGGCTCGCTCGGCCGCCCGATTGAAGGGAGAGGAAAATCCCATTGGAATTCTTATTCGCATTCACATTGCCATTGCCGGCAAGGCACACACACTCCTTGCTCGTCTGGTGGACTCTCTATCTCTATCTCTTTCTCCGACTTTTGCCAGTTGCCCAAAGGTTCACACGCTCGCCCTCACTCAATGCCGCCTCTTGCCAACTCCAAGAGGGACCATCATTGAAGGCGGCGGTCCGGCAAACCGCCGCCGCCAACCACCAGACAACATCGAAAGCAGCAACAACTACAACACCAACACTAACACACCAACAAGCAGCACACTGTCATCGCCTGAGAGCATTCAAATTTGTTCTCTTTTTGCTACATTTTAAATGCTGTTGTTTTTGTTCCTCTTCGTTGTTGCCGCCTGTCCAGAGCCGCCTGTCCAGAGCGGGCAGCTGACGAGCAAGGGGGAGAAAAAAAGGCCCAGCCAGACAGGAAGAGGTTCGTGAATTAAGTTGCATAGAGGGCAGGCCGAGTAGTGGAAAGGCAAAGGCAAAGGCAAAGGTTCACTTGTAGGCCACTTGTTTGCTCGCTTTTCATGCTCCAGCTTGAACTCGGTAGCTCTAAAACATTGCAACAGTCAGTCAGCCATTCTGCAAGCCAGCCAGCCAGCAAGCTAGCCAGCCAGCTAGCCAACCAAGCGGCCGCCCAGCCAGCTAGCCGCCAGGATAGACCAGAGGCAACCCACACTAATAGCACTCAACTAGAGGGCTAAAATCTGTGTGCTGTAATCATATAAGTTATTTATTTTGTTTTTTCTTAAACACATCCACAAACTTTCTAGGGGATAGTACTAGACGTAGACACATGGACGAGCTCAGAAATAAAGCGGAAAAAAAGGAGGAAGAAGAATAAGAGGGAGGAGAGTAGAAAGAAAGAAAGAAAGAAAAAAAAGAAGAAGAAGAAAAGGATCTAAATGTTGTTTTTACTTGCCTAATTCACTCTCTTTTTTTATATGCATGCTATATTCAAATGAGAGCCAAACTGGCACAATTCTCAGCCCAAAGCTTGCTCGAGTTTTGCCTGCTTGGCTCCCCCCAAATGCAAGAAGAATGAGCACCATGTTGCTGTCTCTTGTCGTTTGCTCTCAACCTTCACTCATTCGTTGGTTCCTTTTATCGCTGCCTAGCTTGCCACTTCTTGTTAGACCATCGGAACCACTAGTTAGTGGCGCCATTGGATCAATCTGCTCGGTTTTATCTTAACCAAGCGATGGAAAACTAGATTAAACACATGCACATATGCACAAGAGACATTTCATTGTGAACTGCTTGAAGAAGCAACAGTTCCCTCGAGCTTAGGTGCATACTTGGCCGTTAAACAGAATTCAATCCATTATTTCCTCTCATTTATGATTTTGTTTTTATTTCCCATAGGCTCAATAAAACGAAACTCTCCTCTCTCTCTCCAGTCCACCAGGGATGAGTTCCAATCGTCCAGAACTCTCTTGCTCACATCTCAACAGGGAACACGCGTCTGTCAATTAAACGAGCACATCTGTTTGACTCTCTCCTGAATGAACATTACCCACCCACAAGCAGATGTGCAATTGAACAATTTTTTCGTCCCTCGATAACCTGAAGTCAAAAACTAAGACAGACTTCCGGCTACAAGTGGCTAAGACAGCATCCAATTGTCCAACAACTGCTGCCTCTCTCTCAGCGTGCCACCATTCCCTGAAAAAGGGGGCAGCTTGTGCCTTCCGTACAAGCTGTAAACGTGGATACGTGAAAGCCTCTCCGGTTAGAAGCCAACCTTATGTCTCGGGTCGTTTGAGAGTTGCGACCATAAGATCTGAAGGAGAAGCACGTCAAAAGAGGGCCACTATCTCAAAGTGATATAAGGATCATCGGTAGATGCCGATAACTCGTTCTTGGCTTCGAGTCGGGCACCTCAGGTTGGGGTCTTAGTCGAGCGCTCCCTATTCTGAGCTGGACGCAAACTCTTGCAACGAAAATAAGATTGCAGATTGGCCTGGTGATGAGAGCGTATGATAAACATGACACAGCCTGGCTCTACTAGGCCTCTCAACCCGAGAGATTATTTCCAGCCAATTCACAGTCGATCTTTTACTGTCTGTTGCATGCAGAGGTTTGAGGTTGATTGATACACAATTAACAAGCAAGTTTATTCAGCGGTATATCCCATCGTGCAAACATTCTCCTGGTTTGAACAATTTGATTCTACACTAAATTCCCCTTCACCTGTTTGGCTTGCTCAATCAAACTGAGGTCTATGATTATGTTTTTTTCCGATCCATCCAGTTTTCTATTCCTCTCCGGAGGATGCCCTTCGAGTCGGAGAATGGTACACAGGCTGTCGCGAAGCTTTGCTTCGTGAGCTCATGGATGGTCCGGACTAATTCTGTGTTACGGATGGCTCCGATGAGGGCGGGTATCGTGTATTGGACGATAGTTGCAGGAATCTGAGCCTTCTACAGCATCCCACTTCGTGGCCAGGCTGCTGGTTCTTGTAGCCACATGACCCCGCGAACCGTATCGGACAGCGGCATGGAGCAACTCTGTAGGGTACTGTGAAGCGTGAGACCTTTGCTTGGGCTAGTAGGCCAGCAACCAGGGTCGCGCATGGCAGGCTCGCTTGTTGCACGAATCGGAGCCTCTTACAGTGCCTCACTTTGCGGCAAGGAGGCTGGTTGTTGTGGCCACATAAGCCTGTAGTCCGTATCAAATGCATGCCAGGAGCAGGCTGAAACCCGTGTTGTGGGCCTAGAAACCTCAGAAGAGACACAAATTGGACCCTTCATAGCGGGAACGAACCCGCTCTTGCGCGCTAGCGCACTGTTGCTATCGTGCGCTATTCTGCCATTGAATCCGCAGAACGATTTCTTTTCAAATTCTGAGACGATTTTCACACCTTAATAATCAAGCATCAATATCTTCGCAACCAAT
>Ga0058701_10000363_pt1 | contig 32997 bp, 17 predicted proteins | sample AgamicOrMae_FD_97039 | JGI IMG/M metagenome (GOLD analysis project Ga0058701, IMG submission 97039) | Agave microbial communities from Guanajuato, Mexico - Or.Ma.e | ecosystem: Host-associated > Plants > Phyllosphere > Phylloplane/Leaf | place: Guanajuato, Mexico | collected 2012-06-04
CAGATCAGTACAGTCTACAATCATTCAGCCTTCATTCGCTTCTGTAGTCATGCAGTATGGACTAGATTGAACAAACTGGGTCTATGCATCTATCTGATACACTGGGAAGTCATAGTGTGCAATCTAGACGGAGGCGCATTTGGTGCATCTGATCGGCCGATGTTGGACTTTGTGAGATATTGGATCTATATCTATGTTGTAACGTTGGTTTTCTCAATTCCAGCATACTTTTTTATCGAGTCGCCGATGTCGTCCCTATTGACGCTGATGATTGAAAAGGCGAAGTTTCCGGTGGATAAGAATAAAGAGAGAAGGAAAGCGGGGAAACCAATCGAGGAGCCCTGAAATGGCGTCAAATCAAGAAATTCATAATATATCGGACAGATTACCGGGCAAACATTAATTGGCCTCGAGGAGGGACACCATGAGATCAAGAATCGTCTATCGAATCCTACTTCGCGGTCCCCCTAGGTCACTTTAGACACAATATCGCACTAGCTCAATCAGAACATCTGATTCAAGCGACTGCCAAAAATACTACCTTAGGGCCGGTCTTAAGAGATTTCGATATTGAAGATTATTGTGATGGTTTCCACATTTGTTCGGCCGATTTCTACATATCTGCAAGATTGGGAGTTCGGATCTGTGTTGCCTCGTTGGGCTAGCTGAATACTCAATCTGAGTAATCTTCCCTTGCGAGTTTCCCCTATCAATTCCATTATAATCACTCCCATATGAAAGCTGAGACTCACTCTCACTCGTCAGTGTCGAGATAATGGCCGCTCCCAACAGCCTGGGATCCAGTTTGCGCTCAGAGGTTTCAATTTTCGGGAACTACGGACTACCTTCGGTCTTGATATGTGATCTACTTCAATGAGAGGGAAGGGCCAAAATCAATTACGATGAATGAGAAAGATATGAATTAGACTGGTTAGGGGTTAGCAGACTAGCTAAATAGCCTTATCGATTCATCCTTAGGCCAACCAAGATTCAGGCCCAATTGCCGTCTTATGGGATTACGCTTCCTTCACAAGGGTGAAATCAATCTGGCGGGAGAAGTTAGCAGGTCGTACTAATGATGGGTAAGAACCTGAAATATTATTTTATTTTCTGGGAAATCATAGTATCAGAACATCATTCTAAGGCTTGAAGAAATTGCGGAATTTTGAGATAGGCACTCTTCAATGTGGGATATGTGTTTGTTCTGCCAAAGGTTTGCATCCTTTTGATACTTGAATCTCTTGCCTATGGATGTTCCTGTCCTGAGATTTGCAATCCATCAGAGAAGCGCCGTTTCGTCTACAATTTCGTCTCCACTTTTTGTCCATGCTTACGATATTAGGTAAAGGTTTCTTTCGCTTAAACTGAGAGACAAAGATCTTTAGAATCTGATCAAACAATTGTGTATCATTTTGAGCTGAAAAAAATCCTATCTCTCAAATGGGACGTGAACAAGAGAGTGATAGGAAATACTAATGTTCCTAAGACTATCCAAGCATCTTGTCCATTAGGATCTAACCCAAAGGATTCTAGACAATCCTGCCTCTAATCCATGTCGTGAAACGTCTTCTGAGATGAAGTTTGTACCAGTTTCTGCCTAAATACAATCCAAAACGCCGATTAATAAGTCATATCTTCCATGACAGAATATACCTTAAGGTAATTTTAGTCATCCTTCTGATGATGATCACTAAAGAGAACTAACCAATCTATGTTCCTTGAGATGCTAGTTTTAGCCGTAAATTTTGTTTAAACTTGAGAAACTAGAATATAATTCAGGTCAACATTTGCTTAAATTTGAAGAGATCACATCGTAGAAAGAAATTGCAATTTCAAAGATGTGCTGCTGTGTGACTTCTCAAATTTCGATTATCAGCTAACCCGACCAGATTGGACGGGGATAACAATGAACAATCTGAAAGTTGGGGAGATTCAATCAAACCATGCCCCACTCCATAGACTGGATGATGATTCGCGGCAGGCTATTTGCTGAGACTCTTCACCCGATTGCGGCTTGTCGTTTGGAGATTCCAAAATAGATGTGATTCCGTCCGAGAAAGATGAACCCAAGAGACCGAGGTTGCCTCTTAGGCCAGGAGGTGGGCCCGGGCGATTTCCGGAACTAGTTGATCCGGAGCCGGACGTGGCAGTTTGCTTGTTGCTGATGATTGGATTGTTGTCATTGTTAAATTGTGATGGTCCGGCTGATGAAGACAAATCGGTCAAATTGTAGAGTGCTCTATGAGCGCTGCTAGTAGCACTATTGGAGTTGTAAAAACCCAAATGGTCACCACTTATTCGCATCTTGTCCATATTGCCGATGTCCTTGATTTTAGTAGCATTCTTATTAGCTCCAATGAGATTATCTAAACCACTGTTACCGATTCCGAGCGAGCTTGAAGATGTGGGCGCAAATAACCATGGGTTATTAGACTGCAACGAAAGACCACCTATGGCAGGAGAGAAAGGTGATGATGATGAGCAGACATCGAGATTCCTTTTGATCGAATCGCCAGATTGATTCGATGAATTCCAGTCGTAGAAGATGGATGGATCCCTGGAGTTGAAGAAATCGTTTTCGCCAGGCTGTTTCAGTCCGTTCGCTTCAGAACTAGAGCGAGCTAAATTCACTCCTGGTGCCACTGATGACGCTAGCAATGCAGAATGATTGCCGGAGCTATCTCTTGTATCGGATGACATGAATCCAGCACCCTGCCAGGCCTTGGCTGCGCTAAGCTCAGACAATAGGTCTTCATTGAACTGCTGCTCGCTTGAGCCTGATCGCGACCAACTAGCACCAGTACTGGATGGGGAACTTTGAGAATTTGCTAAATCTCCTTGAGTGAATGCGAGCCATGCTGCCGCAGCTGGTGATGTCGATGCCTGGGTTGTTGATAGATTACCCTTATTAGTTTGTTGTTGTTGATTACCAGTTTGGTTAGTGCTAAAGGACTGTGCTTTTGAGAAGTCGCTTTGTTGTTTGTTATTCAAGACATTGTTCAAACTTGATGAGGACTGAAGTAATGGGGATAGGTTTTTATCAAGGTTTGCGTTATTAGCCTCAAATCTTGCTTGAGCTTCTGAACGCAATTGATAACTATTATTGTTACTTAATGTATCAATGAGACTGCTTCTTCTAAAGCTATCTATATTATTACTTGTACTGATAGTTGGATCATTCGAAGGAACTTTCATGTTGGTGGATAGTTTCGAAATGTTGGCGTATGAACTATTGTAAGAATTATTTGCTGCCTGTTGTTTGAGAGTTGACTCAACAATTGATTCGTTTTTGGTTAATGCTGCTTGTTGCTGAGTTATGGCCTTTTGCAGTAACGAGATATTTTGTTGAACTCGAGCAATTTGCAAATCAAGATTACTCTGTTGTGTCACATTATTAGATATATCGCTAGTTTTGTTCACAGTTTGGGTACGTTGACGAATTTCTTGAAATTGTTGAAGCAACTTAATTTGTTGCAGTAAAGTGTAGACAAGTTGTAATGTCGGTGTTGAGAGGGGTTGATTCATGATGTGAGCATTGAGATGGCCAGCTTGGACCGCCAATTGGATTTGATGAACCATTTGTTTAAGTAGCTCTCTGGATGGAGTTATACCTAATGAATAGGGATTCAATTGAGATTGCATTTGGTTGTTGGGCGACAGGATTTCGGCTTGAGTTTGACGGCTTGGTGAAGGATCAAGTGGGTCATTTGAGAAATTGGCACTCATATGTTGCTTGAGATCATTAATAGCATTGCTTGAGATACCACCACCACTGCCGACCAAACCTGCACCAATAGTGCCTGCACCATTAGTTCCACCAAGTATTGATGTCTGCCGACCATTATCAAGATTCGAATTGTTGCCAGTTATTGAGGAAGCACTCTTGGCAACAGAAGATGGAGACTCTCCATCAAATATGCTTGTTGATTCAAGTTGCTTGTTTAACTCGTCGATTCTACTAGATGATGAATTGTTTGAATTGACACTTGAAGTTAGCCAATCAGTTGAAGTTTTTCTCTTTGAATTATTTTCATTGTTTGAAGTCAAATGATTCCAAACTGAATCACTCGTTGGACTAGAATTTACATTTTTTGCTGTTACTTTTTGTTGTAGACTAGATGATTCACCCCAGCTAAGTGGTTCGTTATTGATCGCTGGTACCTTACCAACATAGTTATTGCCACTATTTTCGCTTGATTTAGCTAGTTGCTGACTGTTATTCGCTTTGCTCGTGCCACCATTATTCAAAATACCCCCTCCGCTAGTTGCCGGGGCACCCCAAGCCTCGGTACCATTTAGAGAGCTTATGATTGGTTCAGGCTTCTGAATACGCTTTTCAGAATTATTATTGGTTTGAGGTGGATTCAACATAGATTCCTTTTCAGTCCAATCGATACCCGTCTTCTTTGTGCTAGGGTTACCCCAAATGGCAGTTCCATCATCTGGAACAGTGTCGTGTTTCATGGAGCCATCTGCATTCCACCCGCTACGTGCTGTAGACCCTGTATCTGGTGAAGTCCAAGAACCCATGGTGGTAGCACTATCACCAAATGCGCTGGTTGTTGCTAAAGACGCGACTGGAGCATTAGAGTGTTGTTGCATCAAAGAGTGCTGATGGTGTTGTTGTTGTTCTAGAGGAACTTTAACCGCTGCTGCCCATGGCATTGAGGATACACTTGATTGTTGAAGCCATCCAGTGGATTCTTTGACTTGATCAGCTAATGTACGAGTTTGCCCTGTACCAACGGTACTGGCGAATGATGATGAAGGCAATTGACCCCAGCCTGATGATGAAACACTTGCTGCAAATGAGCGAGTTGAGTTTGAGAATGAGGTGGCTGGTGAAACGGTTGAGTTTTTGACCGAGTTTGTAGTTGTTGTGCGTAACATGGAGGCCGAAGAGGTACCCAAAAAATCACCAATGGAATCATTAGCACCACCAGAAAGTCTTATATTTGGCAACATTATTATTGATCTGAGGGGAAATCAACAATAACACAGTTGATAATTAGTAGCGATGCTTTGTTGATTGCCAGTTTTTTGTTATGTGTATAGGTTTTGGGCGATGAAATGCTGACTTACAGGAGCAAATTATCTTGCTGTGTTACAGTTAGGTCATTTTATTTTGCGACAACGTATTTTTTACGCGCAGGCATGTCGTACGTAGAGATGGTAACTGGCGACTGCCAACTGGATTTCGAACTGCAGTTTGGCAGTTCGAACTGCCAGCTCAGTCCGACTGTCTGCCAACAAGCTGCCAGTTTGAACTGTGCAGTTCGAGCTGGCAGCTTAGCCGGAAACAGTTCGACTGAACTGGCAGTCGAGACAGCTCGCAGAATTGGCTGCCCGCGGATCTTTGACCCGAGCTCTCCAGTGGAGGCGTTCCAGCTAGACTCGCTCTTTCCATTCGTTCGCACGCGAGTCGGATCGCGGGCACAGAATAACTACGTGGGTGTGATTCTTGTCCCGCTAGCCGAGAGCCATTTCAGGTCGAGAGTCAGTTCGTGCGGAAAAAGTGGACTGGCAAAACTGGCAGCTCCAACTGCGCAGTTCCGACTGCACAGTAGGGAGGAGACTCTCTGGGCTCCCGAGTGACTATCCTTTGTTGGGCTCTGGCTGGCAGAAAGGCGCAATTCTGGGCATTGCCCAGAATTTCTTGGAGGGCGTCCGGGATACTGTAGCAGCCAAATCGCTGCTACAGTTTTAATTTTCACCTGATCGATCTGGTAGATTGGCTATGTTCACCACCCCGAGAAATCACCTGGATGTTTACCACCTGGAGTGCCCTATTTGTGACAGTCAGTTGAGACTAGATGCTCGATACACATCGGCGAACACTCTCTGAGAGCGAGTCTATATCATGGAATCTAGTACCTCTGAATCCAATCAGAGCACTCGATTAGTTGGTGACTTGATTGGGACGATAAGGTTGCAAGAATTAAAAATAATGCAATTGAGAAAAAAGTATTAGACTGTGGAACCTAGCCGAAGGAACCAGGTAGAAAAAAGTCCTGCGCGCGTGCGGGATCGAACCGCAGACCTTTCGCGTGTAAAGCGAATGTGATAACCAACTACACCACGCCCGCCACAATACCTCCCTACTGCTGATTTTCTATTCTGATCAGTACGTATTTGCTCTCACTCGTATGGTTATTTGCTGCCAGCACCCACTCGCAAACCATGTGATACGTTCTATTAGATCCAGCTATCAACTGATTTCTTTCACCAACTTATTATTCTTGTATCATAATCTATTCAATTATCACTTTATCAATCAGCAAAATAACTATTCTGTTACCGTATCAGCTTAGACTTCCATTGAGCTGGCTGGTGGATCAATACCGTCTAGGTTGGTAGGTGAGAGGTGATTATAAAATCCATTGCTGGAGTTTCCCCCAACTCGGCTTCAGTATGCGTCGAGGCCAATCCAATAGAAGAGGACGAGGCAACTTCAAGGGAAACAATCCTGGAACTCAGGAGCGTGAATCAGCATTACAGAGATTAGGCAACAAAGTTATTTATCCAAAAGCAGCAAATATAAATGAGAGAACGCTGAATAAAAAGTACAAATTTGTTAGGAACAATCTTGTTAAGTACAGTGTTGTACCACTGCCTGCCGAACAGAGGCTCAAGAATTTGACCACAAAATTTATCAAATCATATTATGAGGCATTCGATCAGATTGGAAGACAAAATCTGGAATCATTATATAGCACTGATGCATTCTTTTCATTCTCAGCCACTAACCCAATGCCAACAGTTGGTAGGAATTTACTACAAGTTCAGGAACCCCAGCAAAGGTTGAGCATGCTTGTTCATGGTAAGACAAATATTGCCCAAGCCTTGTCGATGTTTTCGCCCACTGAGCATTATGAAAATTGTCAAACAATAGATGTACCTTATTATATTTCAAACCCCATGTCCGTATCATCCATAAACGCTGTTGTTACCGGCATGTTCAATGACAAATCGCAACAGACAAACTCATTAAGAGCTTTCACAAGGGTATTTGTTCTGAAACATGTCTCAAATGACGATCAAGGAGAGCCAGTCTATCATATATTTAATGATATATTTATGTTACAAGCACCAACAGCGGAACAGATAAAAAAATATCATCAAGATCAACAGGCTTTAAAGAGGTTATCTAATTTGGATAATTCCACCACTAACAGTTCAGCAAGTGGCCTTCAGACGATGAGAAATAGAGAAGAGACATTGATCAAGTCGATAATGGCTAAGACGGGGATGAATCGCGAAGGTTCAACGAAACTACTAGTGGAAAGCGGCTGGGATGAGGAGAAATCTATGGCCACCTTCAATAATCTATATCCACAGAACAAGATTCCCCAGGACTTCTTCACCCCTTAGGCGAAATGGATGGAACTTTTACGTTAATTACTCTCTTTCTCGAGCTCATAGCCGAATCTCGTATGGGATGAATAAAAGAATGTGATCTTGTTGAGTGACCCAAGAGTGGAGACAGTCGTCTCCAGTACCACCATAACACTCGAACTCTAGACTCTTGAGAGCAAATGAGTTGTTTACAAAAAATTTAATTCTAATTGGAGTCGTGTACATGTATTGCACATTGTGAGTGACATGAGCAAGCGTGAGAAATATATCCACTCATGTTCTAACTTTTCCCAAAATACACGAGTCTAGGTCTCGCATTGCCATTCCGCGAGTGAGCAATCTGGCTATCAAGCTCAGAGTGGATAAAACTATATAAGTGACCATTGGAAGAGTGCGGAGTGTGTCTCACGTCAGGCTCGATGTATCTTTGGAGCGCATGTTGTCTGGGCCCAAGCTGGACGAGGCGTGCCTTGTGGACGAGTCAAATGAGTGGAATGACTAGAGTCGAATGGGAAAAATAAAATCATTAGCAAGGATCGGGAAAAAGGGCGGCCTCTTCTGGGTGCCTGTTAGACGTCTGGAAGCGCAATGGTTGTTGTTGTTGTTTTTAGATTGGTAGAAAAGTTGGCGGATTGTCCAAATGAATGGGTTGACTTTCATAATAGACGAGCAGTGTGCCGTTTGGGTGGCATTAAATAATCACGCATGGAACTTTAGCATACAAATGGCATTGGCAGGCAATTCGTTTAATCGTATTGGTCCCGTTTGCTGCCAATGGATGTGGCACGCGCACCCTGACGCCAAATGAGGCCATGGTGGCGCCCCTTTGCACTGGCAGACACACAGGCAGACAGACGGACAGGGCGGAAGTTGAATGGGTTAGAAGTTTCGAGTGGATTTGGGAGCTTTCGAGTGAGCTCTCAATTGGGGTTGGCACTTTCAATTGGGCTGAAAGTGTTTCGTGTTGGCTGGATTCTGGGAAATCAAATTTGTTTAGTCAAAAGTTCAGCTGCTCTTGGGGCCAGTTGGCTGGAGAGTGACTGATAGAGAGAGAGAGAGAGAGAGAGAGAGAGAGAGAGAGAGAGTGAAGGCTCACTGAATGCACTGGTTCAAGATTGAGATTGAGAGTGAGTGTGGGATTGAGATTGAGATTGAGTTGTGAATTGAGAGAGTGAGTTGAGGGCAGCCTATTGGCCTCGGAATGGAGGACGACCAATGGAAAGGGAAGCGGCCATAAAAAGAGGCGGCCAAGTTGGCGGCCAAATTGATTGGATTTGATCTAGTCGCATGGCAGTGGTAAAGTGCGAAAGTTATTTGACTAAATGGTCCAGTTGGCGACCCTTTGGAGCGATGTAGTGGTGGCCGCTTTGTTGTTGGTAGTTGTTGTTGTTGTTGTTGTGCCATTTTGATAGAGTCGCTCCAGTTGGGCACAGTTTAGAGGCACACTCAGGGCCCATCAAAGCGCTAATGAGAGGCCGGAGGAGTTTTTGTGTCGAACTAATTTGCGCCAGTCTCCAGTTTGGGGCCCCAAACTGGCCCCAACTTTGGTCCAGTTTGGCGGGCGGCAATTGTTGTGGGCCGGGCGGCGTTTTTGGCGGTGTGCAGTGCGCTGCCCATTGGAGCCTATTGGAGCCCATTGGAGTGCGTGTGCGATTGAAAATTGCCACTGTGCAGTGCGCGCGCGCCAGCCCCAAGCAGCGGCCAAGGCGAAGGCGAACGCGCACGCACACAAACAATGGGCCAAATCATAAAACAAATGACAACAAACTCCCGCTCGCTTCTCGCGTCAGACGGCCCGATAATTGTGCAACGAACGCCGCCCGCTGCGACCACTGCCCACCACTGCCCACCACTGCCCACCACTGCTCGCCTCTGGCCACCACTGGTCAGCCGCAGCCCCGCTGGGCGCCAGTGGACCGACCGGCGACTCAGCCGGCGGCCCAGGAGGAGGAGTAAAAGTGGGCCGGCCGCCAGTGGACTTGTCGGCTAGATGGCCGCACCGGCGCCCCCCGCTAGTTCAGGAGATACTGACGGTCTGTGACTGGCGCTGGTGGGCCGCGAACTGTGAGCAGAGCGCTTGCGGCGAGCCCAATCGCGCCCCGAAGGCCGCCTGCAGCCCAGGACCACCACTGGAGCGCCGCCACTGCTTGGCCGTCTTCTCCTCGGCGCACCTGCTGATTTCCGTTTAGCTCCAGTTAGTGCACAGGCGCCGCGCCTTCCGGGCCACCGACAGGCCTGACACACACTTGTTTGCCACCGCTCGGCCCTGGCCTCCTTCCGGCTCGTCCAGGGCTCGCCGCTTGGCCCCCGGCCGCCCGCACGCCCACTAATGGGCCCGGGCGCTCCTCCGAGGGGGCACAAATTGGGCCGGCCGAGGCGGAAGGAAGTGGGCGCGCTATGATTTATTATTTGGCAAATTTGTTACACGTATTCGGGCCCAAATGCCAATGAGAAAGTGGGCGCGAAGAATAAATCACGAGAGAGCTAGTGACACTTGCGCGCGGCTCACACTTGCGCGCAGCTCGCGCTTGCACTTGCCCTTAGGGCGCGCACAGTGAGCACTGCAGTGCGTGCCGCAGCGAACTGGGCGGCCAGCGCGCACTGGGCCAGCGACAGTCTGCGGGCAGACCGACTCCTGCGCGCTAAAAGGCCGGCCGGCCTATACGGCGCCGAGTCAAAACTATCAAAACTGACGAATCCCCGTCCGATCGAGGGCCCCTTTCGGCTGCGGGCTCGCCCTGGCGGAACTGCGCCCCTCCTGGCCACTGGGCGGGCACACTCGCGGCCCTCAGCACGAGCTCCGATTGATCTTGCAGCTCAGTTTAAGCGTTGTAACAACTTTTTGCTCGTCCCAGTTGACGGGCAGGAAGTCGCCGGCCCGATTGGGCACGAATGAGACGAGCGGCGAGATTGACGAGCCAAAAAGTGGGCCCAAATTAAATCCTTTCCTCCCTTTTTGGCCCCCTCCTTTCAAGCGAAGAGGTGGCACTTCTCAGGGGCTTGCGAAATCATTTATCATAATCGGAGGGCTCCGATTAAGGCCCAGCGAGGAGGAGGAGGCCCAGGAGGATCCCTATATGGAGGCGGCGGGCGTCTCGGAGGCCTCCGGCGAGCTCGGAAGGGCAGCGAGCTGGGCCGAGCGGGAGAGGTGGAAAGGCAAGAGCGAGCAGATTAGTGGAGGGCGGCACAGCTGAGGTGCGGCAACTGAGCTGGGCCGCAGACTGTCTGTGCTGCTCGTGCTGCAGACTGTGCGTGCTGGGGCCGCAGAGTGTGTGCAATGGGGGCGCAGACTGTGTGCGATAGAGCGGCAGACTGTGTGCGATAGAGCCGCAGTCGCACTGACGCAGTGACGCAGGTTCGTCAAGTGGCATGCGCAGTGGGTTGTGCGCAATCACAGATCAGCAAATGAACAGCAAACAATGGGCGAGAAGGACAACAAAGTTTGCCGCCCCCATTTGGCAGATAGGCTCAGCTGGGGGCGCCGCTGGGCTCTGGCTGGAGCGGCGCAGTGGGGCCGTGGCGGCAGAGTTGCTCGGGGCCTCCAGAGAGGCGCACAAGGAGGAGGAGTTGTTTGTGCCAGTTTAATTGTATCAAGTTGGGGGCCGCGAAGACGCCCCGTTTCGAGCCAACTGGAACGTGACGCAAGCGAGCCGAGCGCGTGAGACTAACCAGAAAAGCTCTGAGAGTTAGTGAGCGGCGAGCAAGCGCGAGGAAGGAAAAGTGGCCACATTTTGGGCCCACTTTTTGGCCCCCAAATCACCTCGCGTTTGGTGGTCGTTTTATTTTTATGGTTGGCAATTGTCGCGCGCGCGGCCCAAGATCGCACTTGGCTAGTTGGAGGCGGAAGCGCGCCGAGCAAGAGACAGAGAGAGAGAGACAAACAAAGACACTCTCACAGACACTCTTAGAGACAGTCTCACTCAGACACTCTCAGGGAGACTCTCACTCAGAGAGACAAGTCGATAGTTTGGGGCAATCGAGAGGATTTGAAATAAATAGAAATTAGTGCAATTGCGCGCGGCCAGTCCAATTGGGAATCAATCAAAGCTTGTTGGGAGAGGAAAAGGCGAGCGGGCCACTTTCGCGGCCGATCGTTAAGCGAGTTTCATTGTTCAGCTTGGCGTGAGTGTCTTTCTGTTCGAATTGCCCGCTCACAGTCGAGCGGCAAAGTGCGAGACTCTCGAGCGTGCCCTTAGAGCAAGTTGCGCGCGTCTAGCTCGCCACAGAGGCTCACAAGGCGAGCCCGAAGGCAACCGGAAGTGGGCGCTGCTATAGGCCAGCGAGAAGTCGGAGAGCGCGGATTTTGCACTCCACGCTCGAGGAACAGTGTGCGGCGAGCGAGCGAGCCGAAAGGACAAGTGCGAGCGCCAAGGAAGAAGCAAAAAGGAAGTCAGAAGAACTAGGGGAAACCGGAAGTAGCGGCGGAAGTGGTGAGCGCGGAGGGAGCGGCTGCGGGCGGAGATGAGCGGCGGGCCAGAGCAGCAGCAGCAGTGGCGGCACGCGATGGCGTTCGCGGCGGCCACACTGATGCGCCAGCAGCAACAGCAGCAAGTGTACGAGCTGCACAAGGCGAGCCAGGCGCTGGGCCAGGAGCGCGGCCCCTGCGCCAAGCTCGCCCAACGGCTGCACGCGGGCGGCCCTGAGGAGCCGCTGGTGGCGGCGAGCGGCGAGCTTGCCAGCTTGGGCTGGCCGGCGGGCCAGCAGCACCAGTTGCACGCGCCCCCCGCGGGCCAGTTCGCGGCCCCCCAAGACCAGGTGAACTGGCTGGCCGCGTTGCTGGCCGCCCAGCAGCACCAGCAACTGGCCCAGCAGCGCCACCAGCACCTAGCCGAACATCAACATCAACAGCAGCAGCAGAGTGCGCAAACCGGAAGCGGCAACTGTCTGCCGGCCGAGGTAGACGCGCTCAACCTGACGCGCTGCTTAGGGCCAAACGCAAGCGAGCGAGCGGCCAGCTGGCCAGCCGCAGAGGCGGAAGCAGCGCCGCCGAGACAGCAGCAGCAAGACGCCAGCAGGGACGACGAGCTGATCGATATCGGAACCGGAAGTGGCCTGGAGGCGACCGACAGACAGTCTCAGGTGGAGAAAGGTGGAAAGACAGAGCAGCATTACGAGGAGCTCGACAGACTGTCTGGAGGGCCTCAGGCGCGCGCCAGCCCCGAACACAGTCCGCTGGAGCGCCCTGGGCAGCCCAACCGGAAGAGGGCGCGGCGCGCGAGCTGCGGCGGCTCGCCGGAAGACGAGGACCCGCCGGCGGGCCCAGAGCAGAGCCACACCGCCGATTCGGCGCTTGATGCGGGCGAACCCAATGGCACGGAGCCAGTGGGCCCCTCAGAGTCCACTTCCGGTTCGGGGGCAGCTCCGGGCGGCGGCCAGGCGCTGAGCTGCATCGTGTGCGGCGACGTGTCGTCGGGGAAGCACTACGGCATCCTGGCCTGCAACGGGTGCAGCGGCTTCTTCAAGCGCTCGGTGCGCCGCAAACTCATCTATAGGTGCCAGGCGGGAACCGGAAGCTGCGTTATAGACAAGAAGCACCGGAACCAGTGCCAGTCGTGCCGGTTGAAGAAGTGCATCAACATGGGAATGAACAAGGACGCCGTTCAGAACGAGCGCCAGCCGAGGAATACGGCCACCATCAGGCCGGAGATGCTCCTCAACGACCAGCTCATTGCGGGGAAACTCATCCGAGAGGGCGTGGCCGCCACAGTCACTGCAGTGCTGCCCGAGCCCGCGGGCCAGCTCGCCGTGGGAGTGGGCGTGAGCGGGGGGCCCGCGAATTCGCACGCAACTGGCGCAGCGAAGGGTTGTGCGGGCGGGTTCGCCCACCAGCAGGCCCACCCGTTCGGCTGCTGCCCGCGCGACGCACAGCAACAGTTCGCCGTCGGGCCGCACCCGCAGGCGCCGCTCCCCTCGGACGCGCGCGCCTCCAGCAATCCCGACGCCTGGCCCGCGCTCCTCGCCCACCACCAGGGCGAGTTGGCGCGGCCCCACCACCAACTGGCACACGGCCCGCTCGGCCGTCGCACCTCTGGCCACCCAAACGCCGGCGCCCACTTCGGCCCAGGCGACGCGCTCTGCGCGGCACTCGGCCACCCCGCCGCCACGCCCCCTCCCGAATCGCTCGGGCCCTGGCTGGAGTCCGAGCGCGCGGGGCTGCCCTGTTTGTGGGCCGCTTTCTCGGCCGGCGAGCTGCGCCAGCGGCTCGTCGAGCTCGACCTGCAGCTCAGAGGCCACCCCGTGCACGTGTGGGCCTCTGCCATGCTCGAGCTGCTGGCCAGACTGGCAGGACCGAGCCTGTCGGAGTCGGCAATGCACCGGGCGGGCTTCTGGTCGGCGCGCGAGCCGCTCGGGGCGCAGCTTGACAAGTTGGGCCTGCTGGCCAGCGTGCAGGAGCGCGCTGGCCAACCGTTGGCCGAGCTCGAGGCGCCGTGTGTGGCCAGCCTTTGGGCCAGTCTCGAGCGTCTCCAGAGGCTGACGGCCGAGCACGAGCCCGCCGACTGGGCGCTGCTGAAGCTGCTGGTGTTGCTGAGCGGCCAGCCGCTCGAGGAGACTGCCTGTGAGGAGCAAGCGGCCGAGCTGAGGCCAAGTCTTCAAGGAAGTCTCTTCCGGCTGCTCCTGGGCGACTACTTGCGCCTCGCTGGTCCCGAGGAGTGTCTCCAGTCACGCCTGAGCCCCGCGCCCAGACGGCAGGGCTCCTCGTGTTCGTCGGGCTCTCCGTCGCGCTCGTCGTGCTCGTCGGGCGCTCGATCGGCGGCCAACTCGCCGCCGAGCGCCCCTCAGCCGCGAACGACAAGTCAGGGCCACCAGGCCAATGGTCAAGCGGCAATTGTTTACAACCAAGCGGCCGGACTGCAGCCCGAGTCGCCGCTCAGAAGGTAAGTGGAAGTGTGTCTGAGCGTGTGCGAGGGGCGCCCTCGAGTGTCAGAGGCGCCCTTAGCTCGCCCTAAGGTCGCTTCAGCCGGCGGGCGTGGTGACATCATTAAGTGAGCGGCGGCGCGTGTCCAATCAATTTGGGCACGCGCCCGAACTTGTCAGCGGCGCGCGTCAACAGGCCCGCGCGCGCTGGCCCGACGTGCGTGTCGCGCGCGCCCAAACGTGCGGGCCCAGCGCGCACTCGAGCCGGCGAACGAACCCGCCCCAAGCAGGCGGGCAAATATCCGTGAGAGCCGCACGCCAATCGCCCGCGCGCGCCCCCCTCTTGATCTCTGAGCGCGCACAACCCGCGCGACACGCCCCCGCGCCCCAAACCGCCAAACTAGCTGGGTACTAATTCTATTTCCGCCGCCCAACACCAACCAATGGCCCTGCCAATCTGTCGCCGCCCTTCTGGACCTGCACACTGGCCCAAACACGACACGGCACCCCCGCGTTTAACTGACTCCAGGTCCTATAAGCTGCACCTAATACTCTTCGAGCTGGAGCTGGCGGTGGCCAGCCGAGCCAACCAATCAGTGGGCCCCATTGATCTGGCGCCAATCGAATTGCAATCAGGCAAAAATGGACAAATCGCACCAAAGACTGAGGCCCAACCGGCGCTGGCCAGTTGCGGAGCTTTAGAACAGCGGCAGGATTTGGGAAGGGAATCTTCGTTGCTTAAACACCACCTCCACCACAATGGCGCCCCCGACAACAGACGACGGGCGCGCTCCTGGAGCATGGGGCCTCTTTGATCGATTTGAGCAGGAGGGGCCAAATGGGCGCCAGTCTGAGCTGCTGGCATGAAGAGTGGTGCGAGATGGGAAAAATCAGTTTCCACGAAGAGGAGGGTGCAATAGCAGCGCTGTCTGGCCAGAAGAGGTTGCAGCGAGCGCGCTTGTCCAGGCGGCTGCTTCGAAAGCTTCGAAGGGAGAATCCACTTTGGGAGAGAAAACACGAGAAATAAAATAGCTATGGGAAGTGAGCGGCGGCCAGAAGTGGATTATATAATAATAAAGCGAGAAATTTGCCTCCCGACTGGGGGGAGAGTGTGTGCAAAAGAGGGCAAATCAGGCGAAACTCCCCAAAGCTGCAGCACGTGCGCGCACGAGTCTGCGGCAAGTTCGGGTTGCGCGCCAGTCAATCAGGGCAAAAGGGAGTGCTGCTTGCGCGCGAGCCGCACCTAAGGTGCGCCCGCAGCGGCGCCCCTTTGCGCAATGCAGCGCAAAGCCCGGCCGATTTTCAGCCCGAGCGGCCAGCTGTAGCTGCACACCCCGAGGATTTGAGCTCCGGCGCCCACCGACTTTTCGATTTCTCCGCCGCCCCTTCCGCTCGCCCGGGCGGCCACAACAAAGCCACGCAAAGGACTCGATCGGGCGCCACCTCGCCGCTCGTCCCAAGCCGTCGGACAGGCAGCAAACGGCAGCCGGCCTGCCCGTGGATTAGGTGCCGCGGTGGGCTGACTTGGGTCCGTGCCCGAAGCTGAGCATTAGCATAGCCTAAGCCTGTCGATTTGGGCGCCCAAATGGGGGCCCACCTAAGCCGAAAGGTTTGCCGAACGGGTCAGCCAAAACAACAAGATAATCGGCCACATTAGTTTGCGCTCGGGCTGGGCTGGGCCGCGCCATTTGCGATATATCAAATTGCAAACGTCACTAATGCGGAGGCGAGATGATATTTTGTCGGCCAGAATGGAGTTGGCGCTTTCCATTGGCCGTTTGAGAAGGCTTTTTCGGCCAGTGGCCAAGCCGGAAGGGTGCCACCAGGCCAGATTCCATTTGTGGCGGCCGGCAAACAATTTGTGCGCTTTGATTGGCGGCACACGTCGAAAATCTCGCAGCAAAACACTTGCCTAAGGAGGCCTAAGGAATGGCACCGACGAGCTTGGACTTGGACACATTGGCAACAGTGGAAGAGCGCCCATTTCCAATGGGGCGCCGCATTGGGACAACAAGCAGCAGCAGAAGAGGCAAGTGAACGCTGGGCCGCAATCCATTGTGTGCGGACATCGACGATCATGTTGTTTTGTTATTGTGGCGCGCTGGTGAGCGTGTTTGCACTGCGGCAACAACAATAACAATGATAGATTTCGGATCAACTTGATTCCATTTGGCCGCTTGTGGTGGCGCAAACAATTTGCCTTCCGGTGCCACACAGAGAGCCAAGCAATTTGTCGCCACACACAGTCAGAGAGAGAGAGAGGGACAAAGAGCACAGCAAAGGCGCCACCAAAGGGGGGCCACATACGCAACACATAAGCATTGACTACACGCCACTAATACGGGCCCACAATTTGCTTTCTCTTTTGGGCTCTCTCTTTCACTTTGGGCCCCTCTTGTATGCTCGTAAAGCCTGGCCAAAATCAACTTGCAACTGCAGCCCAAACAAAAGTGATCTCACTGCTTGCGGCAGAGCCCCTTTTGTGCGCCCCAAGCAGCAAGCAACCCTCGCCAATGCATGCAGCCAAAAGGGGCCCCAAATCTCCCCCATTACTCGGCCCACCATATAGATTCACTTGTTCACTCAGCTCGTCTCTCTCTGGCTCGCTCTTTCCCCCTTCAAGCGCCAAATGCGACTCCACTCGGAACGTTTGAGCTCCCACCTCGCAAAGGCATTAGCATGCCAGCCGTCCACTTGCTCCAGTTTGCCAACCAAACGCATAAAGCCCACCACCAACCAATGGGGCCCAATGCCAGACGCCTCCAAAAGATGATACTAGTCCCCAACTGGCTGCCACTCACTGTTAATAGCAAACCAAGAGAGACAAACAAGGCGCCTAGGCCACTCTCGTCCTTGTTTTGACGCTCAGAATCATAATCTTTAATTTAATTCGCCATTCTCTGGGCAAACAAGTGGCCCCAACAGCAATGCCTCCTCCTCCCTTTCTGGCTGGCCCAGAACTGTCCCAAGCAACCAGCCACTAACCTAATATGCAAATTTCCACTCACTCTCTGCCTCTGGTTTACAACTCAAATGGCACTCGAGCCTCTCTTGCATAAGCAAACATCCCTTGTTCCCTCTTGTGGTGCTGCTAAAAAGACACCACTCAATGTGATTCAATTTGGACACTCTCTAGCTAATTCAGTTAGCATACTCATAGACACCACAATCCGCCAATCTAACTCGCTGCCTTCTCAGTGTACCCTTCTGGTGGAGCTAGATTCTATTTGTGCTCACACCAGTTTGATTTTATTGCTCATTATTTACTTTCAACTTATGCATGAGATCCATCGTCCTATGTTCCTATTCACATACTGTTGCTGGATTTGTGATACCTTCATGGTAAGGGTATTTCCAGTTCGTAGAGGAACATTGCCATGTCATCGCGCAACTTGATCAATTTTTCCTTGTCTCTGATGTTGTTGATCTCCTTGTCTTGGGCCTGCTGATCATCCTCATCATTTATTATCAAAAGAGTTCTTATCTCCGAGGTTAGACTCATCAATGATTGATAAGCCCTCAACATATCAGACGTTTTCACTTGTATATCAAAGGCCAATTGGTCCGTTCGACATTTCAATATATCCATGAAATTTTCATACACATCCCTAATGCCATCCTTCAGTTGCTTCTGGTAGTTTTTCAATGTTAATTCGCTTACCGCCATGGTTGAATATATCTTTGGACAACAAAACAGGCGAACTAATGGAAATTCAGCCCCAAAAATATGACAATCTCAGTTGACGTAGCGAGAAAGTGTCTGAAGCCCAAATCTGATAAACTGAACAGCTGACGCTGAAAACAATTTCTCCACAGGGGACAGCAGGCGAATTGAATTGACGCCATGGTTCAATTCGTTCCCGCACGAACAAACTTTATCAGATCTCTTTCATATCCATCCTTCAGATATGAGATATAAATCGTTTTATTAAATCATTTTAACTGATTGAATCGTCTCACATTGTTCCAATTACTAGACAAGTCTGCAAAGATGAAGAAGAAAGTTCTATTAATGGGGAAAAGTGGCTCGGGAAAGACAAGCATGAGGTCAATCATATTCGCAAACTACATAGCTCGGGATACACGGAGGTTAGGGGCTACCATAGATGTTGAACATTCACACGTTAGGTTCCTAGGTGATCTCGTGCTCAACTTATGGGATTGTGGGGGTCAAGAGGGTTTTATGGAGAATTATTTCTCAAATCAGAAAGATAACATATTCAGAAGTGTCGAAGTTCTCATCTATGTGTTTGACGTTGAATCGCGCGAACTCGATCGTGACACTCACTATTATAGAACCTGCCTGGATGCTCTAAGTCAATATTCACCAGAGGCCAAAGTTTTTTGTCTGATACACAAGATGGATCTTGTGGCTGACGATCAACGTGACCCAGTTTTTAGAGAGCGAGAGAATAGACTCCGATCGCTCACCCCAAACATGTCGTGCACTTGTTTTAGGACCTCAATTTGGGATGAAACCTTATACAAAGCTTGGTCAGCAATCGTATATACTCTTGTACCGAATGTTCAAGAACTTGAACGACATTTGAATCATTTTGCCGAGTCCATAGACGCCGATGAAGTGTTGCTGTTTGAGCGGGCAACTTTCCTCATCATATCCTATTGTCAACGAAAACAACACCGTGATATTCATAGATTTGAACGCGTATCAAACATTATAAAACAGTTCAAATTGAGTTGCAGCAAATTGGCGGCCCAATTTCAGAGCATGGAGCTGAGGAACTCACGTTTCGCTGCCTTTATAGACGTGTTCACCCAGAATACCTATGTGATGGTGGTGATGTCAGACTCATCGATACCCTCGTCAGCAACATTGTTGAATATTAAGAATGCAAGGAAGCATTTCGAGCAATTAGAGGGGGTCAGATCGAAGGGAAGATGAGATGGTGTCTAAGGGTTGGCGCCATGACTAATTTCTTCCAAAATCATTAACACTTCATGTGATACAAGATAACAATATGATTGATTGTCTTGTTTTTTTTGTTATACTTTTTTAATCCAAATTATAAATTATACAAACACTCGCATGCAGAAGAATGTTTGGTCGATGAGATATATTAATATTATTCATCAAGCAGATTGAGTTTAACACCAATGTTATCGAGCAACCTAGTATTGGCCACAATGACTGATATCAACAAACGAGCCTCAAGAACATTGGCAGGGGAATTTTTACGCTTATGTTTGACGCAACCAAGTTGGCAATCATAGAGTTTCAGGCTCTCATCGAATTGGATCACAGTGAGATCTTTGGCACACCTTAGTTCGAGATAGTCCACATCGACATTGCAGGATCCATCCTTAAGGGGCGAGCTATCAGGATCACCTCCAGTTTTAGTGCCTCCAGCAACACGAAGATCGTTCAAGCCGAACAGAGACTGGGTGGCCAACATTGAGCTGAGAATGGTGAGGTCCAAGTCAATTTTTTGGGCCCGATAACTAGCAGTGGCGCCGACCCATTGTTGGCGGCAGCTTTGCTCGAGGATTTGCTTAGCGTTATGCAGGATATCGAACATGATGGCACCCGATTGTCTTTGTCTCAGATTGAGGCGACTATTGCGCGACGACAGTGGTAGATTGGTATCTTGTTCGCGGACAGTCTCCACTGGACAAATGCGGGTCATCATGCTCAGATCGTCAACCATCTTGGAGACCAACAACAATTGCTGATAGTCCTTCTCGCCGAAGAATGCCCAATTTGGTTGAACAATGTTGAACAGTTTACAGACTATGGTGAGCATGCCCTCGAAGTGGCCCGGCCTGGATCTGCCCTCGAGATCGAGCGCCATCGGACTGTTGGGCGGAGCGACGCGACACAAGCGGCCAGTGAGTGGCTGAGATTTGGTTGTTGCTGTTGCTGTTGAGTGGCCAAATTGGTCAGAGGTGTTTAGAATGTCGCTGCAATGTGGAACAAACACGTAATCGACCAGGCGAGTTTGCCTCAAAATCTCAATATCCTCAGCCAGATTGTTTGGATAATTAAGAAAGTCCTGCCGACTGTTGAACTGGATTGGATTGACAAAGATGGAAACAATAACGGCAAAGTTATTCTTGTCCCCCGTCCAATTTTGCCCTGAATTCTGCTGGCGCCTCCAGCTGGACAACTGGGGGACGGAAGTGTCCATATTTCTGTTGTTGTTGTTGTTGCTGTTCTCGTGCTTCGATGCGTCAGAATGGGAGGCAAAGGGGGCGACTGTCAAGCTGGCGGCACACTTGACCAGCGAGGTGTGGCCCGAGTGGAGCGAGCCCATGGTGGGCACAAATCTGATTTGCCTGCCGCCAGCGTGCAGCTCTCGGCAAATATTGCGCATTGTTTCCACGAGTTCAACCACCTCCATTTTGTTTCCCGATTGCATCTCTCTCCACCCTTAGGACTGGCCGGCCTTTATTATTTCGGATGCAGCCAGTGCACGACCAGGCAGCCAAGCCCTAAGCGAAGAGATGGCTGACGAATGTGTTTGTTGAAAAAGAAGCCAAGACAACAATGAGCCGCTCGACGGCCAGAAAACCGGTATTGCCAGCCCTCCTTCTCGCCTGCAGCTGCTCCTTCCTTCTCGATGGTCTGGTGTCTTCGCGCACTTGACACACTCCCTTAGGCCAACTGGCTGCCGAGACACCGTTACTCCTTGTCCTTGTCACTGTGTCTGTGTGGCACTGTTTGTGTGTCTCTGTCTGTTTGTGTGCGCGATTGTGTCAGAGAGTGTCTCTTGTGTCGTTGCGTCTCATTGAAGCGAGCGTTGTTATTTTTTTTTCTCTGTATTCTCTGCATGTAAAATCATTGGATCGCAGTCTTGGGCTCCACGTTTCTTCCTGATCTTCAGGGAGGAGTGTCTGTGGCCAATTTCTGGCCGTCAAATTTGGCCTCAAAATGCGAACAAAAAATGGCACAAATGGCACAAATTTGGCCAGGCGAAAATCCAGCGGGCAAAATTCAAAATAAAGCTGAACCAAGTGGACGCTCTTTGTCTGTGTGATGTGGCGATTTTCCTCTCTCCCTTGTGGCCTTCTTTGCTCGGCTGCGATGGGGGCTGCAACAAGGTCCACTCGCGAGCTTGGCCTGCAGACTGTCTGATGCGGCCGCTCTCACTCTTTCATCTGGCCACTAAACGCTTGCTGGAAGCTCGCAAGGGACTGCCGCCAAGACTGCTGGCTCTCTGCCCAGTGTGTCGTTTGCAGACGCACTTTGGCCAGAGTTGCGTGCAAAATCTTGCTCTCCAGCTAATTAGGATTGCTTATTCTCGTCATTTGGGCCGGCTTATTGGGTCTGCTTGTAGGGCCTACGAGCCGCAGCCAGTCTGCAGCGCTGTGCAGCCTCCAGGCTGCGAGCCTTGTGTGGCTGAGCCGCCCCTTTTGGGGCAAAAGGGGCGAAAACTGGGCATGATGGCGGGCGAAACGGGGAGAAAGGCGGGCGAAACGGGGAGAAAGGCGGCGAGTGGGCGCACACACGCACCTGCAGTGGCAAACCGTGCGCGGCGAATGTCAAGTGGAGGCTGCAAAATGGGGCGCAAAATGGGCCTCCAACTGTGGCGCGTGCCCCAAATTGCGCCCGCCCATTGCCCTGGCCCACTACTGCAATTGTTCTCGCCCATTGTCTGTCTCTGTGCGCCTTCCCGTCTGTCTCGGCGGCGCAATATGAGCCCCCGCTGGGCTTAGAGTGGCGCCGCCGCGGCTGATGGAGCCTGCAGGCCTGCCGGAGGCGAGGGGGAGACGGATATTGAGCGAGGAAGTGAGAGAGAGAGAGACTGGGGCAAATTGGCGGCGCCGGCTCGTCACGTTGGCGAGCGCGACGGGCGACAAACTGGCGGAGGCACAGCTGGCGGACACGTTAGGCCAGCCACTGTCAAGAGGCTGGCTGGATCCTCTGCTGCTCGGTGGGCCAGGCGTTGAGTGGGCCGAGCTTGGCGCCATTAGCTCATAATTTGAGCCGCACAATGGCGGCAAACAATTTGACGTGCAGGCTGAGGGCGCAGATTAGGACAGAGGCGGGGGAAAAAGCAAGAGTTGCCGGCGGGTGCAGCCAGTGGAAAGAGTGGAAAGAGTTGAGGGTCGAGCGAGTGGAAAGCCGCACAATTGGGCCAGTGTTTGGGCCCAAAATGGGGGAAAAGAGAAGCTGCGCTGCTGTGCTGCTTTTGTGTGCGGCCAATTTCGCAGCACAAGTTTGGCTTCCAAACTTGTGCGGCCGCACTGCAACTGCGCGCGTTTCTCTGCCTGCCCTAAGGAGCGGCCGCGAAACGCACTGAGTTTTCTCGCAGTGCAGCCGCGCCCCAAGCACGCGCACTCGAAAAAAGCCGCCCACTCCAGCTCGCTCTGGTTGCGTCGGTTGTTGCGCCCGCTCGGCCGAGCTCGAGGCGCACGAATCGTGTAGGTCGCCAGCCCGGAAGGGCAGCCTCGAGAGGGGCCACAAATCTCGCCGAGACCCGGCCTGTCGGGCGCCGCGGGTGGAGCGCAGCTCGAGGGCCTAATTGAATTTGTCGCCGGGCTGGCTGCTCGTCGGCGCTCGCTTGGCCCCCACTGACTGGCCGCAGAGTCGAGGGGGCGCGGCCCGCGTGTCGGGCGGCCATTTGCGCCCGAGTGTGGGTCTGTTTGCGGCGAGCTCGCGTGCCAGAGGCTGCCCGCGCCCGAACCTCTGGGGGCGCCGGCTTGCCGGCTTGCCGGTCGGCGGGGCTGGGGCGGGGCCACCAGCGAGCGGGGACTGTCTTCGGGGGGCTAGATGAAAAGGCATCAACAATCATCGCAAACAACAACAGTTCTCCAGAAGTGGCTCGAGAGTTGGCCCTCGTTTGGCCGGGTGGGCGGCCGCCGATGAAGATAAAGATAGAGATAAACAAGGCCCAATCACGTGCTGTCGTCTGGCCCGAACGGTCGCCAATGGTTTCCACTGGTTTTGGGCTCGCGTGCGCGCAGGTTCGCCCGCTCGCACACTGCTCGCACGCACAACGCACACAGTCTGCGGCGGGCCCGCTTTGTGCGCACTTTATCGAGCGAACTGCATTGTGCACCCTTGCCCTAGTCTGTCTCTTGCGCCCATTTCTCTGCCCGTTTTTCCGCCCCCTCGCCATGCAAATGCGCGCCCCAAGCGCCTTCCTGCGCCCAACCAACCTGCAGCCAAACACAACTGGCACACCACGCATGTCGGTCAACGGGCTGCCCGCGCGCCCCACTCTCCAGCCCTAGTCTCTGGCTAACACAGAGCCCTCCAGTCGGCCGCTTTGGGCGGTCGCTCGTCCCAGTCGCTTGGTTCAGTGCACGCCAGAGAGAGAGCCTGCTGGCACCACTGGGCTCATTATCATCGTCGTGCAGCCCGCTTAGTGTCTGCGCGCTTTCCCGCCCGCTTTGCCCTCGGCTTTCCCATCGGCTTTCCCGCTTTGCTTTGTTGCTCTCTGGCCAGCTTTGCAGCTCGCCGTTTGCAGCTCGCCGTTTGCAGCTCGCCGAACGGGCGGCCAAGTGGCAGAGTGACCGAGCGGCGAGTGGCCGGATGGACGTTGGGCGACAGTGAGAGGCAGCAAACAGGCAGAGGCGGCCGCCTGGCAAGACGCAACAGAGAGAGAGACTCGCAGACGGAGAGCAGAGGAGCGGCTAGCTTGGGCTGTGAGTACGGCTCGCAGGCGCTGGAACAGGTTGTGTGCAGGTGCTCTGGTGGCGAGCAGAGTGGGAAGAAGAGTGGGAAGAAGAGTGGCCAGAAGCGGGCCAGCGAGAGGAGGGCTCTGTGCTGGTTGTGGCCGGCTTGCTTGTTGATGCGAGCAGCTTGCGCGTCTCGAGCGGCTGAGACAGTGGTCGCTTGGTGGCCGGAGAGTGTGAGCGGCCAGAGAGTGAGGGCGGCGCGCAAGAGTGTGTGTTTGTGCGCAGAGTTCGCCGCTTGCAGTTTGCAGGGAGCGCGTGCTGAGCAGCCGTGCGCCTTCTGCTTTCTCGCGTGCGAACCCTTTGGACTTGGAGTGCCAGTGGGCCGAACTGCAGTGCGCAGTGCACGACTTTCAGTGCAAGTTTCAGTGCAAATTTCGGTGCGAGTCTGACTTGCGAGTTTGAGTGCGCCTTTGGCTCGCGAACAGCGACACACAGCCTGCACTGAGGGCCAGTTGCGCCCCCCGCGCCCCAGCGAGCGCCAAGCTCCACAGCCCAGCCACACCGGAGCCCTGTTGATCGCGCGTCCGCCGGCCCCAAGCAGCGCCCGTCCAGCAAGCAGCGAGCGGAAGCAAGTGTCCACCGGAAAGCGAGAGAGTAGCCACCAGGCGAGCAAATGACGGCCGCCCAGCCCCTCGAGGCGGCCTCCAGCCCGCCCGCAAGCCACCCAGACCCAAGCCCAGACTCAAGCCCGCACCAAAGCACAACTGCAGACCAAAGCCAAACCGGAAGCCACGCACTAGCCCAAAGCGGAAACCCAAGCGGAAGCCAAGCTCCGGGCAGCAGTCAGGCGGCCAAGATCTCGACGGTGGGCCTGCAGGTGCGGCAGCGCGTGTCGCAGGCGGGCGACCAGCTGGGCCAGTCGTTGCGGCAGCTGTACGCGTCCGCCTCCAGCGCCACCAGCAGCACGGTGGAGGCGTCGCTGGCGGCCGCCGAGGCGGTGCCGCCGCCGCTCTACCACAGTCTGCCCGGCGTGGTGCCCTTCTACCAGGGCCGAGTGGCCGGCCCGCCGCCCTCCTACGACGAGGTGGTGAATCCCTTCGCGCCGCCGCCCAGCTACCAGGCGCTGTTCGGCCAGATGCGCGAGGCGCGCAAGAGCTCGCGCGGCCTCCTCGACCTGGCCCGCCGGCTGCTCATCATTCTGGCCAGCACGCTGGGCTGCACCCTGCTCGTGGGCCTGCTCATCCTCATCCCATTCACCATGATCATCGTGGGCGCCGTCTACATAGACAAGTGCAACATCGAACACATTCCCGCCTTCCTGCTCACCGGCGGGCTCGTGTGGGCCGCCAAGAACATCCTCCACTGCTACGCCCAGTGCCGCAAACAGGCCGCCGCCGAGCGCGCGGCCGCCCTCGCCGCAGACCAGCTCTACCGCCACCACCAGCCAGCAGTCCCAAGTCCAAACTTGGATACCAGAAACCTGGACACAAGAAACCCAGACACAAGAAACCGGAACCGGAACCGCAACAGGCACCGGAGCGGCGGCCTGCAGCGTGCGGGCTCGCCGGCCGCCAGCGAGGCCTCGCTGGCGCCCTCTGGCTCGGCTGCGGGCTCGCCGGCCGGCTCAGACTCGGACCAGGGCTCCAGCTGCGGCCTGTGCGCTTCCGGGGACGAGCGGCGGCCCCAAAGTGGGCCAATTATCGAGCAATTGGGCGCCAGTCTGCCCCACGCAGCCTCCGGCGCTGGCCTGTGGGACGAGACGGAGCGCCATCTGGCGGCGGCCGCGCAAACTAGTCCATGCAGAGCCGCGCACGCAACGCAAGCAGAGGGAACAATAACAACAACAACAAGCGCAGTCAACACTGAGGCTGCCGCCGAGGCGCAGTTCACCCTAGAGACTGGCAGCGGCGCCAACCCATTTGGCTCCACCGCAATTCCGCCTGGCCAAACGGTCAACTCGACCACCAGACTCAAGAGCTCCATCTGCGAATCCTTGCTCAACTGTGTCCTATTTGGCTGGTTCATAGCCGGCTGCGTGATCGTCTTCAGAAACTACGAGCCAGACTTTGAGAATGTCTCCAGCCTAAGGTACTGCCACAAAACCGTCTACATGTACACCTTCTGGCTCATCACCTCGGCCCTCCTCCTCTTCGGACTCCTCCTAAGCTTCATCTGCTGTCTCATAGTGAGCACAATGGTGGCCAAGCGCCAGGACGACATCGATCTGGCCTGAGACTCTCTCATGCTCCGGCATTAGTCGTCCTCACTTGAGAGTCTGTGGAGACTTTCAAGATGTTCGGATATATTTAGATGAGATATTGAATTAATTTAAACGAAAATTTAGCATTAAATTAGCCATCGAAATGCGGACGATCAAGTCTCGGGGATCTTCCTTGGAGATTTTTGATAGAAAACTTTTGATACAAAACTTTTGATAGAAAACTTCTGATAGAAAAGAGGCTCTTTTATCGCTCATTTTCCTAACCAAATCCATATCGCCTCGCTCCATTAGCACTTTTCCGCACCTAAGCTCGACCTACGAGCGTCCAGCAGTCGCCTTTGTTCTGGCACCACTTTGCCCAAGACAAACAGGCCGCCAAAGAGTGCACAAAACGCTGCATTAAATCCAAGAACCTTCTCTTCCAGTGCGGCCTAAGTGTCCCCGAGCGCAACTCTGGCCGGAAGTGGGCCGGCGACAAAAGTCAAATGATTGATGATCCAATTGGACGGGGCTAATGTGCGCCCCGTCCAGCCTGCTCGCTTGAGCTCGAGTGCCGCTCCAGAGGGCGTCTCAAGGTGTCTCAAGGCCTAATGGGCGGCCGAGCGAGAGAGCACCAACCTCTGTCCGTCCTGTCCGATTTTGGCGGCCGCAAAAGTGGCGCCCAGAGGAGCTCGATGCAAATGGCTGGCCGGAAAGTGGCTGCGCGTTGCAGTGACGACATTTGGCCAGTGTGCTTGTTGTTGTTGTTGTTGTTGTTTTGATTTGTTTTGATCATTTCCCGGAAAAGACCGAAAAAGGCTCGTGCCAAGGCGCATGTTTTTCCTCCCGGCCCTTTGTCTCTCGGCTAGCCATTTGGCGCGCCAAAGGAGCTTCTCTGGCCCCTCTTTGCTCTCTGGTGGTGCCACTTTTCAACTTAATGGATCACATCATTAAATGGCGACCTCCTGCAGCAGTTGGCGCAATTTGCAGCCCTAACCCGCCGCACCCTTGCCACTGTGTTGCCCTCTCGGTGGGCGAGTAATAAATTTGCCAAAAGGGGCGCCCAAACTGGCCCCAGAACACTTGGATCTTTCAATTTGCAAAGTGCTGCTCCAACGAGCTGGCCCATTTGGCTGCTGGCCAGAAGGAAGCCTCTTTTTGGGCCCCTTTTGATGCATTGAGTCCGATCGTGTTTGCGTTTGTCTCTGTGTTTGTTTGTGTCTGTGCTTCTGTGCTTGTGTGCGGACTGCTGTGCGTTGCCGCAATGCTTTACTGCACTGCTTTACTGCACTGCTTTACTGCAGTGCTGCTTCACTGCACTGCTGCACTGCTCCAGAGACAGTCTGCTGCTCCACAAGCCCAAAGTGGCGCCAACATTTCATTAGCGCCCACCTCGCTCGATCCGATTTCCGCTGACCACTCGGCCGCTTGCTCGGCCGCTTGCCCGTCGCAACGGCGCCAAAGTGGGAGAGTGTTTTGCACCAATTTCATGCTGCCTCCGATGACAACTTGCTACAACAACTGGCCCCTTTTTTGCCCCCTGGGCTTTCGCAACTGGACACACTAGACACACTGGACACACTGGCCAGTCTGCACGCTTGGCAGGCGAGCAAGACACCGGCTCTGAGCAGACTCTTGGGCCACACTCGACGCTGGTCAGATTTAATGCTATCAAATTATAAAGTGTTACACTTTCATTCTTCGTCAGCGGGGAAATGATCCATTGGAGGCCAAAGGCGGCCATCAATCCGCTGGGTCTAATCTAATTTCGAGCACTTGGCCAGAGGAATTATCTTTCCACAGGCCCCTCTTTTCTCAAAGAGAAGGCGCCCCAAAGGCCACCTCTTGGCTTTTGTCTCCGTCCACAAGAGTCAAAAGAGCACCAGGCCTCCAGAGCCAAGGACAAACTGGGAGCATTTTTTACTTTTCACTTTCTACTTTTCGCCTCTTTGCCTCTTTTTGGGCCCTGTTTCACTCTCTGCAGCACTCTCTGCAGCCTCTGCTCATTTGAGTGAGAAGAGAGTCTGGGGCCAAATAGTTTGCCTGGTGCCATTTCCTCCAGCTTTAAGTGGCGGAAAATGTTGCAGAGAATTTCGACAGGAAGTGCAAAAAGGGCCCAAAAAGTGGGCTTCAAATCTTCCCCAAAGACACTTGTGTGCCTGCCTGCGAGCCAGAGTTCACGCTCTAAAGCAGTGACTTTTGGCCCCGTTTTTTCCGACCATTTCAAGTGGAATTGAGCTCGGCGGTTTCATTCGCCATTCCATTTGGGCGCAACAATGAAACCTTTTTCGGCCTTTTTGTTTGCTCGGCTTCTCCTCCATTGGTGGTGCTCCACTAGAGCTTAGGGTTGGGAGAGAGAAAGTGGGCGAAGTTGAGCAGAAAGTGTTCAACTTGGTGTTGTTACTTATGGCTGGCAAAATGGGCACATAATGCAACCCTTTTTTCGACAATTTCCCACTTCCAAATGCACAACTTTTATCCACCATTAGGGCTGGAATTGAGATGTGAATTGAATCTTCTTCTTGTCAACATCTTTTCGCCGACAATAAGGAGCAGCGAAGGCGAACACTTTTTGACCCAATGTTTTTGAACATTCCAATTCCATTATTCACCAATGCAAGCAAAGATATCACTCTCGTGTTAATTTTGCTTCCGTAAAGAATGCGCCATCATCTCGCAGCTCTTGGATTGAACAATCGGGCAGCCTAATTGTTGTTTCTGCCGCTCCTAAGCATCGGCAACTAACTCAAAAGGGTTTCAACTCAAAGGACTGAGACAACTTGCGCAATGGAGAAGCGAGCCAAGCAAGTCGGAGAGTAATTCGTACAAAAGAGAAAAGAGAAAAACCCCACAAACAAATGAACAAATGGACTAAGATGAGCGCCTCACTCAGTTGATTAAATTGGCGCCGCTCTTTTGTTCGCATCCAAATGAGCTAATGATTTGAAATATTCCACAAGCCAGTTGATTGTGACACGCGAATTTGTACTTTTTCCTTTGTTTCCTCTTCTCTGCGTTGTTCTTTGCAGCAAAATGGGAGGAAAAAGTAGCAGAAGTTGAATAATGTCGAAGAACAAGCACGAAAATGAGAGCGAGAAAAAAAACTTCTCGCAAAAAACTTGCAAAAAAGCTCAAGTTCATAAACTCGATTAGTTTTTCTTGCCAGTTTGTTTACCATTCCATTATTTTTTCCTCTTTTTGGCTCCGCTAAACCGTTTTTTGTCTCCCATTGCATCAACGATCCTCAATTAGGGCCCGTCGTCGACCAGCTTGAGTGGAGCTTTCCTTTCTGCCAGCCTATTTGCGAGCCTATTTGATGAATTGCTGGCCGAGCGAGCCCTGCGCAGTTGGGCCCACTTAGAGTGCACCCAAACCAGCACATAGCGACCTGCGGGCGCCCCTTAGTGCTGGTGGCGACGCGCAGGCGCACACTCGCCCTTTGGCTGCTTATAGATTGCTCGCCCGGTCCAAAGGGGCGCCTGTTTGGCTGCTCGCAAGCCACTCACGCGCCTCGAGAGCAACTCTCAGTTGGAGATCGACTCTAACCGAGAACTGTCGGAAGACTGTTTTCCGGCTGGACAAGTTGAGTTGGGCAGGTTTATGCGAGCGGCCAGTGTTATATGTTTTTCGAGCATTTAGCCAGATTTATCAAGATTTTCCAACAAAAAAGTTCAGCAGACAGTTCAACAGACAGTTCGCAAGAGTCCTCAAGAGTTAGCAAGAATTTCTGTAGACTTTTTCAAAGACTTTCAACAAAGGAACGAATCTCTCCCGCCGGAAGTCCGATTTGCGGCCAAAGCTGAGGGGCGGCGCTTTGTGGGCGGCAGATGGACGAGCGACGCGGAGTGGCGCCCCATTTTGCTGGGGGCCACTCGTTTCCGGCGCTCGCCGACGAGACGCTGGCCAGCCAGTCGAGTGGCGCCGCCGCCTCGCTCGTGCTGCTCGAACGGCTGCTCCAGCTGGGCCCCAGCAACAAGGCGGCGCCCAAGAGCCAACTCGAGCACTGCACTCAAGCTGGCCAATCTGCAGGCCCCCCAAACACTTGCCTCGCTTGGCAGGCGGGCGCCCACGAGCACCTGCTGGGCCAGCCGGCCAGCCGCTTCTTCCTCTCCCTGCTGGACCACCAGCGACTGCTGCTCGACAGTCTGCTCGCCAGCTACCAGCACCAGCACCTCCAGCACCAGCAACACTTGCAGGAGCACTTGCAGGAACACCTACAGGTTCAGCATCTCCAGCAACAGCAACAGCAACTTCAGCAACAGGAGAGCAGCCTCCAAACTGTGCCCCAGCTGTCCCACTCGCAGCAGCAGCCACTGGTCCACCACTTCGCGCCGCCAAGCTCGCCCAAGTGTTCCGGGCGGCCGAGCTGCGCGCACGAGCGCGCGCCGAGCTCGCCCGAGTGCGCCCCATGCGCCCAGTGCGCGCCCCTCGCGCCCGAGCCAGACGAGCCGGACGACTCGAGCTGCCTGGTGGACGTGGAGGGCGAGCTTGAGGTTGCACTCGAGCCGAACCTCGTCCACGTCTCGGCGCTGAGCTCGCAGCCGCGCGACCAACTCGACGCCCACCTGAGGCGCAAGTGGCCGCCGGAAGTGGCCAGAGGGCACGAGGGGGTTGAGCTCGCCGCTGAGGGGGCGCAGCAGCAGACGAGGGTCGAGACGAGAACCAAGGCCAGAACTCGGCCCGGCTCGAGCGAGCACCCAAATGGGTGTAAAACGGGAACCGGAAGTCGGACCGGAAGTGGCGCCAGAAGGGCCTTGGCGATGGAGTTGGAGCTAGAGTTTGGGTGCGGCGAGCGGCCTGAGCTGGAGACTGAGAGGGAACAAGAACAGGAAGTGGACTTGGACTTAGAGCTCGGCCAGGAGCAGGAGGGCCAGACGGTGAAGCAACGGCGGTGCAGGACAAACTTCACGGTGGAGCAGCTGCGCGAGCTGGAGAAACTCTTCGACGAAACTCACTACCCAGACGCCTTCATGCGCGAGGACATCTCAAACAGACTGAATCTGAGCGAAAACCGCGTCCAAGTTTGGTTCCAGAACAGACGCGCCAAGTGCCGCAAGGAAGAGGCTCGCTCCAGTCTTAGCAGCAAGGCCCTTCCAGCTCCCTTCCAGCCAACAAACCTCAGGGGCCCGCTCAACACAGTCTACAACCATCTAGGCACAGCACACATGGGAGGCGTGGCCACTTCGGGCTGCTATTAGGCTCTTTGAGTTGGAGGTGAGGAGAGTGAGCTATGGGCCAAGCGGGCGGCTGATTTTGGGCACTTTTGGGCAGGTGATCTTTCCAAGATCCCAAAGATTAAAATTTCCTTAAAAGCGTTCGGAAGAATGCAACTAATTGAAAGTGAAGGAGAGGGCAAATGTCAATAAAAAGAGGGCAATATTTCTCGCCGAGAAACCTCTGGAAATGCTTCCTGACTCGAGCGGTCAAACTCGACAGCGAGCTCAACAAACACTCGACAGCGAGCTCAACAAACTAGGCCGGCAGGGTGTGCTCTCTGGACAACCTTCGAACGTGGATACGTGGATACTCTTCGACTTGATTGCCAGCCTCCAACTCGGGATGTTAACGTGTGGACGTTTTGCAAAGATGTGTTCTGCGTTAAGTGCGGCGGAAGTGAGTGAACGGAAATGACGTGCAGAATGATGGCTTTCACCAGTTCTAGACTAGCCAGCGACGAGAACTGGTAGACACGAGTCAAATGCTGTCACTGATACTTGATACAGCACGAAAAATAGACGAACAGTCGCTAAACACTGCCTCAATGGCACCTAGACGCCTGATGTGCAGTGGCAATTGGAGAAGCCAATTTGTGCTTCGGGAAAGTGTTCACCAGTGTGGTGGCTATTTTGTATCCGACTTATGCAAGTCTGAGAGCAAGCTCACAGCTCTGTGAGCACTAGAACGAGCATCAGGATTCATGGTGCCCAGCTAGTAGGATGCAGCATCTGCATTGTATGGAATCTCTCTGTGAGCTATAATAAAGCATGAGCTCAGTACTTGGATCACGCGCGAGGCCGTAGTGAGCATTTGTGCGCCATCGGAGCGGCTGCTTGTGTGTATCGTGGGGTGAAAAGATAGGTAGCCATCAGTGGGCAAGGCGGGGATGGTTATTGTACAATGGATAGGGTTTGCGAGAATCTGGCACTTGTATGAGGCCCATCGTTGACATGAGCTCGCCTGTTGCTTGATCAGACAGACGGGGCAGAGCCTAGAGCCTGCCAATGGAAAAGAAAGCTGCATTGAAAAAGACGGAGGGACGGCTGCTATATGGTAGCCCCGATGAGGGCGGGTGTCGTGCATTGGACGCTTGTTGCACGAATCGGAGCCTCTCAAAATGCCCCACTGTGCGGGAAGGATGATGGTTGTTGTGACCAGATGAGCCTGTAGTCCGCATCAGACGCTGGCTTGGAGGAGACTGTAAACCTTCTTATGAGGCTAGGAACCTCACAAGAGCTACAAACTGGAGCCTTGGTACCGTGCACAGGCCCGCTCTTGCGCGCTAGCGCACTGTTGCTATCGTGCGCTATTCTGCCATTGAATGGCGCAGAACGGTTTCTTTCCAAATTCTGAGACGATTTTCACACCTTAATAATCGAGCATCAATATCTTCGCGACCAATTGAGCTAGGCAAAAAATGATCATATCGTCATGTTGCAAATAATATTTGCTACACAGACGTATAGTCTGATTGTGCATAATGTGTTTCGCGCGGCCCCCAGTGAGGCTTAGAGTTGGAGAGTTGAGATCCATTATGGAGAAAGTAGAGGTTGTATTGTGCTTTCGCAATTTGTTATGCACTTTGTAGACGTTCAGATTGTTGCACGCAAAAGATTAGCCTGCTAGCATGTCCCATTGTGGAACTGGAGAGCTATTTGTCATTTTTCTAAATCGTACCAGAATGGACAATTGACATGTAGTAGAGAATGCAAATTGTGACAACTGAGCCACCAATATGCAAGCTAAAGAGCGCCGTCTTGCAAAGGCTGCAATCTTGACCCTTGTGG
>Ga0058701_10000364_pt1 | contig 32872 bp, 11 predicted proteins | sample AgamicOrMae_FD_97039 | JGI IMG/M metagenome (GOLD analysis project Ga0058701, IMG submission 97039) | Agave microbial communities from Guanajuato, Mexico - Or.Ma.e | ecosystem: Host-associated > Plants > Phyllosphere > Phylloplane/Leaf | place: Guanajuato, Mexico | collected 2012-06-04
ACCTTTCCTATTTTTAGTTTATTTCTAAATAAAAAAAAACTGGTCCGGTTTTCAATAAAACTTAAAAATCTTGTGTGAAATTACTGTGTTTAAATACGATTAAAAGTTAAATTTTAGTTCCGTACGTCGACGTGGCATAAGTGAGAAGTAAGTACCGTTCAAATGAGCTTTTTTTTTAGTAGAACTTTTAGTTTAAACAAATCAAACATTTTAGACTGCATCCACTTTTGTAAGAAAGAAGCTGCCTATTTTTTTTGTTTATATATGACACGAAAACAAAAATCTTTTAGTAGACAATAAAACGGTATTTTTCTAACGGTGGGTAATAATATGTGCAACTTGAAAACGCACCGGAAGGTTTTGTTTGCTAATAATATTTCTGAGCATGCCTGCTTGTTTTATGTAGAATGCTGGTAATGGGATGTACCGTATGCACTGTAACGCTGTGCCAATTTGTTTTTGTGGGGGCCATTCGTAAATATTCGGAGGCTTCTAAAAGAAAGAAGTCGTTTAGAGATGGTCCTGCGTTTTTTTTTTTTGTTTTTTTTTCCAAGTTTACTTTGGTCGTATTGAGAAACAGTCTCCTGCCTTACATGACCTCGTTTCGCGTTCGTATTCATAGTTGAAAGCAAAGCAAGAGAGTCAAGGGCAACTTCATACAAGGTTCTTTAAGAGTGCTTCTCAAAAACATGAAATTGGCGCAAAAAAAGTTCGTATAAGAGAAATCAAATTTTTCTTGCTTATTGATTGTTACTTAAACTGAATTTTTAGTTGTCAACTATCTCCTCTTGAAATAAATACGAAAATAGCACACTTAATAACTGCTAAACGCACTTTATCCTAAAATATACTACAACCCTAACATGGATATCTAAAAACGAACCCCTTTTTGATCGGGAATTGCGGAGAATGGGCTGCCAACGTTTCCACATGCTTCTTAAATTAATCAGAAAATAAACCCAGCTTAAGTTTGCCTATGTTTGCTGTGCACCTTTTTTCATGGCATTGAATGTCAAGCAACTCCTAAACGAGGGATGAAGTGATATGGGGTCCATGCTTTATTCTATCTTTTCCCGCTTGCTTTTCCTCGAAGTAAATGTTTGTTTGTTCTCCAGTTGCACCCTGTGCCCGAAGCGGTTCACGCGGAAGGAGCACCTGAAACGGCACCAGCAAGTCCACATCAACCGGCAGGAGAGGGAGAGAGACAGAGAGGCCCAGCAGTCGCTCGCTCACTCCCACAGGGCGCACTTCTTAGCGGACGCGAAAGAGGTTATCGACGGACCTGAGCAGATCGAGGTCAGCGTTCAAATCTTGCCCTCAGAAAAAATAAGAGATTCGCGAGAATTTTTGAGTCGGGAAGACATTCCGCAAAATTCCAACAAAAAAAAACGCCGATTTCTTATTTGGAAATTTTCAAGGTTCACAATGAAACGATTTTCGATCAGGAAAATGAAAACAGAGCGCTTGAAAGTATGATTTGTCCTGCAGGTGGAAGTGAACATCGGGGTGCTGGACGAGGATTCTGACGAGGCGGAGGCAAATTCGAAGGGCAGCGGGGCGGCGACGGGCGAGCGGCAGGCGACGGCGCAGGCGACGGCGCAGGCGCCCCAGGGCAACAGCGCCGCCAAGGCGGCCACATCGTCCACCACGTCGGAAGTGGACCCAGAGAACGAGGAGCTCGAGCTGGACGACGAGGACCTCCTGCGGATGCACATCAACGAGACCATGCGGCAGGCGCGGGAGGGATTCTCGCTCAACCAAAGTCCGCGTTGCCAGGTAAACCATCCCATTAACTACAGTATTTTTAAAAACACGCCATTCACGTCTGGAGGCGCTCTCATATTTCAGCTCAAATCTCGAGAGTTTAATTGATTTTATTGCGTGAGAGTTACCGTAATACTCCGCATGTCTATTTGAAAACCCACTTTAACTCTTCACCGCCCAGTAATGCCTTCCGGAAACAGGAAAAAATATTTTAAACGATCTTTTCAGTTCAGTATTGTCACAATTTAAAAAATATCACCCCTCTTGAAATCTGAAATTTAATGATTTAGGCACTTTTCAAAGCTTAAAATTTCGTATTTTAATGGGAGAAATACTTCCAATTTCCCTTAAGCTAAATTTCACGCCAAATACTTTGGGCTGTTATGGGTTAATAATCATTGAGGCCGACTATTTCGCTAGCGTAATATTTTGTCACGATGTCCTGTAGAGTGCGTCATCGGCTAATTGTATTTTCGTGTTTAGGTGTGCCACAACACATTTACCCGGAAGAGCCACCTGGTGCGGCACTTGCGGCGGTTCCACCCTCAAGTCGAGTTGGCGTACGCCGCGGCGTTTTCGCTGGGAAGCGGCGTGCCCGAGGAGGCGGCCCTCCAGGGCGCGTCGGGGGCGGCGGCGGGGGCGGCGGCGGGCGCAGCGCCTGAGGATGACGACGACGTCGAAGACGAGAACAACGCCGCCAGCCGCAACGGACCCACCGCCGTCGGGCCGACCAAGAGCAAAGGTATGCGCATCAAGGAACCAGGTCGTTGTGGAAAGTCCTTTAACGAATGTCGCTTTCTCTCAGGCGGGCAGCACCCGTGCAACCTGTGCGGCAAGGTGTTCGGGCGGCGCTACCACCTGGTGCGCCACCGGCGCACGCAGCACGGCATCGAGTGCTCCAAGTCGGGGCGCGTGGGCCGGCCGCCCAAGAAGCCCCTCGGCGACGTGGGCGTCTTCAGCTGCGCCGCGTGCAAGGCGCAGTTCGCCTCCACCGACGACTTCCAGGGCCACTCGTGCCAGGACAACAACAACGGCGAGGGCAGCAGCCGGCTGGCGGAGCCGCGCCAGCTGCGGAAGGACAAGCCCTTTGACTGCACCAGCTGCGGAGAGAGCTTTGACAAGCAGAAGGAGCTGCACAAGCACGTCGAGACGCACGTGCAGGACTTGATGAAGGATATGCTGTGGACCTGATGGACCCGAATTCATGCTGTGATGAGGTTTTATGCTCAGGTGCTTCAGTTGGTCAAGTGCCTCAAACGAAGGGAGCCGAATGGCCCCGAGCGAGCGGACGTTCAACGTTTCGTTTTCGGACAAGGTTAACTTAAGCTAGGTGTATGGCGGACCTAGGCTAACTTGAGCTAGGGTTACAGCAAACCTAGGCTTAATAAAGCGACGGTTATTGAAAACCAAGGATAACTTAGTGCTATTGCAAACAATCACCAATGAAAGGAAATATTTCAGGAGCAATTTGAAACTGGCAACAGAGTTCTATTTTTCGGAAATTGCTGAAAGAGTGCCGTTCATGTTTCCGATTCACCTTCTGAAGGGTGAAAAATAATTGACCTACTGTGCGTTTCATTCCACACCCTCGAAATGAAATCGGTCCAGAGATAAACAGTGCGCAAAAAAAAGAACTTGAAAAATAAAATAGATTTTGGCGTTAGTCTGAAGACGATCGCTCCTCTAAGACGTTATCTGGCTGACTTAAGCAAGGTATTTCACAATCCGAGATCAGTTTAAGCTCAAGTTATCTTAGCGAAGACTAAAGTTAGCTTAAAAGCAGACCTAGCTTAATCTGAGCTGCAACAATTAGAGACCACCAAACAGGAATACTAATTCAAATTTGTCAAATCTCAAAAATCAAACAATATTTTGATTTTTAAATTTAAACGTCCAAAGTTTTTGCGTTTCGTAGCAGAAAATAGCTGGGGAAAACTGGAAATTTCAATTCCGTTACCGAGTTGGTAAGGCGCAGCTCTCAGTAGCGGTTCTTCGCAGATCGAAACCGCTTCGAAGAAGCTGTGCGAGAATTTTCGTCTGTTTTCAAGTTCGGTCTTGATTCGATCGATTGATCATCGGTTCGATTCTTGGTTTAGAGAAACGTTTAAGCGTCTGTTCGCTGCGTGGGTTCTTCAGTTTCAACGCGTATGCATCTGGAAATTTTTGCTTCATTCCAAGTTTAATGTTATTTCATTTCAGACTTAAAATCATTGAAGGCATTTTAAAATGATTTCAAGGCGATCAAGAGCTAGCAAATATTGGCCAATATTTGATTCGAATACAGTCAAAATTCAAATTTTATCAAAAATCAATGTATGATTAACTGCGGCAACAGTCGATATAGCTAGGTTGGTTTGCATTTCAAATCGGTACATTTACTTCTTTGTTGAAAGCTGAAAGTTTTCAGAGCATACGTGTTAGTCGGAAAATTTATTATTTTCCCCTACAGATAGCCTGTGTTGTTAAGGTAGGTTTGTGTGCACACATGAGCGTGGTAAAACTACCTCTAAAACAAATTAAGGTAAATCGTGGGCAGAATTTCATTGATGTGTTTCAACACTAAAGTTCCGTGGTTCGAGAGCTATGTGAGCGACATTTACTCTTGCCAAGTCCTATATAGCTGTAAGTTTGAATGTGGTGTCCGGTACATGTTGACCAATCTAGCAGGGTTGCCATATCTACAAATATATTGTTAACTCTTCTTCGTTTTCTTTCTTTTCCAGAATTAGTATTTTATTTAGTGGCTCAAGTGTTCAAAAAGGTTAAGATTGCTGGGCAGCTAAACATTTGCTGCGCGTAAGCAAAGCACGTTCCGCACCCGAATTTGATAACTTGAGTTAGAGATACTGTCTAAGAAACTTTAAAGATTTTTCGGAGACGATCCTCTACTTGACAGTGACGAGTGCAGAATATCTTTGTTTTGCTTCCAGAAAAGTGTGTTTTGTTTGCGTTGACCGGAGTTCGAGCGGTGTTGCCCGATTTTGCGATTTTGGACGCAAATATCTTTTAAACCAAAGCTGCATTCTTCAGCTACTTGTTTGATCTTAGCTAGTCCCGTAATGTTGTCGCCGGACTCAGGTCAGCGTTTCCGTCGTAAAAGATATTTAAGTTTCAAGTTTGTTAAATCCCAAAACGCCGCAACACCGATACGAGGGTGAGCATATCTAGATCTCTTTGAGTTGAACAAAGATTCAGATTAATCGGTTGGAGTCATGAGTTACTTAGGGAAGCTGTCTTAGTTAAGGTTACGGTCTTCTTTTAAAGCGATTTGTGATTTCTTTTTTCTTATCTAATTTTAGTCGCCAGTCGTGTTTGTGAAGTTGATAGAGCATTTACTTATTCTAAGAGAGTGTTGAATCATTCTTAGTTTAATCTCAAAGCATAGTGCTTTTTTATTCCTCATTTTAGAAATTTTATTTTTGTTTCGTGTGTGTTTTTAGTCATTGCACGTTTAAGGCGATGGGTCAAATAGCCTCGTTTTGAGTCAGATCTTTTACGTTTTAGCACATTTAGGTAGCGCGAGCTAGCTATCTTGTTTTACATTCCTCCGGGTGAGCCAATGTTCAATTTATTGCTCTGGGGCTCACTGCAAATAACCGAATTAATCAAAAAAGCCCTCGAGACGTGAAGTTATTTGTTATTAAACTTTTGTTGACAAGGCGTGGCCTTGTTTAAATGTTAATAGTTAAGCACAGTACACAGTCAATTTCATAGGTGGAATTTCCCACCTTATGGGTTCCACCTTTCGTTACCTGACAGGTTAAGAGGTTAGGTGAGATGCTGTGCGCCGCGCTCGGCTCAGCAAAGAAAGGTGGAACGTAATAGGTGGAAAATGCCTTCAACTTGAGTGGAGAGAGTATGTTACTAAGAATGTGTGGATCCACAGTCACCGTCTTCAAGTGTGGTTTCTCTTTCAAACTTTTGATACTAAAAGTGCCTTCTTCGTAGTAGGATTCTTTCCCGGAAGTTCCGCTAACTTCTTTGTGGTGTTCGTCGTATTAAGCAAATGTGCTAAACTTTGTTTTGTTATCGTCTTTGAAGTTATTCGTCATCGGAATGCTCTTGTGATAAACTGGGTAGTTTTCTACCACAGTTAACTTTCAACTATGCAGAGTAATATATTCATTGTTCTACGTACGCAAGTCATGTAAGCGTCATTCGAAAGTATTTTTCCCTTCAAGAAACCTTTTTTCGAAGCTTAATTGTCATCTTGACCATTTCCACGCGTGGAATAAAGCCATTAGAATTTGTAACAAATATTTTAATAAATATAGACTAATTTGATACATTAGATGCTCCCAACGAAACAATTTTAAAAAAGCTGTCAGTATTTTCATTCCGAAATATTAAGCCTTGTTGGCCTGGGGCTCGAACAAGCTCATCCCCAAAAAAGTTCCGCGGGATGAAATGTATCATCTGAGTTTCGGGTTATTCCCGAAAGACCCAAGTTCTATTTTATATCGCCTCATAAGCTTTGAGCAGCCAAACCTGTTATTCTCGTTCGAATAATAACCGTAATACATCGAACTCAAATGCTCAACATAAATGTTGTCTTGACCCAAACCTACACGGTAAATTAATAAGGTGGAGATTCCTACCTCGTGTGTTCTAACTTCATTCGCCAAGCGAGGCGAGGCTTAAGCCTCATAACTAAGCCCCAGTGAGCGGCATCAGACTTGACGACCCTATGATAGGTTAAATGCCTTGATCCGCTCAGCTCGGCGACCGAAGGTCGAACACCTGAGGTCGAAACTAATCAGTCTAAACGTACTGTATTCTTGTAACAGTACAAACGAGTTTTTACATTGTTAAAGTTGCTGCGAAGCCAACCCGTAGACGACCGGTATTATATAACTATTCAAATCAGGGTATTCAAAGTTTCAATTTTTACGAGTCGAATTCAAGATTTAAGAGCGTTTCAAATATTTAATGATAATATCAGTCGTATTGGGGCGGATTGTTTTAATGTGAATTTGGGTATACAAACCGCTAAATGAAAAGTCTCGTCTTTCTACGTGTTTACATTTGTGTAGCTTTGTTTCGATGCATCCATGTTTTTGTCAAATCGTTGTTGTGTGTGGATTTCCACTGTGTACTTTTGCTCAATTAAATCTCGTTTTATCGATGTGTACATTTTAACGCACTGTTCGTCGAGAATCGATAATCACATATCTTTAGTTTTCTTTTGACAGGAGATGAAGGGACATTCCTTATTCACTACACTGTTGGTGTGAACTCTAGGCTAGAATACAACTGTATTTGCGTTCATGTCAAGATGTGACGAACGTCTCCTCTAACTGTATGCTTCCTCCCGCCAGAATGTTGGGGGAAGGAGCGAGTGTTGTTCATGTTGCATTACTTTTCTGTTTCTCTTTCTCACTCGGGTGGAATTTCATGGGTCCATTGTAAGACTCTTCTCTGTTATTCTGTCTTCTTTTACTTCTTTATGTAAACAAAATCCCAAGCGGACATTTGATATTCAAATGACGCGGGTTTAGCTAACAGTAAGATTGTATCATTTCAAGATTTAAAAAATTCTTCTTAGTGTTCAAATCGTTGATTTTAAATTCCTTTACGAATGTTGATCGACCAAGGTTGCTAAGTGATACAGTTGAAATGCTATAATTTTACTCAAAGGCCTGTTTTTATGTTTTGATGATAGCATTATTGTTTATACTTTTTTGATGCTAAATGTGATAAAAGTTCTACGTCTACAAGAGCATGTTAACCACAGGATGGGATTTTTATCCGGAGAGGGAAAAAAATTGTGAGGAGGCTGCATATGTCTTTTTTTGGTAACGTTTGCGATGTCTGAAAAATGTTGGTTTGACTGTTCGGTAACATGTCATGTTTTCTTTCTTGTACCTGGTGAAGGAAGTTTTGATTATTCGTTCGTGCGAAGTTAATACAAAGTTATGTTCTAAAAGGAATGATCAAATAGAAGGCGTATAAATCTTTGTTTTTTAAATACAGTGCAATAAGTGTACGAGAAATTTTGTCTTAATTTCTCCCCTTACTCTCAAATTACCGTCAAAACGGAGAGGATTTCATATTTATGAAGGGTAAAATATAACTTTCTGTTATGCACTGATTGTGTACACAGCCTAGAACATGGCGAGGTTCGGCAACACAGCTAGGAGAGAGCGAAAATTTGCCGGATAGATTGTCAACAAAGCGGCATTTGACTGCATTGCGACGAAAGCAAAGCTTTGTTTGAGGAGTACGGTATGGAGTAGACTTACGTAGGTCTTGTTTGAAACGATATAAATGAAAACAAGAATGGGTCAGCGCGGGCACAACAAATTAATCTAGGGCTGCATGCTTCAATGTCGCTCAGATTCGGCCTAATTAGCGTTTTTGGATGGTTTTGGAGTAACCAAACCAATAAGAAATCACTTTGATCCGACTTACAAAGTTAAAGGAAAATATAGACCTTCCTTAACACTCACAAGAATAAGTGGTTAGCAATTTTTTTTACCCGTCCCGCAGATCGGGCCGACAGCACTTGGGCATCCTATTCTATCTCTCTCAAGCAATCGGCGAGGAGCTTGAACCCGTAAGGAAAACAAGATCCGGAGAACAATTAATATTTATTTTATTTTACCACATCGTTATTCCTTGAAATGATGCGAGCGATTTGACTACGTATGACTCGCTGCCTGTTAAAATGACGCCGGAGTTCCGAAAAGAAAAAACACCTCGCGTGTACCCATGAAACCGGTACTTCATATTGTATTCCTCCAAGTCATAACCAAGGAGAGGACTCCTTGTCGAAACGAAACGGTGATTACCGGCGATGCACATGAGCCGAAACACGAACACAGTCAAATGCCGCATTCTACGTCAACCCGATCTGTGGATTGTAGGTTAAACGCAAAACAAAAGTACGACTAATCCAGAGGGAAAGCACTCCCGCCTATGAAAGGCAAATAACAGAAGATCTTCTTACCGGTACTCAAAGTTGTCTTCCGCCTTTATTGAGGTATTCATCTTGCTCCTCGTGGTACTAAATACTTCAAGCTCCTTCGATAAATGTGGCACTGCTGCACAGGAACGAGAAATCCTCGTTTTCCAACTCGCACGATGACACTGCCGAAGAATCCAGAATCCACTATTACCACTAATATCATCGTGTATAGCACATTATCACCAACAAAACTATCCTCAACGTATCCACGAACATTCACTATATATCAACATTATGTATTACAATTTACAGCTCAATTATAACTCACATTGTCACAATTTAACTCCAAGATCAATCACTTTCACTTGGCAAACATCCTGATGGCCGCCTGTGCAACATGGCGATTGGCGACTGGCTGCGAGCCAGGTGCTGAACGACGGGCGCCGCCATCTTGTTTACGAAGTTCCTCCGAAGTTGAAATGTATTCGGTATTCAGGAGAGAAACAATATTGTTGCCCTCTGCCTATCCTCTCTCTCGTATACAGTATATCCAGGTCTCTAGTTAGCACTTGAAACTTAGTATCTGCTCAGTATATAAATTTGTTATAGTCAAGGTGGATTAAAGTGGATAGGTGACCAGAGTTGCATCGGAGATTTTAAAAGTCATCCTCGCAAACAATAGGAAGGTAGCACGGCGCTTTGCTATTGACAGTTATTACCAGACAATTTACATATTTTTCAACACGGTTTTTATCACAGTACTCAATTACTGGATACTGGTAAGGTAGTTTTTGAGATAAAGAAGTGCCTTTGCGAAAGTACCGGTACCGGTATCGTTCTCGTCAACAAAATTTTCAGTGCTACTACCGCCCTATGTGAATTTTCTCGTGTTGCTCATACCGGAATCTAAAAAAAAGGAATTGAATAAATATCTAGTGATTATCGTCAAGTCTTTTGAACTCGAGTTCTATTAAAGTAGGCCTATACCCTTGTTTCATAAATGTCGTTTTTCTTCTTTCGAAAAAAATCCTTAGTTTGAGATTTCTTTCATCGCGCGATTTTAGCTGCTAGCATGAGAGGAGGGCGGCCCTCCTCTCATGCTGCTAGCCGATTTATGACCAGGACTACGCTCGAATAGAGTAGAGTCCGCGCGAGTTTTTCCTTCTCTGTCTTACACATCCGAGCCCTTCGAGAAGGATAGAGATCGAGTATTTGGGAGGTCTGGGATTGTTTTCGAACGCAGTAACGTAGCCTCAGAAATTCGTCAGCTTGCCTTGAGGGCAAGATTTAAATGAAGTTTAGGCACCTCTAAAGAATATCACATACCGTTACGAAACCTGGCCGAAATAAATCCCTGGCATTGTACTGGCGCGCCTTGGCAGGTGGCGACAGATAGCTCGGGTTGATTGGAGATGCGAGGGTAGCGGAGCGGTGGGAATTTTTGAAGCTCTAAAAAAATATACCGGTATATAATACCTGGTTTTGGGTTTGGAAATGTATGAAAAATTCATAACACAGGTTCAAAGCATCATACAAAATAACTCGAGTTTTATTAATTTATTTATTACTAAGTTTTGCCTCCAAAGTGGCTCCACTTTCGACAATAGCAGATACATAAAAATCTTATCAAATCTATATCAACTAAAACGGCAATAAGTTTATTTCAATGTGACAAGGCACGATAACAGCATAAAAATCTATCAAAGAGCAACATTGTAATTTGTTTTCATGAGTTTTGTGCAATTATGCGGCATGTTAGAGAAAAGTCCAAGGCACAATGTGCAGTAGCCGTGTTTTTTTTTTGTTGCCCCTGTAATTTTTTTATCATCTCCTCGTAGCCAAGCAAATTTAATAAAATTATAGGGGCACTTTTAAGATCAATAAGTGCATCTCCGTTTTTTATTCGGAAACTTTTTATTAACGATAATCTAAAAATATACAGGAAAACGTCCATCTATTCGGTACGTGAATAATTATAATAGCTTAGAAATATTTAAACCCGCGTCGAGCTGTCCGTGGTCCTGTCTTTGCATAGGTATTCGCATGGATGTCTGTGCTTTTTCATGGATATCCATGAGGATATTTGAGCTTATATGGATAATTCGACAAGGATACCTATCCATGGTTCCTTGCGGATATCCATACGGACAAAGCACAAACCCATCGACCCAAGAACGAAAAATATTTCATTACTGTCGGGACATGATTGCTTGTGCGTTGAAGTCTCCCAAATTACTCATTGGAAAATATTCGTACATGACTGCTTCGTGAGAAATCCGTTGTCACTCTTCAATTGGGAAGCTCTAGTCAAAGAATCCATATGAACATCATAACATCAATCAACATCCATGGAAATCCATATTGGTCGTCGGCCTGGCAGCAGAATAGCACTTCGTCAAGAACACAGTTTTTAAGATACCGGTACCGGTACTAGTCAAACGTCCCCTAAAAATAAATAATTAAATAGAATGAATTTCTCTCCGGAATTCTTATTCCACGTCGAACAGTTAGTTGTCAGAGTCTCAGACTGTTTGGCATTCTGAATAGTTCTTTTCGCTTGGATTGCGCTTACGCGTAGTCAACATTGACTTGGAAGCTGCACTGAGATGAAAGACCGACTGCGTCAGTTGCTGTGTACGTCACAGATGATGTTCCCACCGAAAACTTAGAACCCGGAGCCTGTAATAAAAAAGTTCCTTTTTAAAAACTGTTCCATTGAGTTATCAAAGGTAGTACAGTGAATTGATTTTTCCGCTACTCTAATGCTGACATAGCTTAACCCTTTAACCTAATTAATTACCCAATATCACCACAACTTTTTCTTAATCTTCCTTACGTAACCTTATCAAAGCTCCAGTAACTAAACTTCACCAAAGCGAACCCTTCGTCATCAAGACCGATGGCGCTTACTTCTCGGCAGTGCTGCTGCACGAATGAAGCTTTATTCGGCTTGATGACAGCCGAGCGGAGCCATAGCAACGCAAGGCACAGGGCAGTTAACAATGTAACGGAATAGCCTGTCCCTGCCTAACAGACCTCAACTAGTCCTTGAAGCATCAGACCCTGCATTAATTTCATTCTGCAATGTAGTGCGAATATGTCCTCATCGAATGGAACAATATACTAACCTTGGTTCGATGTAATTTCACGATTCCTACGTTATCTTCAAATAAGGGCTCCTCCCATTTCGCTTTGACTGAACGCAAACCCTTGCCAGCATGAAGATAAATATTTTCCGGACATCTCGTTACTGTTGGTGCTTCAGCCGCTACGGTCCAACAAATAATTAGTTTTTAGTGATTGAGAGAGTAGGAACAGCTGAAAACGCTTTTGACCTACCTTTCACCGATATGAGGACAGAGCAAGATGCGGTGTTTCCAGTTAAAGGGTTGGTAGCAGTGTATCGAATGATAACGTCTCCCAAAGGTAACGAGTTCTTTAGTCTTTTCCCCCAAGCTGGTGAGGATTTTACGTGCCTGGAAAGAAAGAGGACAGTTTTCTAATTTAGCAAGGGTACCCCATACCGCTGTGCTTTGATGGGGGAACGACTATGACTTACTTTCTCCACATAATGTTGTCACTCGTTTTTGGCCGTGGTATTTGTACGAAAACTTTCGACTTTCCTTTCGGCATTTCTACGACGATATCCTGCGGACACGCGATCCATGATTCGTCCCCGACTGAAAAATTAGAGCCAAAGTTTAAGCAAAATCAAACTTAGAGACGTTAGTTCTTGAATAGTGATTAAAAATTCAACCCGAGGTAGAACAGAAAAGGTAGAAAATTCTACCTTAGAAAATAGTGCAGAGCAGTACTACAAAATAACATACCGTGGTTCCAATCTTCACTCGGTGGTTGGTCATCTATGTAATCTCTGTCTTCACCCTCGGGACCCTCGTCTTCATTTTTTTCTCCGTCTTCTTCTTCTTCCTCCTCTGGATCTTCTTCTTCCTCGTCGTCTTCTTCCCTCTGCCTCCTCCTTTCCTCTTCTTCCTCTTCTTCCCTTTGTCGTCTCCTTTCCTCATCTAAACGCTGTCTTTCTTCCTCCTTTTCCCTCATTTTTCTCTTCTCTTCTTCTTCCCTTTGTCTTACGCGCTGCTCTTCCTGCCTTTCTCTCTCTCTCCTTTCATCTTCCGTCTCCCTTTCATTGACGCTTCTGTCTTCTTCTTCATCATCTTCGTCATAATTGTCCTCACCGTCATTTTCCTCGTTTTCGTCTTTGTCTTCACTTCCAGGACCAGTTTCTTTTACTTTCGACTCTTCGTCGGAATTTCTTTCTTCTTCGCCTATTTTACTCTCGACCTCCTTTTCTTCCTCTCCTCCTTCCGAGACGTGATTGCTTTTAACGGCCTCTCCCTCTCTATCTTCTTTCCTCTTTTCTTCATCTTCTTTCCTCAGAGGCTTAGCCTCCTCCTCTGAAGTTTCACGACTTCCCCCCTCGTTTCCGCTCTTCGAGTCCTTGCCATTTCCTGATCCTCTGTCTTTTTCTCGCTCTCCCTTATGTCATTTTCGTCATCCCCTTCATTTTCGTTATCTTCGTCCTCGTCAACATCATCTTCCTCGCCAGATTGAGCATGTGAACGCTCATTCTCTTTTTGCGAGGCAGTTTCGTCGATTTTCTTTTTACCTTCCGTGTCGTCTCTCCGATTGGTTTCTTCTACCTGCTCGCTTTTCTCTCCTTCTTCCGAACCACGATTATCTGTTTTTCCTTCGTTCGAACCAGCTACCTCTTGAGATGTTCTTTCTTCATTTTCATCTTCACCTCCGTCTTCTTCTTCTTCTTCACTTCCATTGTGATCATCAAGCCTACGCCGTTCCTCTTCTCGCCTCTGCTCCTCGTTTTCTTCCTCTTTCTTTCTTTCTTCTTCAATCTGTCGTTGCTTTACTTCTGCTTCTCTCCTTTTCTCCTCTTCCTCTAGTTTCCTTGCTTCTTCCTCGCGTTTTCTCTCTTCCTCTTCACGTTTCCTCTCTTCCTCCTCACGTTGTTTTTCTTCTTCACGCTTTCTCACTTCTTCGCGTTTTCTCTCCTCTTCGCGCTTTCTCTCTTCCTCTTCGCGTTTCCTCTCTTCCTCTTCCCGTTTCCTCTCTTCCTCTTCCCGTTTCCTCTCTTCCTCTTCCCGTTTCCTCTCTTCCTCTTCGCGTTTCCTCTCCTCGGCTTCTCGCTTCCTTTCTTCGTCCTCACGTCTCCTCTCCTCCTGTTCTCGCTTTCTCTCTTCTGCCTCACGTTCTCTCTCCTCTTTCTCCAGTTTCCTAACTTCTTCATCTCGCCTCCTCTCCTCTTCTCTCTCTCTATCCTTTTCTTCTACTTCATTTTCCGTGACTTCTTCTTCTACTTCTTCCTCCTCTTCAATATTTTCATCGTCTTCTTTGCGCTGGTCTTCTCCTTGATTTTTCTCTTCCTCTTCCTCTCGCTTGAGCTGATCATCGTGTTCGCTCTTCCTCTTTTCCTCTTCTCGTTTTCTTTCCTCTTCTTTCTCCTTTTTTTTTCTTTCTTCTTCCTCTTGTCGCCTCTTCTCCTCTTCACGTTTCATCTTTTCTTCTTGATCCAGTCTCTGTTGTTCTTCCTTCTTGGCATGTTCAATCCGAATTTCCTCCTCCTTCCGCTTTTCTTCCTCCAAACGCAACGATTCTTCCTCTAGTCTCTTCTTTTCAGTAAGTTTTTTTTCCTCCTCTTCTACTCTCTTTCTCTCCTCTTGCTCCCGTTTGCTCTCTTCTTCCTCTCTCTTCCGCTCTTCCTCTTCTCTTTCTCTCTCCTCCTCCTCTTTCTTCCTTTCTTCTAGCTCGCGTTTCCTCTCTTCTTCCTCTCTTTTCCTCTCTTCCTCTTCTCTTTTCCTCTCTTCCTCTTCTCTTTTCCTCTCTTCCTCTTCTCTTTTCCTCTCTTCCTCCTCTCTCTTTCTCTCCTCCTGTTCCTTCTTCCTCTCCTCTTCTTCCCGTTTCATATCGTCCTCCTTCCGCAGCTCCTCTTCTTTATCGGACTCCGCCTCATTATTCTCTTCCTTGACAGTCTCCTCATTCGAGTCTTCCTTATCTTCAATCGGAGTCAAAACAAACACATCCTCCTCCGACTTGGCTTCACTTTCTGCTTCCTCGACGTTCTTCTTCACCTCCGCAGGAACCACTGAAACCAAAACAAAATATAACATCTCATCTAGTTCGGATTATCCCAAACCGATCGAAGCACTCACCTTGACAAGTCTTCCAGTCTCCACTCAAGACAAACCCGTCAGGACACAGGCAGAAGGGTCCTCCCCGTGTATTGATGCACTCATGACTACATCCGTGGTTTGGAGGACACTCATCTTCGCGTCGACAAGATCGGCCATCTTCGGCAAGCACCGACTTCGGAGCGGTGCACCTGCACTCGAAGCTCCCGGCAGTGTTGACGCACACGTCCTGACAAGGACCCCGACCGCCGTTGCCAGAGCACTCGTTCATATCTGCGAGCCAAACACAATCACAACCAACTCGGCCACGAAACCATATCACACAAATCATCGCCGATTTTCTTTTCCCGTGCTCACAAACCTAATCTACCTTAACCCAACCTAGCTTCAAACATCCGCATCGTTTCGATTCCGACTTACCTTCGCAGTTCGTCTCGCCTACAAGCGCATATCCGGGTCTACATGAGCACACTGCCCTGCCCAGAGCATCGTCCCTGCAGTCGTGTTGGCATTCGCCGTTCTTGTGGCTGCACCGCCGGACCTGAGGCTCGGCTTCGCACATCGGAATAGCACCAATCCACTGCGAGCCTTTGCACAAGAGCCGCGCCGGCGTCGAAAAAGCGACCAATCGGTAGCCTGGATTGCAAATATACTCTGCCTCCACGTAGCCACCGTCGCTGCCATCCGGCTGCAACAACCTGAAAAAATAAGCACGTGTTATTCGTCGAAATACGCAGGTAACCCCCAACACATCCGTGAGTCGCCTGCCATACGAGCCCAAAAGTTGGCAACTCGCCAATCACTATTGAGCTTTGTATAGAAAAGAACAGCTCTCACCTCGAACAGCGAAAAGCCTTACCTCACATACTTAATCACTGAATTGGGAACCGACGGAGCGGGCTGGAAGTTCTTGTGCAGACATGTAACCTCTTCCTTTTCCTTCTTCACAGGAGGCCGGTAATGCACGACTGGGGTGTTGTCAACACTCGGGTAGTGCTTCAAACCCGGCTGGTATTCAACTTCATTCTCGCCCGTCTTCAGTACATTGTTGAAATGAGAGTAGGCCGGTTTGACAATTTTCGGATTGTTAAAATCAGAGTAGATAGGCTTGACAACTTTGGGATCGTTGAAATCAGAGTAAAGTTTGATAGGTTTGGGATGGACCGATGTGGCTGTGTGGAGGATTTCATTACCCTGCTGGTTTCGGGTTTCCATTCCGTCGATGCCTAGCCGCACGTTCTCCTGGAAGAACACGTTGCTAGGATGGAACGGCGCCTCGGTGGTGCGCGGCGTGGGGGTCGCTGGGGAGGGCGCCTCGACGGTGTAGCCGTACGAGCTGAGCTGGGGGCCGTGGGTCGCGGGCCAAGGGGCGTCCGTGGGGGGCTTCAGCTTGAAGACGATGTCTGCCGACGGGTTCGTCACTTTGAACCATCCCCGGTTGACGGCGGTGCGCGGCCTCGGGGCCAGCGGGGGCTGGGGCGCCCGCCAGGGGGGCTGCACCACGCGGACGCCGGGCGTCGTCGCGGGGGGCAGCGTCGCGGGGGGCGGCGTCGCGGGGGCGGCCGACGGCTGCCACTGGAAGCCCAACCGCTGTCGGTTGTCCGCTCTCCTCTGCTCCTCCGGGCGGTGCCGCTGGTTCCAGCCTCTCCACGTGTTCTCGGCTTGCAGAGCTTGCTTTCTCTCGATTTCCTGCGCAGCTGCTCGGGTCTGGTTGTCCGAACCGAGCCAATACGGGTAATGGGGACGGATACGGTTGTTGCGACCGTTCCCACGGTGACCATTGTAGTGACCTGGAATTAAACATATTTTCTGAATAAAATAAAGGACTAGATCATATTTAATGTCGCATTCTCTACCTGAATTGCAACCTGAGCGAAGCAAGGTACATGACTTCTAGCACCACTCATCTCTTTTCAACGTTGAATGCCGCTTACTTTTCGAGTTACATGACACTTGACCTGATTTCGATTAACCCATTACAGCCCGAAGTATTTGGCGTGAAATTTGGCTTGAGAGAAATTGAAAGGACTTTTTCCATTTACATACGCAACTTTAAGCTTTGGAAAATGCCTAAATAATTAAATTTCAGGTTTCCAGAGAGGTGATATTTTTTGAATTGTGACAATAATACTGAACTAAAAGATCCACTAACTTAAATTTTTCTGTTTCCGAACGGTATCGCTGGGCGGTAGTGGGTTAACGCAAGTTTAAACTTAACCAGTTTAGTCTAACCTGTTGAAATATTCTCACCTTGTGAATGTATTCCGTTGCTTGTAACTTGGTTACGGTGGTGATTCAAAGGTAATGGAGGCTCGATGCGAGTTCGCGGCCACTGATAAGAGCTGGGCACCAACCGAGGAACGCTGTTTTCTTCGTTATTCGAGGAAGTGCGTGGCCTGGAATGGATGCCGTACAACTGCCGAGAAAACCCGTTGCTAGCCGGTTGACTTACAGGCGATGTTGTTGGGGGGGCGTCATCCCAACTGCAAACAACACACTCATTTAAAACGTTGGAGGGCATCGAAAAATCACAAGTTTACCAACCTGAAGAGAGTTCTCGCTGTGCTGTGCAGGGCTTGCTGCTTCTTGGGCCCATAACCTGGAAACCTTTGTTGCTGTTGTCGTTGTGCTCCCATCCTCCGAGTTTCAGAGTACCTTTCACGTTGCCATAAAGGCTGAGGAGGGACGATTGCAGGAATACTGCCTGCTAACAATAAATTTCGACCTTGAATACACTTTCAATTTTAACGAAAAGTCTAACGGTCAAGGTCTACCTTTCAAACAAGGTGGTAGCAACGGGGAACAAGGCACGAGCAATATTAACTTAACCTACCCAGTTGTATATCTGCGATGAAAGAAAATATTATGTTGGGATGGAATAGAAATGGAAGAATATACCACCTTCAAAATTTCGACGTGTCGATTCGCACGCAAACTCCGATTTAAAATTTCCCGTACGTAAGATTACGTTAGTCAACTCTTCTTATGGAGGAGTTCAAAACTTAACCTATAAAGCTGGGTACTTCTCGATCAACGACATCTTGGAACTTACTCGTGACGTGTTGTCCAGCATGGTGAGTTTGTTGGCTGACATGGGCAGACTGCTGGGAAAATTGCTGCTGCCTCCAGGTGTTGGTTTGTTGTACATTGGCAGGAGTCTGCAGACAAGAGAAACTTTAGTAGAACTTCCTTTGCATATAAGCGTTGGTTGAGTGCTATTACCTGGTACCTCCGCTGCCAGTAGGTGGGTTGCGGCTGGGCGGCGGCCTCGGTTCGGCCCCGGCCCGCCGGCCCCCGGTAGAAGCGGCCGCTCAGGTGGCGCACGGGGGGCGGGCTGCCGCTCCCCGCCGGCGAGTCGCCCACGGGCACCTCCGCCGACGCACCGGGACTCAAGGACGACTCTGGAAACAGACACAATCTGAATGCCATTCCACGATTGGAAAAGAGCTCAAGGTAGTCAAACATCTCATGGAGAGACCCATACTAGGACGTACAAAATTTTATCTATGCATATGTATGTCCAGGGAACACTTATTTTTAACCCATAACAGCCCAAAGTATTTAAAGTGAGATTTAGCTTAAGAGAAATTGGGGGAAAAAATTCCATTAAAATACGAAATTTTAAGCTTTAAAAAGTGCCTAAATTATTGAATTTCAAGTTTCCAGAGGGGTGATATTTTTAAAATTGTGACAAAACCGAACTTAAAAAATTCTCTAAATTATTTTTTTCTGATTCCGAACGGCATCGCTGGGCGGTAGAGAGTTGAAGGAGGCATGTTTCAACAGTGAGACCGAGGTGAGAGAAGTTTACCGTTCGTAATGTAATCAAGCTTGGCTTTTCTTACCCTCTAACCTAACCTAACTTGATGTACTTTATAACTGAATTCAACTTTTTTCCAGCGCTGAAAGATCTTAACGTACTTTAACCTTACCAAGATAAGCTAAATTTGACTGACTGTTCTGGGATTGTTAACCAAACCTAAGATAGCCTAGCTTCACCTAACCAAGTTTAGCTTAGCCTATTGTAACTTAAAAATAGTTAAGAGCATCCAAGAACGTACGCCTCTTCTGTCAGAGGCAACCGTAGTCAAAGGTTTGCGAATAGTTCGAGAATTAAAACACGTGCTGAGAAAAATTCTCGAACGAGCCTAGATTAAAACGCCACTTTACGATGCGGTGGGTGCAATGTTTGACAAGCTCGAATTGAATTCGTGGGCGAATTGGAGAGGCGCGGCTAGGCCCTTTGCGTCTGCCGTTGCTCACCCGATCGTAAACTTTTTTTGTCGCTGAGAAAATGGCTTTCGCTTCGAAGAGGTTTCCGAACGGAAAAAAGTTTCGCTCTTTCGAGAAAACGCGATCAATAAATTAACTCTAGCACATTAACTCGTTTAGATTCTCGTTGCTCGCGGGAAATCATTAAGGGAATTCCTCGGATTACAAAGAAGCTGAAGATTGCTCTCAGGAGAGTCATTCTACAGTTTTTATTTCGTTCAAAGTGGTATTTACAAAGCCATACTCAAGATCCCGAAATATCTTTCGGATGGGTGGGATGATTTCGATTTTCGTTTCAGGACCCTCAATTTCAAAAGGTATTTTTGTGACTGTATCTCTTCATTGTGTTCTAGACGAAACTAGTACAAAAATACATTCCTCTTTAAAAAAAAATGTTACTTTTGTTTAGGCTGGACTCGACAAGACTTGTCAAAACCAAACAAAAGCGACCTTGCGATTCCATTTGCAATAGCATTAATAAAATTTGAAAAAAAGTTACAATCTAAAACTACCCGTGGTTAAGCCCTCCCTTAACTTCCCAGAACTCACGCGATGGGGTGTTTGAAGGGCTACCTCCTGACGCGCAATTCGTCAGATCTGAGGCCAGATAGAGTATCTTCTCAGCGGCTCCGTGGCTGGCGAGGTGTTACCCATCCGGCCAGATTAAGCTTACCCAAGTAAGCGGCATCAGGCTTGGATAAAACTGATCAATGAGCGACAGAAAACGGCTTTTAACAATCTGGCGGATAAGTCATAGGTTTCGCGCCTGACGAACCGTGCATAGGCAACATGAACCGCACGGATACATTGCGGTTGCCTACCCTACAACTTGGCGGCAATGAACAAGTTTTTCGATGTCAGCGTCTAAATTAAATGTGTGGAGTAAAGTTCACGTTTCTATTAGATGACTATAAAGAATATTAGCGTGTGCAGTCGCTCTAGGCAAAATGCCGCTGTGGGTACAATGGCTGGGGCTTCAAAATCTAGGCATCATTTAGAATTGCGTCTTCCAATACGCCATTTCGTCCGACAATCCTAACTTGTAATTTATACCATGCTCTTTTTTGAACACTTTAAATACTTGCAAACTTTTTAGTTTACCCGAATGCAGCTGGTGTTTTTGACAACTATGTAAGAAGTATGCGATTTCACAAGCAAGCAGCTTCCGTCGTCGCTAGATTTTTTTTAATATCGGGATGTTTAGAGATTGCCCGCGTTTTGATTTCGAAGCGATCGACTGATTTCACATATCAATTGAAAAAAATAAAATAAAATAGGAATTGATATTTTGCAAAGCTGTGGATTATTCTTGATGAAAGTCCGATATACCGTATATTCGTGATGTTGCAAAGGCGGAGTCTTCGATCACGAATGTTGTGACACGAAGCGGTCGTTTGCGAACTAAACGAATTTCAAAAAGTTTCGGAAGTCGCTTAAAGCAACAGTCGTACATCACCTGTTGCGCGGACGGAACAAGACATCAAGCTTTATGTTAGCGACTCATAGAAACACATCAACAAACACGATTTTTTCGCCAAATTTATTGCTATTCTTGTTTATTTAACCTGAGGAAATCTGGTGGTGGGTCACATTAAATTCACTACTGACAGAAAAACGTATAAAAAGACTACGGAACATTCATTATTCTGCTAGGAATTTCGATACATGCGTCTGACGGTGAACCGACGATAGGCTAAGCTTAAATTAGGTTTTGAGTGTAACTGATACATAGTGTCGCCTGCACAAGTAAAATGCGAATATGGTTTTTGAAAACTGTTTAAAGGATCTCTAAAGGTAAAATTTTGTGAATGAGGAGGTTTTGGTTGAGTCCAGATCGAGAAGCTATTTGTGGCCAGCGACGCCGAAAGTAGGCAACGGAGACTTCCAAATGTTTACAAATCCACGTTTTGCTGCGTTCGACGCGAGAGGAAACTTAAAACTGAATCTTCGCAGACCCTCTCAAGCGCGGTTTTGTTTACACAAAGGAAAGTAATATCGCATTAAAGCGGCCTTTATGCCCAATAGCTCGACCGCATTCCCCGGCCCGGTCCGGCGTGGCCCAACTTAACCGTTTATTATAAACCGGACATCTTTTTCCGCTGGCGAGAAGATTATGGATTTTTGCGTTTTCAAAAATTGATTTGAGTGAGAGAAACGTTGTCGTAGTTGATTTGAATCACTAAAATTCTTTAATATTCGTAAAAATATATGAAGCTATGATAAAAATATTATATGACAACGGATTTGAAAATCAAATGCAATATCAAAATAACAAAACAACAGTTACACAAGGACGAAATGTAAATAAAATAATTTTTAAAAAAATGAAAAGATTTTTTTCCCGGTAAAAGTCGGTGAGCTATAAGCGGCAGTCTATCCACTGACTAAATCGGATACACTTTTTAAGATCGTCCGGAAACATTAAATTTGGCTTCCGACGGCGATTAAACTTGCCAAAACAGGTTCTGTTTAAGTCGTCCGAGGTATGCGTAAAACTTCAAGGAACTTACATTGAAAAGTGTTCCTTTGACTTGGGCTCAACCTTTTGTTTCATCATGAGAGTTGACGACATCTGTGTGAGTGTAGTTTACCCACTGGACGACGTCTGGTGCAATTTGTATTCGTTTCGGTGGAGCAGATTTACGGCAGTTTAGTTTCAAATCATAACTTAATCATTAATTATTGAAAATGAAATATGAAGTTTGTCCCGTGGGGCATGTAACGCCCCTCCGAGAGGCGAAGAAGAGTTGAGAGATTAGCGATTGAGACAGCTTTCGTTGAGTGGTATTCCCCTCCCCCCAATTTAACAGCTCTCCGCTCTCTTGGCACTCTGCCATCTTCAGGACTAATGTCTATCAGATTGGCCTCCCCAACATGTTAGGCCCATGCCGCTCTGATTCAAAATTTACCTTTATCGTCTTACTTTTTTAATGAGTAATTGTTAAATGACCGACGCAATTACCTGTCAGGTGGCATTTTGAGTGATTCCGTACTTCCTGCACATCAACAACAGTAGCCTAAAATATTCATGTCGCATTCGAATCTAGGGACTCTTTGTTACGAGGAATTCATGTTGGCTATACCTTTGAACTGACCTGACCGAACGCGAGATTCTCCGTATTTGAATGCATTAGTAATACCAACTTAATTTTCGGAAAAATCACTAGATTCAAATGATATCGATAATGTTCGGATTTTTTATAGAATGTGTCATTACTTATTAGATCACCTCAAATATTAAGAAAAAATCAGGTAAGTAGCCCTTTTAACTACTGTGCTACCTTAAAAAGCGCGGGGCTTTGGCGAAGTGTAAAAGTAATATGCTGGCCAAGGGCGTTCATGCGGACAATAGTATCCTCGAGAAACCTAAACCTAGTTCGGTAGCCATGTTTGCGCTGCAATGCATTTCTGTTGCAGGCACTGCTACTGCACTGCAACTGCACTGCCACTGCATTGCAACTGCACTTAGATGCATCCCAGCCTCTCTCTTCTCGGATTCCGCTGTCACGTCACACAGCGTAACATTAGGATTCAGTTTCAAAGCAACCGTTTTGCAGTGTACTTCGTTGCTCAAGTCATTTACCCTACGATGTTGTCCTAAAAAGGAATCAGATTTTCAAACTTCTAAATATTGGGTTAGGACTTCGCTGATTAACTGGGTTTTCGAGGTCCCAACGACTGATTAGGGGAAGAAAATGTTCCCTTTGTAAATTAGAGCTTTAAATAAGCCACAATAAAGTAACTTACTTGTAAAAAATAATAAACTTGTGACAAACTTGCAATCTTGCAAACGATCTCACAAGGAACTCGTGGATGCGATGCTGGAGTAAGGATTTTATGTCCTACTTTTTTAGCAATACTTTGACGAATTGAGCAACCGACAACGGCTTAAACATTTTTTGGTTTCCCCAAATAAATTCCAAGCCTCAAAAGTTGAAATTCTAAAAAAAAAAATGGGGCTAAAAATTAAAAAAAGGCAAGGGTGTTTTTTCAATTTTTACGTGAAAAACTTTTGGTAATTTTTTTAAGTTTTTACGATTGTATCTTAACGAAGGACGATAAACATGTTAGGGGCCGATGACTGGATGCTCTATTTGTCGTTTTAACGTACCAGGAAGTGAAGTGGAGATGGTAGGTTGGAGGATAGGCGCCAAAGGGTGACCTATTTATCTTGCAACGCTTCAAGGAGAGAAGGGGCGGGATTTGACCGTAGCGCTACACCCAACTAATTTCGTATAAGAAAAAGCGTTACATGGGGGAAGGTAAGTAAAAATTGGCCTACCAGCGATAATGCAATATCTGCAAGAATAGAGGTACTCTTGTGGGAACACTTATCTCATACTGTAACACAGCCCTCCCACAGGAAAACAAGAATGTAAATAAGAAACTGTACACAGAAAAAAAACGTTTTGGGGAATGCTACCTGTTTCGGGTATGAAACTAAAACGGGGGTGGAGCGTATTTTGGTATTTTTTCAACATAGACCCATGTTCAGCTACATCAATGGAAAGCTCTCGTCGAGACCTTTTCAATGATATGGCTGAACATAGGCCTATCTCGAAAAATAACCACAATACATACCACCCCTGTTTTAGTTCCACACCCAAAACAGAGGTACCATTCCCCAGAACGGGGTTTTGTTTTCACTATGTCGGGACCAATAGATCGCATTGAGTATCAACCAATCAGGAAGCAGCGGTATAGGTCTATTAAGCAACTAATGGCCGTTTACATCATTTGGCTCGACCAATCAGGGGGCAGCGATTAGTGTTAAGTGTAGGTGGACAAGGAAATTTAATGGCGGCGGTTGTCGCAGCCGCCGAGAAGCTGCGGCCCGATTTACGACTTTTGTTGATGTTTGGACAAGGCGTTTCCTCGCTCCCACCGCCCTCTTGATCACAGCTATTTCTACGCAGATTTGTCTCTCGGGGCGACTCAGGGGGAGGTGACTCAATTTGTAAAAGCCTCCGATAAAGCAAACGATTTAAATTTCCGCTCAGTCAAAACGCTTTTAGCATCCGTTATGATATACGCAAAATTTTAGCTAAATATTTGGATAGCTGTTGAGTCATGTTTGCGTAGAAAAAACGGATACTGAGGAGATATTTTAATGTCGTCTCACTGTTCCGATCCCCAATTTGGATGATTTGTTACGCAATGCAAGAAATTTCAATCTCTAAAGCGGGTTTGCACGCGAAAAGTTATCTCGCGAAGGTGCGAACTCTAAATTTGAATCAGTGAGTGGCTCAGAGATTCAGTAAAAATTCACTGAATCTCAGTAAATAAACACTGATTTTTTCAGTAGTGCCATATTGAAAAATTCAGCGAATTTTCACTGAATCTCAGACTTTCACTGATTCAAATTTAGAGTGCGGGAGATTGAGTTTCTACATTGCTTTATTTTCCACAGAAACAAGCTGTGAACTTTCATCAAAAATCGAGACTGTACACAATATCAAACTGTAACGCGTCCTTCCCCAGTAACGATACGTAGCCTGTGTCAACTTCTCTTCCGCAGTCGTGCCGGTTACCCACTCCAGTTTCCGTTCACGCGGACAAAAACTTATTTCTTCCCATGTGTGAGAAAAACCGCGAATAAGAACAGCCTGACTCAGAATTAGAATCAGGCTGTTCGTGTTCAATCCCCAAAGTCGCCATAAACTCTCGCAACTCTACACACTTGTTCTAAATGTTGTAATAAAGCTGTCTATGATATGACAAGCCGAATATCCGTGGGCCAACGAAGCCCGCGGCCCGAGTTTTATTTTTGTCTACTTTATTGTCGAAAAAACAGCTCAAGCGCAGCCTCCCGCGATATAGCTTAACTCTATTTGAAGGTTGGATTTCTCACCTCAGGTGGTCCATATTTCGCCGCTAAGCTGGATTAATTGTCCACCGAGGCACAAGGCATCCCTTGATTAGGCTTAAGAATGGCGAGTTTTACTTCGGGTTAGGTACCCTCACTCCGATAGTCGAGTAGAACACAAACAGGCAGAAAATTTTAAAAACTTTTCCCTGTTGACGATGAGCAGTGCTACCAAAATTCAATGAATGGACTCTCCTTGGTGACGCGTCTTTTGATATTGACTGTACTCCGAGCTGTTTCCTCGTCTTTCAGCGATCCAGAATATCATGTCTTGAAATCTAAGAGCGCGCGATGCTACAAGAAGGCTTGCTGCTGGGAAGTGTGCGCCTTCATTAATACTCCATTTGTAGCTACACATTACGCTTGATCTATTTACACGATGCGGTTAGATGAATGGATCGCTTTGCATCGCCTACTTCTAGGATTTTAGAATGCTTCCTGCAATCGAAATCTTAAACTTTGTTTACTCTTGTGTTCTACCCTTGATTCTACCTCCTATCGCAAGCTCTTGCAAAATGCAACCACGGAGGTTAGGCTAAGAAAGATAAGGTTAAGTTAGGTTAAGTTATGCTAAGCTATGTTAGTTATTTATGTTAAATTAGGTTAAGTTAGATTAAATTAAGTTAAGTTAGGTTAGGTATGGTTGGATGTGATGCCTTGTGCCTCGCTGTGCTGTCTCTCCGCTCAGTGACAAGAGCTATGACACAAGAAGTAGAAACTGCGATGTTTGACTTCAAGTGTGTCGTATGAATGAACCCCGTAGGTTCCTTTCTCATTGTCTAACGAAAAAGGCTGCTTAGGCTGGCTTATTTTAAACAGGGCTTGTTTGCTCGCAGATGAGATTTATTTTAAATGTGTTGGCGGGAAAAAGACGGCCGCCAACGCAGCGCTCCACACGGCGGCGGTGCCTTCCGCGATGGAGCCAGAGTATTTCGGGCGTCCAAAAGGAATCAATGTAAAACTTTCATTGTTTTGCTTTCATGACATTGATTTGTTTCGCGGCCAATGACGCCCGCTTATGAGTCACAAACCGATTTTTAACTTTTCTACGAACCCAACCATAAAATAAAAACACCCGTATTTCATACCTTTTTATCTAACGTTCCACTGTATTTTGCGCGAGTTGCTATCCTAGCTCAATCGGACAGAAACACGCGTTTATGAAGGTACCATAACACAGCGTTACCGCAATCCAATAAGTCATTTTCTACTTTAGCGTCTTGAAAGCCAAACGACCTTACATCAAAACTCATTAGAAAAATACAGTACTACTAATATTTGTTGTGAAAAAACGATACTGTTAATTTGAAAGGTGGCATGTCCTTGTTGCGTATTCCATCCTACTTTTAAACGTTCAATACATTTTAAGGATTCACGACTCAACCTACGTGAGGTTAATGTAGCTTAAATTATGTTACAAGCCTTGGACTGCATTTCACTAACGCATTGCGAGATAAATGATATTTATATGGATTCTTCGACCAAGATCAGCTCAAGGGACTATTGAAATAGGCGAGCGAGTTTTACTGACTGTGAGCCCCGACTACAACAGTCACATTGGTCTCCACTGTCGGCTTAATGCGTATTCCATCCGGAACACAAGCGCCGCAATTTAAATTATGAAGCCAAACTTTCCACAGAACCGGATCATAAAGTTCAACCAAACGAATTCGATGCGAGCACATACCGGTACGCGTAATAATGAATACGGTATCCGTACAATTATCGCTTGCTGTGAAATTGGCTTACAAGTAGAAAAACACCGATGCGTTTTCTTAAAATTATTTCGAACCATAAACAAATAATAAGAATTCAACCAAAACACGATGTGTAATATACCGGTACCGCAAAAGCAGGCTTATCTGGTAAGTTGCTTGAAATCTGCGTGGATAAAGTCAGCGATAAGTTCGTTGTTTGATCAGCACAAGTAATTTTACGTCTCCTTGATATTATGTGAATATCAAATAGAAAATAGAGAGCTATTTATCAGGTCAGGTCTCAAATTGGACCAGGTCTTGTATGGATCACATAGTCCTCCGAAGTGAATAATTCTTGAACTGTGATTTTGAAAATAACAAATAACCCAGCGCATTGTAAATCCTAACCTGGATTCTTCCTCTCTCTAAGTTATACCTTTCGTCGTTTTTTTTTATCTTTGGCTAAGGATACATGTGTTTGATCGACCGCGAAAACCTGACTAATCCCATCTACAGTTGTTTGATAAGGTAAGTACACCGGTAGTTTGTTTGCAATTGCAGACTCAAAAGCACCAGTACGGGACTTCATTTATGGAGAAACACACTCCTCCGTGCTGGATCGAACCAATCCAACAGTTGTGAAGACCAAAATAAAGAAATGGTTCGCATCAGAAGCAAGTAGAAAGTTTAAAAAACTTCAATCAATTTCATGAATTTCATAGTCCAGTTTGACATTGGCTCATTTATTCAAAAACGGTCCAAAATGCTCGAAGAGCGAGTTCATCCGTTAAGAATAAAATTGAAGTTTTTGTGAGGTTATTGGAACGATTTCGATGTGACGTCGTTTAACTCGAAAAGTATGGAGTATTTACCTGCAGAGCTGACGATCGGTACCAGTAGAAAAAGAAAGACAGCTGTAGTTATCCTCGTGTTGCTCCGAGAGAGCATTTTGATTAGAAGTTTACTTAAACAGGTTCACTCAACACATGGCTAACACAATCACTGGGAGAACCACCGATCTAGGTCTAGTTTCGCCGCTGGTCCTGATACTACTGCCGTCGAGACCAGGCGGACTGTTCTACGAACGAGGGTGGGGGGTAAGGGGTGGAGAGCCGAATCTGGGTGGAGTTGCCGAAATCAACAGCCCAGTTCGATGGCACTCTCAACTGATGATACAACTCCTGTGATGACGGAAATACTTTGTGACTCGATCGGATCACAGCGCGGACTTGCAGTCGTGCAGTTGAACGAGAAGCCGGGATAAACATAACGTCTCCGATGTGGCCAGTTGGCTGGGGCTGGACAAGCGGAAGGCGCGGGAGGGGAAGGGGGGACCGCAGTCAGACGAGACGAGACGGGAGGGGAGGGAGGGGAGACAAGGTGCGAATGAAAAAGGGTCCGGTGCAACGTGAGATGATATCGTATTCGTCTTTGGGTTGGGAGAATAATTGACACGCGCGACCTGATCTGACGTTCATGTTCTTCCCATCCCGAAAAAAAGGAGAAAAAAAATCGTCCGAAAATTTCAAGCCCTGGCCCGAGACGCAAATACGATCATCCCACTCGAAAAGTTCCAGGTTATTTTCTAAACGGGAAAAAATCGTGATATTCGAGGGGCTTATCACTGTGGAGATGCGTTGCGAGTGAACAAAAATAAAAAAAATGAACTGTTTCAAAACCGGTTTGGAGCTAGAGAAATATGCCTTTAATTCGAAGGAAAAAAATTAATTTAACGCGGAAAATTTTACTTTTCTAATAACTGATGAAGAGTAAATGTTGCTTGGGCTGGAAAATTGGTTTGGCGGGCGTAGAATAAAGCAAAAATCAGCAACTGATATTTGAAGGTGCTCGCGGGCAAGGAAGTGAAAATTTAGAGACAGGAAAATGTCAAAAAAAATTATAATTAAGGATTTGATGAACAGCGTAACACGTAAAATTACAAATTATTCTTGTTTACTTACAATTACTCAGTAAAGAGAAGACATTAACACTTAATAATACACTTCCTCAGTCTCAAAGGCTCCCGGAGAAGGTATTTTTACACTTTCGGTCCATCACAACGGGACAACGTGCGCGAGTTGGGGCGGAACATTGCGAACCATGGCGAACCCGGCCCCTCCCCTCCACGCAAATGAAGGGAGGGGTACACTTCGCCATGGTTCCGACCAAGCTCGCGCAACTCGTCCCTGGGTAAAACATCTCAGCATTCAATCACAGTGATCTTTCACTCTTTTCCGTAACAAAAATGGGCGTCGCTTGAAAAGACAGCAATGGCGAAATCAACAAAAGAAACTTGTTCAGATATACAGATTAGATGGGGAGAATCGGTACAATGCCACATGTTCAATTGGTAAAACAAAAAACGGAGTTGATTTCTTGGAGAATTTGGATAGTGCATGCTGATGCAAATCTGCAAACCTAGAAAATCTAGACCTATTTATTCTTAGACTGGAAGACGAAAAAACAATATTTTCTAGGTTCGCCTATTCTTAGGTGTCTGAGAGTGAACAAAATATCCAAAAATTTCGATCATTTCACAGATAACGTCGCCGGTTTTCAAAGTTGAACAATGCTGAGTACGTAAAGCTCGTGGGCAAAAGGATTATCCGGTAACCGAGTTTTACGTATTACATCATTCTCCATTGCCAAATAAACGATATACAATTCATTGAGATTTTGAAGGTTGGTTTTATTGTTATGGGCAAAGCGTAGGAGTCAAAGAAAAGGACGGAATAACGGACGAAATTAAACGAACTGCAAAAGCAATCTAAAGTTTGTTCTTTTTGGCCATTGGGGATGGATATTGAAAAGCGAAATATTTTTTTTTCGGCTTATAAGTTGATGATCGAAGTCATTGCGGTCAAAATTAGTTTGTAATCAGATTGACAATCCAGAATAAATTACAGCTTTTCAGAAAAAAAAATACTTAAAACTGAAATTTGCACTTTTGTCAAGAATGAGAGGAACTTGCGATTAGATTCAGAAAACACGACACACAAAATCTACAAAAGTTGATACCGGTAAAAGATTTCCTGTAAATCATCGGCACAGGGGCATCCAAGTCGATAAAAAGATCGATTTTGAAGTTCAAGAAAAAAACTCGGAAGCGAAAAGGGTATTTTTTTTAAAAACAAACTTTGCCTGAAGCAGAGTCAAATAAACTCCGATAGAGCCAAGCACTATTATCAATACGCTATCACGTACTACGCGTTGCGTAAATCAGTGCGCATACTCGTAATTCCAGCGTTTTCATTATTTCATCAATATTATTTGTGTACCGTGGAAGTGAAGCTACAAGTACGAATACCTTCCCAATTCAGAATCAACATCAGGGAACAAAGGGTCCGATTTCAACTTGAATGGGTCGAACTGAAGGGATCTTGGACAAGTGAAGGGAACAAACGGGAACTGGGTTCAAGATCGGGAAATCTGCAAAAACAAAACAAATGTACAGCGCACGCCACAAGCCAGTCGATTTTCGGCACGCATCACTAAGAAAATGATTCACAAGCTGGTGACAGCTCATCTCACTTTATACAGAAAAGAACCTTCATAAAAAAATACTCTCTCCTTAATCTAACATCACTTGTAGACCATTAAAAAAATTATTTGAAAAAAGGTCAGGGCCTACCAACGACTGTTTCTCAGTTGGTACTGTCTCGACACAAGACGAACGTTCATATCTTTGAGATCATTTAGCGTCCTATCTAGTTTTGTACTCTCCTTTTCCAGATTCACAATTTCGTCCCTGGCATTACTCAGAATCGAATGCTTGGGGCTAAATTTGTTATCCATTCCCAATAAATCCGCTAAAAATATAAACTCTTTCCTTATCTCAGACCTGCGCTCCTTCTCTCGCTCATTATGGATATCTTTCTTAATATGTACCTCGATTTCAGGTGGAAGCTTTTTCAGAGAACAAGAACACTTCCGACTTCTGGAACACTTCCGACAAGCGCTCTTGACGCTCGCCTCTTCGTCCGAGTCACCCGAATCGGCCGCCCCTCTGGATGTCCTCGGACCGGATGTCCATGTATTGCTATTGCCACTGGCAGTCTTTGCGGGACAGTAGGACGCCATCTTGATTCGGTTTGTGGACATCTGATGCCTGATGTGACCGCGCAGGCCGCCCTTCTTTTTGGGTGGCTGGCTCTTGTGCGTTAGCATGTGTTTGAGGAGCAGTTCTTGATTCCTGAAGGGCAGTGTGCACTTGAAGCACTGCGGCAAGGCGTCCTTCTGGGAGGTCGGGGCAGGCTTCTTGGCTACGTTGCACTCGGCGTTGTGTTCCATGTGCTTCTTCAGGGCCATCCTCGTCTTGTACTTCTTGGAGCACATCGGACACCGGAATCGTATCACAGTTATGGCTTGAGCGCTGCTGGACGGCCGCCGGCCCTCGTCCACGACGTCAATTATATCATCCTTATCTTCCTTCTGAAACATCAGAGCATAAATCGCTACTGCACGGCAAGTTTGACAGGTTACATTTTCAAAAGTGTTCCACCAAACTTTAAAACGACACCATTTTTCATTTTTCTCAAGCATTCATAAAATATAAAAAGAATATAAAATTTTCGTGGAAATTCATTTCAAACACTTCATCAGTATCTAAACTCATGGGTTGAATTCCCACAATACTGAACACATCGTGTATTGGGGCCAAAGAGTTGCCTTGGGGAGCACGAATACACAAGCACGGGGAATGAATGAGAAAACCGATTTGTGTTCAGAAAGCGCTTCTAAATAATCTAAGGTGATCCGCATAGCCTTTTCGCCTGAAATTTTATTTTCGCCAGCTGGTTAAATTTTAGATTTCGGCAAATTTAGAACGGTATTTTTTACTCAGAATGTACTAATTAACTGGAGATTTTACCGTCGAGAAAATAGTTGCAAAGCGTCGAGAAAGCCCACTGGGATGAAATGCGTTAAAGAGTAAAATTTGTAGGTATCAAGAAAATATGCTTACCTTCGCCCGACGTAATTTATTCTGCATTTTGTGAATCATGAACTTTGCTTCCAGCTCCGAATAACTGGAAAAAAAAATGTTTTCATATTACTTAACGTTGAGAAATTGTTCTCTTGAGGCTCCTCAATCCTACTTTTTGTAAACCGGAAAAAAAAAAAAAAAAAACTATGACTGTACGTCATTTTGATCTTATACCGCCAAAGTTGCCATTTAGAACTAGCAAAAATTTATTCAGTGAGATTTCTTTTTTTTGGCATTGTTTTTAATATTGAAAAATAAAATTTTCACTAAAAAAAATTAGCTAATATTATATGACAAGTACGCAGCAAATTAATATAAGAAAATTCTCATAAATTTTTGATAGATCAATCTCACTCATATGTTTAGTGTGGGGTTTATTCATCATTTTTTTTTTTAAGAAAAGCTTTGGAGAGTTGCTTCCACACTATGAACAGAAGAAACCCTTTATATTTCACACTTACCGAATTTTGGCGTTTTGTGCAACTCGCGAAAGTTTTAAGTTTGCTTTTTCAAATTCAGGAACATTCTCATAATCACTGTCAACAGCTACTAAATTCCATGACTTGGGCATAAAATCTTCCTCATCCCCAACAGTAATATAAATTCCTTCAACAACTTCATTTCTTTTCTGGAACACAGAAGAAATATGTTAAATTTTGCACGATAAACCAGTCAGCTGGTTTAATTTTGAACCACAAACTTACCCTAGCTTCATGCCATTGTTCATCATTGCAAAAGAAATTCCACTTCTGCTCATCACAAGGTTTAAGACGCTTCAAGCACTTTCCATTTATTGGTATACTGTCAACAAAAAATAATAATAATTTATTGTATACACATTGAACACTTGAACAGTTAAGTTTGTGAACTGGTAATAACTCACCTTTTATGGGAACCGTCAAGCCTCACATGGTAACTCACATTGCCTTTATTTGCTTCACAGACTACACTGTCAACCTGCAAGAAAAACGTTCAATTAGATTTGAAATTCAAGGCAATAAGTCAAGATTGACAAGTCACAAAAACACATTATTTTGAGATCCCCGAGTAAAACCCTTCCTGGTTGAACAATGAAAGAAGGGTCAACCAATTCATAAACTAAATAAATCAGAAGTTCTATATGCTCAATGGGTGAAAGAAAATTTGAAAGATCCAGAGAAAGATGAAAGGCATCGACCAAGGCTGCTAAAGAATGTTCAGAGTTCAAGGGCGTTTGTA
>Ga0058701_10000365_pt1 | contig 32814 bp, 20 predicted proteins | sample AgamicOrMae_FD_97039 | JGI IMG/M metagenome (GOLD analysis project Ga0058701, IMG submission 97039) | Agave microbial communities from Guanajuato, Mexico - Or.Ma.e | ecosystem: Host-associated > Plants > Phyllosphere > Phylloplane/Leaf | place: Guanajuato, Mexico | collected 2012-06-04
CGCTCGAGAGCATCTTGACATATCTCACCTGTCGCTCGTCGCAGACACCATCAGACTTGCCTCGCCTTGAAACGGCATCACGCAGTAACTGTCTGGCAAGCTGCTGACTAGACAGCGGTCTTGTGCGGAGAAAAAAATACATGCAGAACGATGCACCGACATGAAATGAGATTGCCCATTTTCGTGTTTCTCTGTCTCCCTCGGCCAAGGCTCACCAGCAAATGCGGCTCCAAATGCTCTTCTGTCCACCTCGAGTCCAGAGCATAGAGTGAGGCTGGATCTTCCAATACCATTGAGTATTTTATCACGGTTCCACGTGCATCCTCACGAATACAAAGGAAGATCATTTCTTTTAGGGCTATCGCATCATAGTTCAATGGTTGGGTCTTATGATTTATATCGTGTCCGAGGGTGATCTAAAGTGGGTTTTGTTCGAGGGATTCTTCTTCACAAGTGGCGGACACTTGTGAGGTAGGGCGCTGTGAGTTTCTTCTGTTCACACTCGCAGCTAGTTACAGTCTATGGATGGGAAGCACGAAAACTAGATTAAGCTGTTACAATCATGTGATTCCAAATATTGGAATCATTTATCCTGCCAAACAATGTGGACAAAGAGAACTGCAGTTTGGGGATGACGAACTCATATGGACTTTCGGCCAACTGGTTGAGTCAGAGCAACTTGGGAGAACCTCATTTGCCGAAATGAAAGCAAACGAGTCATGTCCCAAAATGGAGATAAAAAGTTGTGCCGCAAGTGATCTGGTAAGCATGCAGTTGTCTGAGAGGCAGAGACCAAAAATACACATCCAGTTTGGAGAGCAAGCAACCGGGAATGAGAGAGAAAAGGTGGGCAATATCGAAGCTCAGTGTGAGCAAGCAAAGCAAGAGCAACAAGTGGCTCTTCACAGTCAGTGATCTTCGTTCACTTTCTAGGAAGCCCAAAGGGGAGAGTGAGCTTGAGTGGAAAAGGGCTCAATGAGCACACGAGCAAGGAACAACAAAACGACCATGTTCAAGAGAGAGAGAGAGAGAGCCACAGATTCCTCGCTAGCCAGCTCTTCACACTTGGCTCGTCCCCCGGCTTTTTGTAAGGGGGCGCCATACAGAGAGAGACAGATAGGGGAAGAGTTTCTGTCCGTGTCTTTAGAGCCGAACACTGCTCACCTGGTGCCGCCTCTGTCACTCTCGCTCTTAGTCCTAGTCTTACTCTTTTCTCGTTCAGTTCAAGTTCAAGAGTTGGCCAAAAAGCACAATGACGCCAGACGGGAAAAGGCAGAGAGAGAGAGACGAGGAGGCGAAAACTCGTTGGAATTGCGGCGGCAAATCTGCGTGGGCCGAGCACTCGCGCACAACTGTGTGGCGCTCGTGTGCACCCGCTTGCCACCTTAGATGGTCAAAGCGGATTGCAACACATTAGGGCCCATGCTTGTGGTAAATGATGCCGTTTCAAGGCTCACGCCAGCCGGCCTGGCAGCCACCAGATTCCATTGGAAAGGACGCCATTCCAAACTGGAGAGGAAAGGGAAAGAGCCGCCAGTCACACTTGGAGGGCCGGCGCGCAAAGACAGTCAGTGTCTATGCGCGTCTGTTTGTTTGCCTGTGTGCCTATGGGTTAGCGCACGAGCTGGCGCTCGCTCGGTGGCGATGCGCGAAACTCGCGCTCGCATCCGCCCTAAACCTGCACTTGGCCCATCCTCTTCAGCTCCAGCCCGATTTCCAACCCGATCTCAAATCTCTAATGCAATGCAATCAAATCCAACAACAATGCCGCCAAATTTCATCCCCCAAACTGGGAGCCAATTGTTGCTCATTTAGAGCCCGAATCCTAATCCTAATCAAATGCTCAAACATCACCCAAGCTGTTGCTCTGCCCAACGGTTCGGCTAATTTCCAAACTAGAGCGGCCCAGATTTGAATAATTTCCCCTTTTTTCTTCGTGCCCAATGCTGCCAAGTGGCAAACAGCAGGCCGCCAAGAGAGATTGGCAGTTTGCCTTTGCAGCAGTTGTTTTTAAAAACTATATTCCCTTGAGAGGGAGAGAGACTTCATGAGAGAGAGAGAGAGACAGGGGCAAAGAAAGAGAGCAACAGAGAGGAAAGGGTGAAGGAATGGTGTGTTTTTGTATGAGTTTTCGTGTGAGTTTTGTATGAGAATATCTTATGAGAATATCTTGCAACATTCGGGCTCAATTACAGCCAATCCATTGGAGAAGATCCAACAACAGAGACTAGCTCAGAAGAGGCCCAGCAATCAAGATGACGACTCGGCCGCCGCAGGACCGACTCGCCTGTTGCCGGCCAGTTGAAGAGCAAGACGAGACTAGGTGGCCGCTGGTGGAAGAGTTGAAGCAAGCAAGGGGCGCCTCAAGGGCCAACAAGCGACAAATTGGCGAGCAACCGAATGTGATAGAAGAACCAAGACTAATTGAAATGATGCTTTCCAAGCGAGAGCAAAGGCAGCGCACAAGACGCAGGCCCAAGGTGGCCAGTTTGTATGATAGGAAATTTCTAACAAGATCCCTGATTGGTCTCACAGCTTTATACTTGGCCCTGAGCTGGTCCTTGGGGCCAATTGAACTCTGTTTGGGCCAGAGGAGTGGGTCTGCGTGCGAGCGTGCAGACTGCGGCCCAAACGCCAGCTGCCAGCTGGACCGCGACGAGCAGCCAGTGTGCGTGTGCAACGCGGGCTACTTGGTGCCCAGCGCCGGGCCAGTGCTATGCACCGACGTGAACGAGTGCGAGACTGGCATCACGGTCACCGTGGGAGGCCAGCCCGTGAACGGAAGCCAGGCGTGCGGCGCCAACGCCATCTGCCTCAACCGACCGGGCAGCTACGAGTGCCGCTGTCCCGCCGGCTACGTGGGCAACCCGCACAAGGCCTGCTCGCTTTCCCTGCGCCCCCAGACCCAACCCCAGTCGTCCCAAGCCCAAGGCGGCGCCCCCTCTCCACTAACACGGCCCTCAAGCTCGCCCGCCTCCACTAACTTCCAGCGCGTCCAGCCGGCGGCCCCCTCCATGCGTCTGCTGAGCGCCTCAGCCGCAGCACGCCGACTCAAAACAAGCACGACAACTAGCACAACAAGCACCACTAAACCGCCTCAACTGCCCACGGCCCCCTACACAGTCTTGGCGGCGCCGCCGCAAGCTCAACTGGTGCGGGTGGCGAGCACCACCTCGAGGCCGGCGAGGGGCCGATTTGGGGCCACGAGCACGACGACAACAACGGGGGCGCCTCTCGCAGCCGGCCGCTCGCCCCTGCCCTACGGAAGAGTGTCCCAGCCGGCCAGCAGCCCGCTCAGCCTCATGCCGGCCAGGTTCAGATCCAGACAGCCGACGATTGGCGTGCAGAGTCCCACTTGGGGCGCCAGTGGCAGCACCTCAACGAGCACCACGGCGCGCCCCAGTCTGCAGCCTGTGCAGCAGCAGCAAGAAATAGTGCAGGTGCACGAGCTGGAGGTGCACGCGGGCCAGCACGAGCAGCAGCAGCAACATGGTGCAGCAGTGCAGAACCAGACGAGCCGCGCGCACGAGCTGCACCAGCTGCACCAGCTGCACCAGCAGCAGCACAGCTCCAGCCAGCAGTTCCTCGAGCTGCAAAGGGAGCCCGCGGCCAAGCTGGTGCAGAGGCCGAGCGGCCTTCTGCAGCCCCCCGGACTGGCCCTCCAGCAACAGGTGGACCTTGGCTTCGGGCAGGAGAAGGAGGGCGACTCGTTCGGCAGTATGGCCACCGGGCTCACCTCGACGAGCCAGCTGAGACAGAGGGCGCGTCTCGTTCCGCCGCCGCCGCCACCGCCCGTGCAGCAGCCGGTGGGCGAGGAGCAGCTGCTGATCGTGCAGGAGCGGCACCAGTTTGGGCAGCCCAAACAGGTGGTCCAATCGGCGGTGGTGCTGCGCCAGGAACAGCAGCAGCTGGAGCGCAACCAGCAGCAGCAACAACAACAACACGAGCAACTGAGGAACATCTTCCAGACGAGCCGCATCGTGGCCGAGACGCCGGTGCTGAGCAACCAGATCAGACTAACACAGACCAGAACGAGCACGGAGGAGCACCACCAGGAGGAGCACCGCGAGGAGAGACACCATGAGGAGAGGCAGCAGCACAGTGGCAATCTGATCCAACAGAAGAGGCCCGGCGAGGTCGAGCTGGTGAGCATTGTGCAGCTTCCGGCGGCTGAGCAGGTCCAGCTGGAGCGCATCAGACAGACGACGAGCAGCAGCAGGAGCGAGCAGGCGAAGCAGGAGCAGGAGTTGGCCCTAAGGCAGCGCCAGGAGTTGGCCCATCTGGCGCAGCAGGTGAAGATTGTGGAGGAGATCATCGTGCAGCCGCCGCCGCCGCCAGCGCCCAAGGTGGTCCCTGTCGTGCAGACAGTGCAGACGGTCCAAGAGAAGCAGGAGCACCACCAGGAGAGCCACGAGGAGCACCGGAAGGAGGAGAAGGAGAAGCAGCAAGTGCAAGTGGTGGAGATTGTGGAACAGGCGCCGCCAGTTCAAGTGGTGGTGGAGCAGAGGCAGCAGCAACAGCAGCAGCAGTTGAGGACTGAGACTGTGGAGGAGCAGAGCAGGAACAGCTCGTTCCAGCACAGCTTCCAGTACCGCCAAGTGAACTGTTCCAGTCCCCTGCAGTGTCCAGGCAACCTTTACTGTCTGCCCACCGGTCTTTGCGGCTGTCCCGAGGGCTATGGGCGCGAGGCCGACTTCTGTTTCCTGCGGCTGGTCGCCTGCGAGTCGTCGGCCTTGTGTCGGGCGCGCGAGCAGTGCATCCAGGCCAAACTGTTGCAGTCCTACTACGAGTCCTACAACACCTCCAGTCTGAACGTCACCCAGCAGAGGGAGCTGGTCGAGATCATTGAAAACATCGAGCAATATAGGGGCGTTTGCGTGTGCCCTAGGGGCTACCGACTGGTGTCCTCCGGATTGGCCTGCATGGACGTGAACGAGTGCGAGGAGTACCATCCGTGCGCCCAAAATGCCATTTGTCGCAACAAAATAGGCTCCTTCGAGTGTGTCTGCCCGCCCGGCTTCCATGGAGACCCATACACGGGCGGCTGTTTGAAGCACGAGTGCACGAGCAACGCCGACTGCTCAAGCGAGAAGTACTGCAACCTCGAGGTGCACAAGTGTCTCACTCCCTGTTTCATTTGCGGCGACACTGCCATTTGCACGCCCAAAGACCACATTGCCATTTGTACCTGTCCCGTGGGCATGGTTCGTGATACAATCGAAACTATTTACACCTGCAAACCGCCGCCACCAACAACCACAACCACAACCACAACCACCACGACAACAACAACAACTACTACAACCACAACGACCACCACCACAACCACCACCACGCCTGCGCCGCCGCCCGAAACGACCACGCCCGAGACCAGGACTGTGCCCCCGTCGGACACGCTGGTGAGCTGCAAGGCGGACGGGGTGCAGGTGGAGCTGCAGGTGGGCGGCTTCGAGGGGGTGATCTATGTGAAGAATCACAGCCGAGACCCAAGGTGCAGGAAGTTCATCGAGCCCAGCAGCCAGCCGACTGACTTCCAGCAATTCCTCGTCCCCTTTGGAGCCTGTGGGCTGGAGAACGAAAACGGCGAGGCCAAATTCGTGCTCGTGGTCCAGCGCCACAAACAGCTGATGACCGACCGAGCGCGCGCCTATAACGTGCGCTGCTTCTACGAGACGGGCGAGCGTGGGGTTGACGTGGGGCTGAATGTGTCCGCTGTGATGAAACAGGGAACCATTGCAAACACTGGCCCGCCGCCCTCGGTGGTCATGTCCATCACCTCGGTGAATGGGAGCGAAATCCAACGGGCTGAGGTGGGCCAGGATCTGTTGCTTAGGGTGGACGTGCAGCCGGACAACATTTATGGCGGTTTTGCGCGCTCTTGCGAGGCCCAAACGAGCAACTCGGAGGGCGAAGAGAACGACGCCATTGCAGTCACGGACTCCCAGGGCTGTGCCATTGATCCAGCCGTGTTTGGAAATTTCCAATATGAGCCCAACTCCAAGACTCTGGTCGCCCGTTTCAACGCCTTCAAGTTTCCCTCCTCGAACGCGCTCAGTTTCCAGTGCCACATGCGCGTCTGTTTCGGAAGCTGCCCCTCAGTCAACTGCAACGGCGTCGACGTTCTGGCACCCCCGTCGGCCAACCAAAACGACCGCCTCAAGAAGAGGAGAATCAAGCGCCAGGAGGTGGAGGGCGAGCCGAGGGTGCCCAGCGAGCCCGAGCTAGTGTCTAGCAGCACGCCCAGACCAACGCCAAGCTCAAGCGCCGGCACCTCGTCCACCAGGCCCACCAGCACCTCCACCGAGCGGCCCCAATCGTCCAGCAGCAGCAGCAGCAGCGTGGCAAACAACTCCGTCGTCCTGGCCACCAACCCAGAGGAGGACATCGACGAGCTGCTGGTCACCGGCGCCTTCAAGGAGGGTGCCCTGAAGGAGGACCTGCTGGTCAAGTCGAACACAATTCTCACCTTCGAGCCTAAGGGGGCGCCTCTTCTGCTGGAAAATCCCCCAGTTGAGGACATAGAGTTTGTCTGTCTCACCTGGTTTGGCGTCATCCTCTCCATCCTGATCACCCTTCTCCTGTCCGCCATCGCCCTTTGCATCGCCCTCTCTTGCTGGCGGGCGGCCGCAAAGAGCAGGGCAAACTCGGAGACCGATTTGGTGCCCGCAAATCGGCCACTTCCCCATCCAAACGACATTCCAAATCCAATGCTCTGCGACTCGCCTCCAAACACAATGAGCAGAGCAAGACGATCTTGAGCAAATCTGTGTGCATCTTTGTGCACAATAGCAGGTTGGTATTACCAAGCGGCCGAAAGACGGAAAAGGGTCGCAAATTAGGCAGACCACAAGTAGAGGAGTGAAAGATTTATTTGTAAAAGTTGACATGTTCGCAATTGCCTAAATTCTGTTTTTATAAATTAATCTAAAAACTCTGGAAACTCTTGAACACGTCAAGAGCTACACAGTAACATAATCAATCGATAAGTACATGTGAAAACTTCCTCTTCCTCCGGGGACACCCCGTAAGTTGGCCCGATACCAAGCTGACTTTCGCGCTGTTTCCTTCACTATACTTTTTCGAAATCAAGAGTAATATTCCTCATAGGAATGAGGAATTTTACTACTGTCTACTCATGCGTTCGATCGGATAACCGCTCGTGGAACAATAGATTCCATCTCTGATGCGGTATGATGGCATCAGAAATGTATCGATGATTGCCCAAATCCATCGGGCCGGTCATCCAACCGGAAGTCACCTTGCCTCTACCCAATCTAGCATTTTGATTTCTAGTCTTAGAAGAGTCTAATAAATCTCTATCACATATGGCAACGATCACTGGTTCATCCCTTCTGACCCTCTCCACAGCCAAACATAGTCCACTCTGCGAGTTTTGAATATAAGTCGAGTTCCTTTCATTGGCGCTCCTGGTCCATAATTGGGTGGAACCAATGTTATGGCATCTGCGTATCAGTGGCAAGTTTTTCATCAAATCTAGACACTCTTGGCGCCCTAGCCGAAAGTCTCCTAACTCTGTGTGAGTCCAAAGTTGTCCACTTAAGTTGTCCTTGTATCCTATAGCTAGGAGTTTCTCATCAAGCTTCTCATCGGATTCAACGTCAGGAATGCATATGTCTAGAGATAGACGTCGAAAACCTCCCGCCAGAAGACTTTCTTTAGCTACCAAGCACAAATCGCTATCAGCTAATTGCAGTTGAAATTTCGAAACTCTTTTCGGTTCGGGAACTTGGCGTGAGGCACGATCGAGGAATCTCTCAAATGGTCTAGTCTCTGGTGGCGATATCCTTTCGCTGATGCCAAATCTATTGGCACTACGGTCAACACGACGAGATTTTCTCTTGGTTGTGTCGGTAGATTTCTCGAACTGTGCGCCGTCTTGTTTCTTTAGTTCTGGATAGACATTATCCAGATACCAAGAGAAGTTGTGACAGTTCAGACTTTTTCTCAATCGGAGTCTTTCGTCAAGATCCTCAACTCTGAGATTCTTAGCGTGAGGGTGATGCGCGTAATATTTATCTATATAACCATCTAACCAGATCTTGGCAGTTCTAAGCGAATTCACCAACAGACTATCGGGTTTGCCGGGCTCTGGCCCGTAAGGTCTCGTTTTCCTAAATATATGGCCCAACCTACTGCACGGGAGGATAACTATTTTCCCACCACACATCCAAACACGCAGAGACATCTCTATGTTCTCACCACCCCAAAGTTCCATCATCTTATCATAACCACCTAAATGGTAAAAATAATCGCGCCGTATGGCATACAATCCACCCGCCATGGTTGGAGATTCTATCGGCTTGACAAAGTCTTCAGCAATTTTCAACATCTTCGATGGAACCGAATCCCATTTAAAGTTTAGAGCCCAGTTCAGACCCCCTTTGACCATGGGACTGGATGAATATACTAATGTTTCCGCATTGATCAGGTCAATCATCGGGCAGGCTACAGTGGATGGGTTTTCCTCTAGAGCCATCAGCAGAGGCTCTAACCATCCCAAGTTCGCCTCCACATGGCTATCGAGAAATATAAGCGTGTCACCCTTGGCTAGATTTGCTCCAAATATACGAGCTCTTATAAGGCCCTCACGTTTTTCGGTTCTCTCCAATCGGATGTCTATTTCTGATGGGAAAAAGTATTTTCGAATCCTGCTTGCTTCATAACCGGGCTCGCTATGGTCGTCCACCACTATGATTTCCTCTATAGAGGTGTGGGGTGAGCGTAGGATGATTGAGTTGACTGTTCTCAATAAGGCACTTGGGGCTTCGTTGTAATAACAAATAATAATAGAGGCCTTCAGGTGAGTTGCATTAGAGGTCCTTTCATGGTATGGTGTTTGATCTCGTTCAAGTCTCGGACATTTTGGATGTCTAGAATCTGGCAAATTTCTTGTGGCTCCTATTCTATTGGACACTAATAGATTGAACGAGAACAACTCATCACCCGTGGATTTGACTAATCTATCTAATTCGTTATTGATTGCACCTAACTTAAGTGTTGTATTGCTATGCTCATCCTTTCCGATGCTGGAATGCTTCTCAATGAAATCATCCAGAACATATTTGAAATCGTAGAATAGTACCTGGTTAAGACTTAGCCGTGGACTCAATGAGACCAAGCGTCTCATGTATTCAGGAGCTAAAGGTGGCAAATTTCTGGAGTTACTGTTAGTTCGGGGGTATAGATAATCGCTAGCATGACCCTGGGGAGCATCGCGGACCACCAGAACTGGGGGCCATTGTTCGTATTCCCGTCGGGGAAAGAAAAGCAATATAACACTATACCATAATATTGTAAGACCGAACAAAATAAACAGATATCCCCTGAATCTTCCTGTGAACATTATAGCTTCATCTAATAGGGTTCCTACTCGTCATTGTCCTTACTTGGTCTCATCCAATAAAGGAACGATCACTATTCTGCCATTCCAAGCATGTGTTTATAACTGGTGCAATTTTAGATTGGTCTTGCTCGTGCACCTGACTAGGAAAAGTTTACGACACTGACCATTGGTTTACCATGGCTTCGATGCAGGCTTGGAGTTTCGCGTGTGGGCGAAGTTCGCAGCGATTCGTCGCAGTGTTCTTGTGCGTGAGGAACTCGATGCTCTCGAAATGGGCACCTCTGACAGGTGACAAGCGAGTGTCTAGATTTGACACATGAAATTCTTGAATGGTAATCACAAGATTTGCATAACGGCCAAAAATGTCGACAGACCTGCTCAGATTCCTTAGAGAGCCTAGCAATTCGTTCCGGCAATAATTCCAAGCCAGGAGACTTCTTGGAATCGTTGTTAATATGAGGCGCCCCCTTTTGCTGCCTATGATGAGTCAACGAAGCAGAACGCTCAGGATAACTTGTTACCAGAGATTTCCGGAAAAGTCTTTTGCCGAGAAGAGGACCTTGAAGGGTTACCTGGACGGCTGGCAGTCCCTGGGACTCAAAAGGGGGCTCCCCCCACAGATAGGGGTCGGAGCTGCCGACTGGTCCAGCCAGTTCAGTTCCTTCTCCTACCCACAGAGGTTCTCGTCCTCGGCTTATGAAGCTGGTCTGACTGCCTTCCTTATTGAGTCGGCTTTCTGTTCGAACGCGTGCGCGCATTCTGTTTACTTTTGACTCTAATGAAAGGTTTGCGAAGCGACGGCACGTGGTTGTGATCTTGTCGCAACCTTCATAGGATAGCTCCCTTCCTCGGAACGAATGGTGGAGTAGATCTAGTGTTACATTTGAATATTTAGGTGTATCAAGTCCATTTATGCAATGGAATTTGTCAATGAGTGCTCAACGAACAAGATCAATGAGCAATTCATCTACCGTGGTGAGGGCAATTCCAGCATTGTGATCGCTTTCAAGGATAAGGCAAGAGTTATAAGGCTACTCAAAAAGGATGGAAAGATAATGAAGTCTAGTCTGGACCACCATGTCAGCCAGCATCCCATGCGAAGTATCAAGTTCATCCATCTCATTATGAAACCTCTGACTGAACCATACTAGAGCAGTTCAACCGATTTGGTACACCTCAAATCGGACTTCATAAATCTCATCAGCAAGAGGGTTGAGGCGGAACGTCCAAGGCACAGACTTGATAAGACTCTACATTTAGATGACCAATTTGCATTGGTTATGGATGATTTGTGCACGCTGCCAGCTCATATAATGAAGAAATTGCACCATAAATCTGATTTGGTCGGCCCCACCATAAGTGTTGAGATAAAACCTAAGCAAGGGTTCATGCCTAATGATGGGTTTGTGATAGAATCCTCAGCAAACAATCGGTCTATTCACTCTTATTTCGCCAAGTCCTGCCTCTATGGATCAACACAAGCGCTAAAGCTGAATCGTGGCCGAATAAGAGAGACTAGCAGTTACTGTCCAATCAATTTGTTCAGTGGTTGCCCAATCAAGATGCGTAGCGCACTTGAAGGTTTGCTAAGGAATCCACAGAACAATTTTCGCATCTTCAAGGATAAGATATTAGCTTACGATGAAGGTAATCAAATGAAACTATCAAATCTACTCTACGATTTCTTCGACCACGACCGTAGCCGACAGGTTCCAGTCGACTACGAGCGACAGTTGATCGATATATTAATTCAATGTCTGCTGAATGAGAGTCCTGTGAAGATTAGTTCAGATAAGCCCGGAAGCGATTTACCACCAGCAAGTCTTGGATCGGAAGGAGATGAGAACGTTTGCTCAATCAATGTGGACTCAAGATTGTGTTTTCGACACTCGCAGTTGTCATCTTGCAAGCGCTGTGATAATCAAACTATAAAGAGACGAAAAACTAGCATCAATCTTGTTGGTGATAGTCACAAACTACCACCTACATGTGTGCTAGCTAGCGTTTTGCGAGCACAGAAACTGGATACGATTGGTGCTTTTGGAGCACGAAAGATGCTCGATTGGTTATTAAAGAACTCCAAGTCTGAGGACATCTTAGAGCAGCTCAGCAAGCCCAATATACCCACTGGTTTTGGTACTGCATTCCGCTTAGAAACAGAGACAAGAGAACAGTACAATTTTCGTAAAGTATGGGAATTTTTAGTTTCGCTCACCGCAAAAGACTGCTCGATAATAATCACTCTGCGTAGAATCTGCCCTGGACGCTATGATGATATATTATCAAGGCACCCCAATCTGAGAGGAAACACCATGTCGGACAACATGACAGGAGGTCATTACATCTTCAACGTGGGAATCACAGATTTGGACCAGAAAATGCCGCTTAAGATTTATCGCATTTGTGAGAATTTAATCCAAACATTTGAGTTGAATTCCTGAATTAGTGTAGTTTGTTATAACCTGAGCTTCGTTATGACTCGAGTCTCTCGTAGATTTGAGGTTACGTTCCTAAAAGAGCTTCTCTTTTTTGAGGTATGTGGGGTGCCGCCTGTGGCTAATGCCCATTGCTTGCTCCCCTCTGCCATTTTGACCTGGATAATTTTGAGTGTCTTCGCTCGACATTCCATAAGGGTGGGCACCAGGGGCTGTTCCTGTTCTTGAGTACCCTCTGCTTCGGCCCTCCCGGCTCTTTTTTGTCAGACAGCGAGTTCGAAGCCCTTGTATGCGCTCTATCCATTACGCTACTTGCCTCAGGCTTATTGCTCAGAGCTCGTTTCATCATTTCTCTCTTTCCGGTTTGGGCATTCGGGGTGACATAGGGTATGTGTTCACCCAGAAATTATGGTGATCCATCTTTCTAATACACACTTGTCACTGACTGTGGTATCAGCTCTTTCGTTGAAGATCAATTCTGGGGGTACCGATGAGTGTGGATCATCCTGGGTCCCCTTTTACAATCGCGCAGGCCGGAACATATATCCTTTCTGAGGATCATTTGCTGAGGGTTATAGCAGTAGGGTCTTCTGAGCCACTGTGCCTGGATCTTGACCATGAGTTAATTATTTGGTTTACATCACGATACTGCATCGATGAAAGCGATGGGTTTCAGAATGGCTTATTAGGCAGCCGGTTTATGAACAAGATTGAACGAAACATCTCAATGGGAGTAACTTTTATGAATGATTTCAAACTTAAAAAATTGAAAGCAAATTTGCATCATGTTTCGACGATGTACAAAGGCCGAATATTGGCTACTTTATTGTGCCAAATCTGTCATCCTCCCTCGTGAATACGTCGCTGGATTCCAGGATTGCTGAAATGAAACCTCTGGATAGCCTTTGCCGCCTTGCAGACGCACCGAGTTCGACTGACTGAGCAGTGCGCTTTGCACAACAACAAATTGTCACCTGTACACTAATTTCTTCCTCCCGATAACAAGATCAATCTAGGGGCATAAGGAAGTTAGCGATGGACTTTTCAATGAAGTCGACTGAGTTCTTCAATGATTTTGACCAATTCCTCTACCGACATCTCGACCTCCTTCGAGACTAGTTCCATCTTCGGCTTGCTGAGATCTAAAAATGTCTCAATCAAGTCACCATCGATGAAACCGACAGACCTCTGGGTTGACTTATTGCTTTGAAATGACCTCCATTCGGAGTGATCTATTTGTCCCACTGATTTCACTATCTTAGAGAGAGAATTCTGAATGGCTTCTAGGCATCTGAATAGCTCTTCGTCGATGCTCAAGATTAACCCAACCACGCCATCAATTGTGCCAAACAAAGTTGCTCTTTTGACCTCGATACTGCTTTCGCTCGGATGTTGAACAACCAAAGAGCCAGGGTGGAAAACATTTACGGAGTCGCCGAGATGAAATGCGCCGACTTGTTGCAGGACCGCTCTATCGTTTTCATTCGGTGATTTGGTGTCGCGTTTGCACACGAATATATTATATTGATGCTCGGCTCCGAGGAAAGTTTCCTCATCTAATATCTCAACCTCAGTTAGCCATGAGGGATTTAAATCTCTAGCTAACTCTTCGAAATGTGATTCGACTGGCTTGTAGGTGTAGAGAGATAAGGACCGCATTAGATCGCCCATCAGAATCAAATCACCCTTCCTCTTGAGATACAATGCAATGGTGGCGCTCGCATAGGAACATTCAATGTGAAGATCACCCCTCGAGTTCAGCTCAACCAGATTAACTGAGGCATTGATTCCTGCTAGGAACCTTCCATTTTCGAACTCGCATAGGCAATAGGCACTACCTTTGATTCCTAATTCGGCAATTTGTTGCAACTTCGCCTCCTGAGACCACTTGAAAACGATAAGCCTACCTTGTTTTGCCTCAGGTTCATCATCAATCACAAATGCAGTTCCGACGACAATGTATTCTTCTCTAGATTCACCAAGGTGAGCCGACAAGATGCTAACCGCTTGTTCCGTTGGCATGAACTGATGGGCATGTAAGACCTCGAAGGTGTGCTGGTCAACTATAAGGAGATTCGACGTCTCAAGTTCGAACGAGTCTTGACCCGCCAGGACAGGCCTCGTTGTCGCTGAGCTCATAGCAACAGCCGAGGATTTCATCTGTGCTTGAGTGCTAGCGGAGGGTCTGATAGGCTGTAAGCCATTGATGTCTGGTGTGTCGATCCTAGAGGAAAGCACACCGAATACTTGCGTCGAATGCTGGTAAGTTATTTTCAGGGGCGACTCGTAGAGTGGGATTGTGGTAATATGTAACTTCTGGATCTCATCAATCGTTCCAAAGAGTAGTTGCAGCCCGGTAACATTGACTGGGTCCTGGACAACTATCATCACTAGACTGCTCGGGTATGCTTTGGAGTTTAGGGGGCACATGTTCTCCACTGTCTTGAGATTCACGGTAGAGAATACAAGCTTGTTGTTGTTTGAGTATATAACTGTAGGACGGCTAGAACAAACGAATATACTTGTCGAAGATTGTGACTTGAAGGGTCTCAGGATCGTTGAGTGAGTACCTAGGGTCACTTTTTTCCTGTTCGTCAATTCCCCAGTCAATGGATCTAGTTTGAAGTAAAAAACAGTTCCATCACCATGTGATATCAAAAGATAGTAGAAGTCCTCTAACTGTGCGGTTATCAAGGAGTTGGACTGCGCACTTATAGGAAGCTTTTCACGATGGACCTCATTGATCTCTGGCCAACTATAAACTACCAGTTCCATTCCTCTATCCCTGACGCCTTGTGGAAAGAATCCTACCGATAGCAGTTGTGTGTCCGGTATTAGGGGGGTTAGATCAAGACAGCTAATATGGGATTCGAGTGCAATTGAACGGAACATCTCTATCTTTCCGGGATGGATCTTGAAGCAGTATAGCATGTTACGAATTGAGCACACGACGTAGTCATTGTTGTGGGCAACTGCAAGTTGGTTGTCATATGCCAACACATTATGAGTTTCTTGACCGGTATTCGGGAATTTAAATTTGGCGATCAATCTCATATCTATCGAGCTTATTAACCTAACAGACAATTCAGTCACTTGTACTATCTGCTCATGGGCTACATTGGCGCATAGAAAAGTTCTTTGACGCATATCGAATCCGTGACCTGAGTCAATGTTGTTGAATTGTCCATCCTCTTCGCAGTGCCATAGGAAAGTTAGATCGCTTTCAGGAGCGCCGACATCCTCCTTCTTGAGAACTAGAACTATATAATTATCCTCGAATTGATCTTTGCCTATCTTAAGTGACCAGACCCGCATGACATCCTCGAGATCCATGATCGTATGTTCGTGTATGCCTATGCCATTTCGTATTATTCTAATGGATCCGTCTTTGGAATGCCCCGAACAAGTAACAAGTTGACCTTGACCTTGCTTTTCCAAGTCCACAAGACACATATCACTTATGGGTCCTAGGTTGGTGTATGTCTCGCATACTTTTAGGAAACTTCCGTTCTCATCAGGCTCAGTTAGTAACTTAATGAGCTGTGAATCGCCAAGCTTCGAGCCAATATAGACTATAGCGTTATCGAGATATGTTATACATTCAGGTATGGATATTTCTCCTAGGAGCTCTAATTTCATGTTCTTTACTTGTAGTTTGCTATCATTTAATCGAACATCATCCGCTTCGAGAATGAGACAAAATAGCCTTCCAGAGAGATCACCAAGGAGGTAACGAGAACCATCTTTGTCTATACGGGCGTAACAATTGATGGGAGATTGTTTCATAAGATTGGGATCGATAGTTTTCTCTTGGTCGTTGTTGATATAAACTATGGTTTCATTTGATACTATAATTGCACCGCCGAATGGTTCAGGCACAGGTATAATGATGTTCGCCTCATTGGCAACGTCGTCTTTTTGCCATGGACCGATCACAAATTCTTTTTCTTTCAAAGCGATTTCATATGTCTCAACATGACTGGTTCCAGTTTGAGCCTCTCTGTGAATAAAACCAATTGTAGGGTTTACGAATCCATATAAAAAAGCAATGTCCGGCACAACAATCTCTTCCATGCGAATATTGAAGGCCTCTAAATCATCCGTCTTGTTCCTATCTATTGGAATAGCTTTGAACAGTCCATCATGCATTCTGAGTCCAATAATCTTGCATGCAGGATCGATGATGACAATGTTGCCGCTTTCGGCTGGCCGGCAAGCTGGATCAGCGATGTTGCCGCTTCTCAATGTGATTATGTCAATGGATGACTCTGAGCCGGGAGATTCGATACATTCTAATATGGCGACATGATATTTGCTCGTCAAAAGAAATAGAAGATCTTTCTTCTCACCTGGTGGTCTAAATAATCTTATAGCTTCAATGCGACCATAGACACCAACCTCTCTCATGAGTTTCAGGCCATCTGGGGTTACCTTGGAAATCTCCAATCTTGATAGTTTGGCTGTTATGAGATTGATATCATTTGGACTGGTGAAGTTTCCGGCCACGCTATTGCTGACAGCCGAGGCCTTGTTCGCCGTGACAATATAATTATAGGACATTTTGACGAGATGAATGGAGGATGAGGACCCAGTCGGGGAATATCACCGGTACCACGTTTTCAAAACTCGTGTTTTGGCCGAGAAAACGATTGCTTGGAAGCCTGCTCGCAGAGAGCTGGTCGAGTTCGCACATTGGCGCCTTGCGCTCGTGCGTCCATGGGCTCTTGGCCGCTGCGAGACATAGTCTGCCGGAGGATAGCCGATGGTTTTAGCTGGAGCAGGAGCATCGCGGCGACCAGCGCACGAAACAAAAGCAACCAGCACAACCGCTTACTGCTGTAGAGCAAGAAAGGAAATTGTCTGCTATTCTTGCCTCGACTTTCCCCCTCGGACTTTCTCCTGCTATTCTCACCTCCCTGTTATTCGCGTACTTTTCTTTCGCTTTGTTTTCCCAATACTGTTTCCCTCCCCCACTTTAGGGCCTGTTGCTTCTCCACTGGTCCATCTTCAACTTTCCCCTCTTTACGGCCCCTTGCTGTTCCCTACTTACGTTGTGCCGCTTTGTAATAGTGTTGGTGCTCATCATCATTTAAGTGCTGGCACCTCGACCAACAAGTAACCAACCTTTTATGAAGAGATTATTTTTCAATCTTTAATCCACTAAGTTTCATCCAACTTTCAACTATTACTCCACTTTTTAAGATCTCAAATGAAACCGATGACTGCTAACTTGTTTCGAATGTTTCCTAACAATTGGAAACAAGGGGACGAAGATGACGATTGGAAGAGTAAAGCTATTGAGACACTAGTTAAGAAACTCAAGAAAACCGACCCGGACAGTCATAAACTCCTAGAAACAGTATTGTGCCAAAAAAGAAAGGATACTAGATGCATTGTAATAACACGCCCTAATGACGGTCGAATACAGGTTAATCACAAGAAATCTTTGCCACATGTTATGTATTGTAGAGTTTTTCGCTGGCCAGACCTGTTGTCCCAGCATGAACTAAAGCCGGTACCAAATTGCCAATTTCCTGCTAAAAAGACCAGCGACCGGCAATGTCAGTATCCGGCCGACAGGAAGGGGGAGGAAAAAGTGTGTGTCAACCCTTACCACTATGATAGAGTCGGTCATCCACAATATCCACCTGTTGTAGCTCCACGTAGTGATTTCATCAACTACTCACCACCACTTCAATCCCCATTGTCACCAAATTCAAGTTATTCGCACCAACAAGGGAACCCAAACTATTTTCAGCAAACTGCAAGTCTCGCGACCAGCAATCAAGCTTTGATGATACAACCAGCCCATGAACCAATTAATTATCAATCCTCGTTACAAAATTCTTATTGCTACAACTATCCTGGCCAGCAGCAATTACAAAATCAAGTCCCCGCACATAATCCCACTGGTTATGATTGTTCAAACGCGGAAGCTATCTATCATAATTACTCAGCGATTAGCAACGGATCACTGATAAGTGTGACTGACGCATCAAGAGGCCAGCAAATATTTGAATCGCAATCGCCACCACCAAGCTACAGCACTCGCGCTGATCAGAATTCTCCCGGCACTATAACTCCTATGGATTGTGTTGATGAACCACCTGTGCCCCGTGACGATTGGTGTCGTATACAATATATGGAGCTAGCCCACAAGATTGGAGAGCCATTCAAGAGTAGCTCCCCGATGGTATTTGTTGATGGTTTCACACATCCCGCCACAAACAATCCCAATCGTTTTTCTCTTGGTGTTCTATCAAATATAAATAGGGCACCAAAGATTGAGCAGGTGAGATGCGCCATTCGTAAGGGAGTCTGTCTCGAGAACAAGGATGGTCAGGTTTTGGTAAAGAATTTGTCAGAGTCAAACATTTTCTTTCAGTCGAAGAACTGTAACGTAGAGAACCAGCTAAATCAACATACTGTCGTCAAGATCGAACCCCAGAGGTGTCAGAAGATATTCGACTTCAGAGTATTTGAAAGCCTCGTGCAGGCAGCAGTGTCATCGGGTGATGGTGACTCCTACGAGAGACTATTTGCGCTGACCGATCATTGCATAATTAAGATGAGTTTTGTGAAAGGTTGGGGATCCTATTATAACAGGCAGGACGTAACCTCTACTCCTTGCTGGATTGAGATAGTATTGCTTAAGCCACACGAACTGATTGACAAGTATATTCAACACATTAGACCATCCGCAACACATATAACGTCAACATCTTGATCTCAATCCTGATAAGACATCGAGCTTAAAATATGAAAACTCAATAGTGATCAAGGTGCCTCTATAAAGAAACAATGAACAATTCAGAACTTTAATATTAACAAATACTCCAGTAATACTTGACGAAATAAATATCACATAGCGTACTTCCGAATCCACTGGATGATCGACCTATTTCATGCTATCTAATATCCTCTCGCCTATGCCTAAGAAGTATACGGTCTGGGCAATACCGAACAACGGCGCTATATACATCACACGACAGCCTGCCCCTTTCATAAATGCGCCGAGCCCCTCTTTCTGATAAATGTCTCGAAATGCGTGGACCATGCCATTGTAACTAGTTTCGTTGGCCCCTAAGTTGATCAATTGCATCCTAGTCTTAACAACATCTGCTGGATTGACAGCCACAGCTGATACTCCGGCAGCCACGCAGCCAGCGATAAAGTTGACCCAGAAAACGGAATTTTTATCACGAACCTCTGATACATTTTGAGCCTTGGGAACTATCGCATTCCCTAATGAACTCAGATGGGCAAACAAGGGAAAGTAGATCATTGAAAAACTGACGTCGCGCAATAAAGTTGCCGAGACACCCTTGTACAGACCCGCGATGCCTTTCTCTCTTATAAGTTGAATAGCTATTCTCGTCGGAGAGGCCTTCACTTTGGGACTGGTGGACCCACCTGCAAGGGTTCTTCCCGCATCCTGGCCTTGAATTTTGAGGAGTTCCATCGGCGTAGTAACAGATATCTGACACAGACCTGCCCCGGCACCTGCAAGCATCTCATGCCTGAGTGCTATCTTCCCACTGTCAGATGAAAATTTATGCCTGAAATAATCGTTTGCTGTGAGCTTGATAGCCTTTTCAGGGGTGATCAATAAAAGGTTGACGGCCGAGCCACGGTACATGCCGAAGAAGCCCTCAGCTGATATGACCTTCTTCAAGCAATCAAACATCGATTTATAGACCTCATGACCGACACGTTGGTTCTGTAGACGGGTTTTGGCCAAATCAATTGGGAAGACGCTAGCTACACCAACGATTCCCGCGATTCCCCCATTGATGATTTTTGCCACCAGCGGGAAGGTGGATGTCTGTTCTTTCATATTGATTAAATATTGCACAGTCTGATAGCACCTCTCACAAATAAATAATCCTTGACTCGGCACCTATTATTGAGCGTATCCAAGTTGCATCTCTCAAAGTCATGAATTAGGAAGAGAGCAATAGTTGGAGAGATCTTGAACATCTGGACTCTTGAATATGGAGCGGCGATTTGACGTATGTCGATTAAGTAGACATATCAATAGTGGTCGAGCCAAAGGAGCCATAGATGTCTGTGATTCAGATCAACTTAGTGAACTCGAATGGAGTGTCTATCTATCATGCAGAGCAGCATTGTTATCTATTCGCGCAATATCAACAACACGGAGCACTAGTATCCCGTACAGTTTGGAGAGTGGAGATGGCGAATCGGGGGGCGAGTGAACTTTTGAGTTAGATTGTGTGGTCGAAACGGGCAATGGCGCTCATTTTCATGGCCAAACTACCTACAATCCATGGCGAACTGCCTTAGCGATGCTGCAGCAGTCCGAAGCGCCCTTGACTCTGCGTGCGACTGCAGTCTTGCCTGCCACTAGGTACTGAGGCTCGAGGTGGTGAGCCTCGTACTTGAGCTGTGTGAAAGTTGATAGTTAGATCCTTCAGGAATTGCTAAGGCCATATAGAAAAGCTAAACGCAAAGTAGATGCAATCCTCACCTGTCCTGCTGGGCTATAGAACTCAACTTCAGACTGGCCATCAAACTTGACGGTTGTGATTGGGTATAGAGGACGTCCAATCACGGAGAGGCTCTTAGCCGATCTTTCGACACTCATCGAGACGAGTCAGCCATTATCATGTGAACTGGTTGGGGAAAGGTTTCATCGTTCATGCACACGGGATCTCAGTTAAAGCTGAAATACAAAGCTAGTTGCAACAGCCTGTGTAACAATGTAGTCTTGCTGATGGGATACCGCCGAATAAACTTGCTTGATGATTATGTATCAATCGACCTCAAACTTCTGCATGGAACCGACAGGCACACACTGACTGTGAATTGGCTGGAAATTTTCTATCGAGTTGAGAGGCCAACTGAAGCTAGGCTTCTTACGTTTATCATAAGCCAAGATCCATCTTTAGTCTTGGCATCATTGCAAGAGTTTGCGACTAGTTCAGACTTGGGAGCGCTCGGCTTAGACCCCAATCCGAAGTGACCGACTCGAAGCTAGGAATGAGTTATCGACATCTACCAGTGATCTTCATAGCACTTTGAGATAACGGCCCTCTTCTGACGTGATTGTTCTTCAGCGTATGATCGAGGTATAAGAGGGACTTGTTTGGCGCTTAAGTTGGCGAACTGCCGGTCTAAATTTCAATCCTTTCTAGGACGAATTTTCAAATTCGCGTTTTTTTCACCTTATCCACGGCAACCAAAGTATTCACCTATCCGGCACATACTTAACTCGCACTCCATCACTTGTCCAGCCATTGGACTACAGATACCTTCCATATCATTGGACTCAAACGACTCCTCTCCCTCAGAGATGGCCCTCGCCAATTAGGTATCCTGTTCTCTCAGGGACTGACCATGGCAACAGGGAGAGGAAGTATGGATGCAACTGCTGAATATACTGAATTGATCCAGCGCATTGTGCTCAGTTTCCGGCGGAAATAAGTGTGCGGTAAGATGTTGCGAAGTAAGATTGCTCACATTCTCCCTCGATCGTAACGTGGGTGCACGCGCGAGGTAATCAATTAGAAGGAGCGGATCTGATCTCTTCTGTGATATTGAACCGATATGACTGGGGCGGATATCAGAAAGTGCGCAAGATCCCGTGCGGTATGCGGTTTAGCAGTGAAACTCTGGACATACATCTCAGTCTCGCTACATCTCGAAGGTAGTCGAGTAGCTGCAACGGAATGTTTAACTAGAAACTGAGTACCGTGAGTTACTCTCACAAAGCTGCACTCGCATACAGAGATAGCTCGTTGTCAGATCGTCGTGGATCGTCGTGTTCTGCTTTGGGTGAGAACCGCAATATGAGAAATACTCTGCTACTTGGATCCTCGGACGATAGAGATCAACCAACCTGAGTGGGAGATCACGGTGGAGCGAGAGCATCCACAGCCTGGTGCCACAATCACACGTAATAAAGACCGACACGATTGGTGGCCCTCTAGTCTTTAGCTAATAAGTGCGCTGACTTTGGGAGGTGACCCAACCCACAGCAGTCCGCAACTAGACTCATGTGTGCTAATTTCAATGCACAATTGAAAGTGTGGATACGGTGGTGGGTAGCGCATACCGTGGAACCATAACTATTGTGCTACTTCCAATTATTTGATCATGTGAGATCAATCTCTATTTGATTCAACCATCTGTAGGGACATCTGTTACTGTTACTTCAAGCACGTCTCGTTAAGTAAATAAGACTGCAAAAACCTCCAGTTTTCAGTTATTACCACCAACTTAATTCGCAACTGTTTCTTTTTCTCTATGACTTTTTATCATAATTATTAGCATCATGTCCAGCCAAACAAATGCACAAACCAACGATGTGGAGGCTAATGTCACATCTTCCTCCGATCCAGCAAGTCCGGCCCAGGAGCCCCAAATGGATTCAAGGATTTTTACAACTTTAACCAGAGTTAAGGATAATCTACTCGATCGGCCTATTAAGTACGACATAATTTCGATTGTTTTCTCACTGCTAGTGCTAGCTGGTGGCATCTACGGCTATATTGAGCACAAGAGTTTGCCATCCCTGATATCTGGTATAGTTTTCTTCCTTCTACTGGCGCTGGCAATATACATAGAGGGAGTCAGGAAGAACTCTTACCCATTGGTAGTTGTCGTCTTGTTCTTCGGAATCATGATGGTATGGAGGTATACGAAAAATTACAATTTTTGGCCGGCCGGTCTGTTCCTTTTACTTGCATTCATAATGCTCTTCAGACACGCTTGCCTCATATATTTCAGAAGGCAACAATCCACCGTCTCATAATCTATTTTTATAATAACTGGCAATTCAGCTGACCCCCTTGAGTCGTGAGCCCGACGCCTCATTGCTTCGAATGACTCCTGATAGTTTTGAGAAGATCTCATTATCCGGGGGCGATAACACAGATGGACTGGTTCGATCGAAGAGAAAGATCAAAAATAAACGTGGTCCACCAAGAACTCTCGGTGGATTGAGTGACAACAATAAGACTTGGATATGTAAGAACTGATTGATCACCTAACGAAATCAACAAGTGCTTGACATAAATTTTGGTTCCGATACAAAGCTTGATCTCCACCAATTATGAAGCAGTCCAATCTGAGCTACTGTGTAAGCTTCGTTCAACTTTAGGCAGTAGTCGCCCTACCATGATGTCGAGACGATCTTGAGGGTGGCGCTTGTTTAGAGTCGGATATAGAATGAACGTTTTCATCGTTTCAACAATCTCCTCTATCATCTACTTAGAGAAGACCAGACTGCTGTTGACGCCAATCTATATGAGCATGTCATGGTCACTCGGGAAGACGACATACTCAGTTGTCGAATTAAGCGATGTTACGACGGATATGTCCCGGTTAGATCAAGTCAGCGTGAGGAGATTATACTCGAATCCTTCTAGCAGATTATGAGTATTGGCCCCTTGTCGTCTTTGGCCATCGTACGAAGGCGGTAAATCTCGAACTAGTCTCTGACTAGTAATCAGTAATGAACCGGACTCTTTCGACTCTGGAAGTGCCTCAAAGTGAGAGAAGAGCTAAGCTTGAGAGGTAATCAGCGTAAGAAGAGTGAGAAGCGAGACTGAATCCTAGGCCTGTAGAGACAATGTCATCAAGCTAAGAAGACACACCGGAGCCCCTAGTGCCGAAATTCAAGAACAGGACGGATGGGGATACTTTTAATAAGAGTCTTGGTGAGGCGAATTGATCCATGATTGATTCATCCGACTTCGTAGACGGAGGTGCAAATAACGCTAACGCTCTCTCACTCTTGGCTTCACAGGGCCAATGGTCGGACGTGCGCGTGAACGCAACATGTTGCATGTTTCGCCGCCACAAATCCGAACAGGTGCTCATAGAGAGAAAGGGAGTATGGATATAGAGAGTTCATAGTCAGGACTGTTGTATGGATAATCATTATCACCAAGGATCGATCACCAGCAGATGACACCGACCAGCCAGAGGACTGTGGTTCTACAGTGTATCTAAAGGAATACCACGAGCTAGCAGAATGCGCATCTCGAGGATTTTCCTCTCACAAGCTGTTACATTTCTAGATCAAAACCTTAGCTGACAGAAATAGAGAGCTACAGTCACAAGATAACTAAGAGAATTCAATTATCAGAAAACTTGGGCTGATCTCACAACTTTTGTCTAGATTTCGATTTGTTGAGTCCCCAAAAAGTCTCGATCTCTGTCTAGATAGCTACGTAAATGTGAGGCTAATCCTCGTTATGTAAGTCCAGTCAGATTTCTTACTCTCAATGTATCTAGATTCACCCTGATCTTTCACTTGAGTAAACATAATCTAACGAAGTCTCCGACGTGCCATAATCAAGATTTTGATCTAAGATACTGTACAGTCGCCGACTCGTTGTGATTGGTGGGCTACTGTTTCCAATTCTTAACAAAAAGAAACGAATTGTTGCACATCACGAAGCTCCAAAGTCACTTATAAATTCCCGGATTAGTTGATTTGGCTCCAGCAGAAGGCCATCGCCGATCGACTTGAACCTGGTCTTCAGCGCTCATCGTGATATAAAACGTTGGAGGAGACTGATGAGTAGGAAAATATCAAGTTCAAATAATCTCACTCTCTAACCAATCTCAATGAATATTACACAATTAAGCTCATTTGAAATCAAATGAAATTGGTCTACGCTAGACTCGGGACACTACACAGGAGCATCAAGAATCAGGATGAACAACTTGGCGTCATTCCGGAGATTTTCCTCGTTGACGAGGAGAGGAAGTGGTCATCTATCGAACAACCACATAATTGTGGTCGAGCGTGAGTCGATAAGTTCGAGAGCTCTTAAGAACCATGGTCTGGTTAATTGCGCTAAGTTTGTAATTCCAACGCGTATTATCTCGTCATCTTCGAAAAGTTTGCAAAGCTTTACTCCCAATCATGCTCAAAATTACCAGAATGCAAGTCTGCCAGCGCATTTATCCGATTGGGATGTGAATCTAACTTTACCTCCCTTCGTCGACGGAAGGCTTTCATACGCCTACGGTAGATCTCTAAAAGAATTAAGATACAGTACTGTTAGTGAGAAAATCTTCGGTATGGCGAAGAGAGAGCCCCATTCTACAGCAATCATAGTCTATGATGAGGGTATTAGTCGTAGTTTTGAAGATCTACAGAGTGACATCATCAGATTAGTTAATGGAATGGTTCACAATTTAGGCCTAAAAAGGGGCGATTGTGTTGGAATATACTCATATAACAGTTACCAATACCTCCTTGTTCAATATGCATGCAATATGCTAGGTCTCATCCTGAACCCCTTCAATCCATCGTACAAGTCGCATGAGTTTTCATATGTCCTTGGAAAAGCTAACATCAAAGTTTTGTTCGTCCCCGGAAAAGACTCTCGTCAGGCTGGTTTGAATGACCACTATGGTGTTATCTGTGATAATTCTATTGGAAAATTGCAATCTGATGGAAAGTTAGACAGTCTGACTCATATAATTTTGCTCGATGGTCAATTGAGTGAAAAGGATCTGCCAATCAAGAATGTCAAAGTTTGCCATTGGCGCACAGCATTCACGGATAACAAGGCCATTGATGAAAATTTACGTGATACGATTGATCAGGTTCGTTCGGATGATATCTATGGAGTCTACTATACATCGGGTACCACTGGGTTTCCCAAGGGGGCGGCTATAACCCAGTTCAATGTGATCAATAACGCTGCCTTATCTATGGAGCGTGTCTTTAGCCAACGCGGTCCTAAGCATCTACCTCTTAGACCTAATGTCTGCCTACCTCTACCTCTGTTCCACGAGTTTGCCGGAGTTCTCGGCGCCATGTTACCTTTTCTTGATGGAGGCTCCATAGTATTTCCCGGCATGCGATATAATATCCAAACAGTTGTCGAGTCTATAATGAGATTCAAATGCAATGCTATCTTCTTGACTCCAACTATACTGATTGATTTGATAGCTCACATCGAGCGCAACAAATTGACCGACGTTCCACTGAAGACTATGTTAGTTGCTGGCTCAAAGGTTATGTCTCAATTGGTGCATAAGGCGCATAAAACTTTGCCCAACTTGGAGCAGCTCCGCATCGGCTATGGTTCATCGGAAAATGGTGTCATCTCGACCATTCAGACAAGCCAAGAGCCGGAAGAAACGCGCCCACTAACTGTAGGGATGCCGCTTGATTTCACTGAGATCCGTATCGCAGACACAAACACAGGCGAAACAACACTCCTGGGCCAATCAGGCGAGGTCCAGACCAGAGGCTTCAACACAATGGTGGGCTATTACAAAGATCCCGAGAAAACTGACGAGGTCATAACAAAGTCCCGTTGGTATAAAACAGGAGACTTGGGAATCATCGATCGAAATGGGAGCCTGCAGATCGTGGGCCGCATCAAGGATATGATCATCAAGGGGGGAGAGAATGTGTATCCCGCGGAAATCGAGACAGTCCTGCATGCCTATGATAAGATTGAAGATGCTCATGTTTTTGGTGTGCCAGATAAGAGATATGGAGAGGAGGTTTGCGTTTGGGTGAAGCTGGACAAGAGCAGATGTTCCGGCTTGACAGAAGATCAAATCAAAATGGGTATAATCGAGCACTGCAAAAGCAAGTTGACATATTTTAAGGTGCCAAAGTATGTGATATTTGTAGAAGAGTTCCCTCTGACAGCTGTCAAGAAAATTAAGAAGTTTGAAATGAGAGCCCAGACTGCCAAAATGTTAAATTTGTCCAGTTGAACTATAAGTGACAGTAAGACTAATTAAATTGATTTAGGCTTTTGCGCATAGAGCTGTTCATCGCTCAGAAGTTGGCAGCATCCAAGGCTTGAAAGCGATCGGCCGACATCGGAAATTCGCGCACATGACTGCAAACAAAATAACGCCGACATGTCTGACGTTTACCTGAGCTAATGTCCAATGGTTGTCTAATTCGATCTATATTCTCGAGATAACTCCCTGTTGGCCTGAGTCGAATAGTTGACATTTATTTATACATCGTCTGAATATTTTGTGATAAGCATTGAGAACATTCAGCTAGTCACAACTCTTCTCGGCTCCAACCTCTTGGATACAGATATCTGTTATTGAATTATCATTCCCGCATTATTCTATTCTTCAATGATTCCTCACCACTCAGACCTCTCGATAAGTTGATCAGCGGTCCTTCATTAGGGTATTAAAGGAAAACTCTCAATGATAATGGAAGTCTTAAAATCTAGCTCCGTAGATGCCCATATTGCCAACCCACCTTCTGCTTCTACAGCGGCACCAGTCGTTCATATTGTCCGAGACGTCGCCTCAAGCAGCCCCACACCAAATCATGCCGGCGAAGAGACTCTCTATATCGTGGAGATAGGTCACATGAATAAAACATCCGATCAAGAGGAACTAGAGGCTCTAAAGAAACATCGCGGCCATGAGGGGCAACATTTAGCGATGGTCTTCATCCTTGTATCTGTGATGTTGGTTTCTCAGATATTGCTCGTTTGGTGGAAGAGCAGATACCAGAGGTCTTACATTCATGCAAGTATGATAGCCATGTACATCATACCTTTCTGTATCTCGGCATATCGTCACTGGTGGAGGTTCGTGTCCGTTTGGATTCTCATAACGATGGCAACACTAGTGTTAGTGTGGCGTCCAATATTCATGCCTAACTTCACCGGGTCTGGTACAACAATACCTAGGTTGCTGTACAAATGGTTTTTCACCGTCTACTCCTTATCAAGCATCATTGCGGTGACCGGGTATACAATATTAGTTTTGACATTTTTTGGAATCAATATTCTACTGAATATATCTCCACAAACAGCTTTAGATGTAGGGTTCATGATGCTCTTCTATGGAATCTACTACGGTGTTCTCTGTCGCGATTTTACCGATTTCCTGGTCGATAGATTAGCTGCACAAATTGGTTATTACAATCCAACATCGGCTCTACCATCAAAGGCACTAAGAAGCGACATATGTGCCATTTGTGGTATGGCTCATGGAGATAAGGAAGACATTGATATCGATGGACTGACTAAAAACGACTCACTACTGCAGGGCCAATATGACGAGGATTATCATCCAGAGCAAGAGACACTAGTTGAGTACTCGAATCAGAAGGAGCGCCTGTTTGTTCTCACCTGTGGGCACAAGTTTCATGAATACTGTATTTACGGCTGGTGCCTGGTTGGCAAGCGTCAGACGTGTCCATTTTGTCGAGAGAAAGTGGACCTTGGAAGAATGTTTTCCGCCCTACTATTTCAGAAACCACATTATCTCTATGGCAATTTATTGGATTTTATAAGATACTTATTTGCATGGCAACCATTGATTTTCCTAGCGGTTCATTTTCTCGATTACGAGCTAGGTCTAGAGTGAGATCACATAGACCAGTCATGGTGTTATATATGATCCAAAGAAGATCATATTATATAGATATATTTTATACTAATTTACATCCATTAAAAAGTTTAGACCCCAAGGGGGGAAGACTGAGTGAAACAGTTGCTTCGAAGGAGCAATCATAGTTAGAAGCCGTTTATATTTTCTTTTGTCCTACTGATAGGAGTCTTTAGTTAACTATTCGATATATACAATCAAGGTAGATTATAAGGGCATCTTACTCATTTATGCAGGACTAGTAAGTTTCCATCTTTTGTAGGCTCTGACGATTCGCGCCTCGATGGCAGACGCGTGGTTCTAGTTCCTTGAATGGGATTGTTGATGAGACTCCGACCATTCGATGACAAAGTCATTGTTTGTCTGTTGTTGTCATTTCGTTTACGTAATCTCTCAGCGACCAATGACATGGACCGAGTGTTCAGCACGGCCTGCTCATTAACCTGTTTAGCCGCTGCCATCAACTCGGATGAGCTCAATATGTTTGCACCACGCCCATTCGCTGTTTGTCCATTATGATCGCCGCGAGATACCGCCGCATAAAGTTCCGCCTTTGAGCCCTCACTTGGCTCCATCAAGTCTCCCTCCCCTTCAAACGCAAGTCCTGCATCTGGTTCCATATCGTTGGTCGAGATGGTCTCCTCCTCGAGGATATGAGCGCTAGTTAGCTCATCCGATGAACTGGCACGATGGGCCTGTAGAGTTTCGTCAATCGAATTGGAGACCGGCTTCCGGTCGCGAACTCCCGGTGGCCGAGGCTCAGGTGTAGCCCAAGTGTCCGAGCCATCGATAGCATTCTCTAGTTGGGCGGGCTTTGGTCTGAACCTGCCGAATGGTCTGAGCTGATCCAAATCGGGCGCATGTATCAAGGGCTCACCACTGTTGGCGCCGGACGATAGTGTGCCATTGGTTGCTGATAATCCTGTCAATGAGTTGGTATATGACGACTTCGAAGTCAACAGATTGTCGTTCTTCTCCATTTGTGCAATCATTGCCAACAGTCCATTGAAGGTCTCCTCGCCAGTTGGTATAATCTGCTGCTTGGGCAAGAGGAAACCAAAAGCGCCAGTATCACGCAATTCAATGGTATAAGAGTATTTGATGCCAGCCTTCTCATAGGCCCAGTCACTTGCAGTTCCACTCGCAGTGTACAATATGGAAGCACTTGCTCCCACACGATACTGAGTGCCGTGTGTCCTCTCGATGGCCTTCACTCCAGCCTGGCCAACAGACTCCAGATCCTTGTGGTCGGGGGCCAGGTGCTTTGAGTGACTGTATGGCAACAAGATCATCTGACTATACGAATGGAACGAGATGTACATCTTCATGTTAGATCTATGCGAGTAGACGAAATTGGACTGGTGTCTCGTTTCTGGTTCCGTGAAGGGGGTGCTACCACCGAAAGTCTGACTGCATGGGTGGCTGCTGGAGCCGGTGCTTCCGTGTCGAGCATCGTAGTTTCGGTTTGGATCGGCGCCGAGACAGAAGTGGCGATAGATTGGGTGGTTGCTTGTTGATCTAGTTTTGCGCCACAGTCTGTTGTGCGTATGGCTGTACTCGTAGCCGTCTGGGTTCAAAACTGGCTCCATATAGAATGTGTAGCGGCGCAATAATTGCTCCAGCTCTAGATCACAACCGTGCTCACTGGCCACCTCCTGAGGTCTCTTGCTCAACAGTTCCAGCTTTTGCTCCAGTTCGCTACGAGGCCTCTGTCTAGCCGACGATGATCCTCCATTTGATGAGTATGGCATTAGGGAACTATTTATGTCGTTTATGCCCGATATTAGATCTGAATCCAATAGGAGCTCGCCCGGGCCATGGCGAGCTGTCAAATCGACATTACTTAAACCTCCCTGTTGGACTATTTGGTGAAGGTGGTCGAAGAAACGCTGACAACGGGCGTGATTGTCGGTCAACCTGAAGGCTATATAGAGCACGGTGGCTGGCGATATCCATTCGCGTGCGTGCGTTCCACCATCAAGCCAAATGGAGCCCAACTTCCTGACCGACTGATGACGGAGCATAAATTGGTCCACTATCATGCTGGCATTTTGGCTGGCCGGCGACGACGAGCCCGATCGATCTGGGAGACCGGAAGACATTCCACTGAGCACTGACTCGTCTAGCGTGGAGCCGTCCGCATCCTTTTGTTCGTAGCCCAACCTCAAGACACGCAAATAGCGACCTTGTGATGAGCGCCCAATCACCTGTACTCGAGCAACATCACGTGCCCTGCCCACCAGCGACTCCATGTATTGGTTTATGTCGCCCAATCTTTGGTAGTTGTCGAAAAACATTGAATCGTTGACGAGAAAATTTTGTCCATGCATATCCTGCCTGCCGGCTAATTTTTCCTGATTTTCCGCTGACAACTCTGCCTGAGTGCCATTTGAAAGATCGGTCGGCGATTGGCGCCCGCTCAATTGGAAACTGTGATCGTTGGCTTGCGGACTACTCTGATGATTTGACGAACCAACCTGCTGCTCAAGACGAGACTGAATGTCGTCAATCTTGATTCTGTGTCTGATCTTAGCTCGACTCAACTGATTCAATATGAACTGGCGCGACTTGGGCGATACCATTATGTCAACCTGGTCGTTGACACCATTTTTGAATGACCAAAAGTCGATGTCTGCGTACGGGGATACAGTTAGAGTTTGAGGCTTGCTGGCCTGTTCGTTCAACGCAGCACTGAGATTTGCATATAGATCCTGAACATAGTGGCGGTCTTGCTCGCTACGAACCTCGAGCTCAATCAGCGAGTAGCCCTTATATAGACTGTCGCGGCCAGTTGTTGGCGCCTCGACAACTATTGCATTACCTGTCTCGGCAACCGCAGGTGATCGGCCAACGGAGGCCTGCTGCTGAGAAGATTGCGACAAGAGTTGCTGGACCACCAAGCTCTGCTGCTGCTCTTTCTCCAAATGGGCGCCTTGAGCTGTCCCATCGGTTTGTGAGCTATCAGATCGCTTGGTCAACTGGGCGGCTGTTTCAGCATAGTTTGGATTTGCAGCCAGCAGCTCCTGCTGCCTCTTATTGAGGTACAATATCTGTTGCTGTGGACCATTAGAGGGTTGCTTCTTGTTTGTTTGCTGCTGAGTTCTTGAGCCAGTTAGACTGCCCAAAATGGATACCTTCGAATTGTTTGAGCCGGAATCTGACGTTGTCGTGGAGTTTTGGCCCGCGCTTGCATGTCTACCTCGGAAGGAGTGCTCCAAGCCTGCGATTATCGCCGGCCGTTTCGGAACGACGATCCCTTTGGAAGTTATCGGCAGACGACCTATTGCGCCGATCGGACCTATGGAACACTCGACCAGTCCCATAGAGACAACGACAAGCGATACAAGAAGCGCCGCTCTTCGACCTGGTCTCCTTTCGGTGGTTGAGCTTCTTGAATTCATTCTTACTTCTTCCATGAACATCACTGGACTGTTTGTCTTTCAGAACTCTTGGGAATGTGGTTCACAACTGCTACCAATTGGCTCACAATCGGTGGCTTTTATTCTCGCTCCGAGACAAACTTCCTCGGCTCGTGTGCATGATCGTCGAGTTGATGGTGACTAGGCGAGATAGTTATCAGCCGGCAACATAAGTTGGTCGGTTAACATGACCAGGTAAAAATAAGGAATAGGCGGAAGTGATTTGGATTTTGCACTGGTCAGCATGCGAAAATTCAATGGAAAGTCTCCAACGAAAAAGAAAAGCTTTAACAGATCGACAAACTCGCCAAAGATCTAAATAGACGCCAGATTGAAACTGGCCGTGCGAAGTGGTAATCAATCAAAACATCAATCAAGATGAATATAACAAGATTATCCGCAAATAATCAAGCCGTGAAATCACAACGGATGTACTTTATTTTTGTTTGTTTGTTTAATAGAGATATTTATCAGAATTTTTATATAATTATAAAATTTGGAGAGATAGATGTGTTCAATGCGTTTTTAATTTCTGTTACCTTCTTCGTCCCATCTGTATCTGATCTTAATTTGTGTTTTCGACCATTAGGGTGTGAAATTTGAAATTGTATCTAATTGGTTTTTCTTTAGTTTCCTTCTCTTTTGAGCCGAACCTCAGTTCATCCTGCTCGTAGAGGGTTCAATGTTTGTATTAGGTTGGGCAGCTTGATTGGACACCGCCGTAACGACGGCTGTTGGTTTCTGTTTAAGCAATGTCCAGTCAAATATATAATCGTACTGGTAGCAGGATGTGCGAAAGAGTATGCGAAACAGTTGGCGTAGATAGACGTAGTCGGGTGTTTCCTCAAAACGAAGTCCTCGGCAATAGTTCAGGTACATTGAAAATTCTGCCGCAAAACCTTTACATAGAGCGTCTACTGGAGTTGACATTTTCTTTTCTGAAATCTTCTCATATTTCTGCTTTTTTGTAGCTGCTTTCAGCCCCTGCCAAGGCAAGGCACCTCTATTGAAATACATCAGCACATATCCCAAGCTTTCCATATCATCTCGGCGACTCTGTTCAATTCCGAGATGGGCATTTATGGAAGCATAACGCGCTGTTCCAGTTAAGTTTTTATCTTCCCTATAATGAATATGTGTTCTTGTACGTGAATCTCTGTACTTCTTTGCCAGACCAAAATCGATGATGAACAACTTATTGCAATGTCGTCCTATACCCATC
>Ga0058701_10000366_pt1 | contig 32751 bp, 16 predicted proteins | sample AgamicOrMae_FD_97039 | JGI IMG/M metagenome (GOLD analysis project Ga0058701, IMG submission 97039) | Agave microbial communities from Guanajuato, Mexico - Or.Ma.e | ecosystem: Host-associated > Plants > Phyllosphere > Phylloplane/Leaf | place: Guanajuato, Mexico | collected 2012-06-04
AAAACAATATATATATATATATATATATATATATATATATATATATATATATATATATATATATATATATATATATATATATAAAACGAGAGGGGAAATTTTGCTGTGAGTTTAATAAATATATTCGATAGATAACATGTTATCGAGATGCATAAGCTTAAAATTTGCAAAATCGGAGTTTTTACGTTTTCGGTGAGTAAATATTTTTCTTTACGGATTTACTGCCGTTAACCCGTTATTTATAACTCAACCAAAGAAACGGACGATAATTATTTCATTTTTATTTTTTAGTGGGGCGTTAAGAAGTATTACGACCTACTAGTGAAATTATGTGTAGATGCAAAAGTTTTGTTCGACCAAATTTCAGTTTTTATTTAGCCTGACAAGAACACAAATTCTAACAGATTTTTTGTTTTGTAAAAGATATCTTTGAATTGAAGAATTTATTAAACCAAAAATTCTTGATGACAATACCTTCCGGCCCAATGCGAAATTTCTTACTAAACAGACAAAAAAAATGCGACTTAAGTTTAAAACGAGCTGATAAACAATAACCGGTAAAATAAAATTACATTATATTACATTATAATTTCACAAAATGCGTAAATGTTATTTCTGATTGTAAACGGTGCGCGTTCAGAACCAAACCTTTTGACCGAAATAAAAGTTTTAATTTTAACTCTAAACAAATTTGCCAAAGCATAATGAAATTAAAGAAAAAGATACCGGTATAACAAAAGCGAATTAAAGACGCTCCGTTCGTCATTTAAAATGTTTGGCACATATCGCGAAACATTTAAAATTTTTCCCGCCTCATATTTTTCAGAGGTGCTAGAGAAAACCTAAAACACACGGGAAAATCGCCGGGTTATTTCACATGATGAATAATGCAGTTAAGAAGATTTATTGCTTTTTTTTTTCCTTCCAAGACAATATGGAGACGAAATTTTAGCATCCGACTTTTGTTCACACGACACTTTAAAATATTTTATCGAGGAGAAATACCGCTCCAAAAATTATGATAATTCGGGGTAACTGTCTAAAGTAATGCTTCCCATTTGCGAATAGACGGAAGGCAAATTGCGATATTCTTGTATATTTTTTTACAATTCAACTTAACGGTACCATCTCACATATTCTTAACCTCCTTGTTGGACATATCGCTTCCGTTCCGAGCACTTGCCGTGTTGCGAGCTTTGGATACTTATAAAAGCGAATGCTGCAAAGAAGTAAATATTGAACTGTTATTCGCATATAGCTTAACATTTTTCGTCGGGCCAAACGATATTCATATTATTTCAGAATCGATTAAAACTCGTCAATCGTTTAATACATAAGCAAAACGAAACTATTACTTATTTCTCACCATAACTTTCTTCCGAAGTTTGAATGCTATAATTTTCCTTCGCGTAAAAAGTAAAATTTAAGATAGTGATTGTTAGGACGTTGGTTGTGCTAAATAGAACCATATCCATTCCTGAACTCAAAAATACGCAGCATTTTCTATTTATTTATTTATTTTTTTTAATTTTTTTATCCTTTGGTTAGTCTTTGATTTTAGTCGATGTGCGATTTTAGTGTATTTTAGTCGAATCCAAAAAAATTAACGATATACAAAAATAAAATAATGTATTTTTTTTCAAACTCTTATTTCCATGAATTGGTCGGGTGATAAAACTAAACTGTAAAAAATATCCATGTTATTGCGTCACACCGGCAAAAAAGGAAAATATTCATGTTACAGAATGCTTTCCAAAAAAAAAAGGCAAGGTTTATATCACTGGAAATCACCGCAGAGAAGGACTTATCACAGTGATTCATGTCGCTATCAGCAACGGTCCAATTTTAAGCTGTTCCCACAGATAAGAACAATAACACGCGTGAAGCAAAATACTGAGGGCTCTCCCTAGAGCCTGCTTTAATTTTCGTACATGGATATGTAACAGGAGATTCGGGAAAGTTGATCAGGCTATGAAAGTTAATTTTTAATCGAAACATTATCGGCTCCGATTAGTCACGAAAAAGGTGGCCTAAGCAGCGCCATACTTGCCTCAAACCACTCAGAACACGTCACGACGTAAGTAAACGGTTGTGTGCTCATGTATAATCAAAGTGATTAAAATTGTAGAGAAAAAAGGAAAAAGAAAATATGACAGGTGGGGAGCGTTACGTAGCAAAATTATTCAGCGCTGGGGAAGTTTTTTTTTCCCTTTTCTACGCCTAGCCCGGCAACACCCATGGTGAGTCTCATAAAATGAATTGGTAACCGTGTAGATACAAAAGTTGCACCCGCATTTTTTGTCTATGTTTACAGCAGTTCTCAAAATAATGTCGAGTTTCGATACAACGACTCTCGATAGTGCGTAAACCTCAATAGTACGTATCGGTAATGATAATATTCCTCCTATTCTGGCGATGTCTATGAGAAACAATGTATCAAGATTTCCGATAAAACGTTGTTCTCGATAGAAAGTGTATTTTCCTCGGTCCCTTCGATCACGTAGGTTTACTATCGAGACTCAACTGTATTATTCGTACTTTAAAAGACAAAAAAAGTAAAATAAGAAAAAAGAGGGAAAAAATAATTGTAATTTTTTAAAGTAAATAAAAATGGTAACATGAAAAGTCGCCGACAGCTTTATGATTTTGCCCAAACAAAAAGCACTAAAAATAAATAAAAAATAAATTAAACTGTTTTTCATAACGCTCATGACTCTTCTCTTCGAATAAACAACGATAGAAAAAATGATCGTTTCATTATGAAACACTTAACAAGGAAATATTTATTAATAATATAAAAATATTGTGGGGTTTTGGAAACCAACATTTTTTTCCAATTGCTGAAACAGTGAAACATAGTGATCGTTAAATTTAATGTAATTAACCATATTTATTCCTAGATGATTAAGTATAATGCTATAATCTTTCCAACCAAAAAAGAAAAAAAAAACTCCCTTACATTAAAAGATAATAATAAGCACTCAAAGTGCTGAAACGTAAGAAAGCGCAAAGCTAAGGTTGTTTACTATCCAAACAACGTCAAATAAAATAATCGTCCTTAAGAAGATCGTTTGTACTGTAAATGAAACGTACATCTAAAGTTTTGTCGCGATTATCAACACAAGAACACTTAAAAACGTGAATGCACTTTGCTTGGCGAAAGTAAACAATATGTTTCTTGCTCCCAATTTAAGATTAATGAAATTACATCTCAACTTCTTCCGAAACTAGCTTTTTGCACTTATGAGTTTTCAAATGTTTTATCTTCATCTTAAAGAACTTATTAGTAGTAATTGCGATAAGATAGTTCCTTCGTATCTCGGTCACGAACACTCTTTAAAAGTTGAACATAATTTCGGCGTAATTACGTTCTAATTGAGTTCGTCTATATCGTCGTAAATGTTTTATTAGCTATCCTGGTATCAAAACTACCATTTCAGAATCTTAAAAAGGTACTCTGAAAAAAAAGCGCGTTTCTTTTCCCAAATCGTAATGAACTATAATCTTAAGATTTACTTAAAACAGTACGAAACGGTGTTATGTGTCACGCCTTTAGCACAAAATGACTAACCTGCCAGAAATGTCTTCCGCTATTCATAGCTAAAATATTTTCAGCGTCGTTAAGCACTCGATTTCACACGTCCCGAGTCGAGAATATCTTGAGAAATGAAATTAATGTGCAATGTAAAACCACAGAAAATTCAAGTAGATTTATCAATACTATCGTCGCTTGTATTAAGTGGTATATTCTATCATTTACAATGTGCATTTGCGTATAAAAATGGTAAAAGAAAAGAGATCGTATTCATGATCAGACAGGCTCTGTACTTTTTTCTCCGGCAAAATGGAGTTATACATTTCCCTTCCGAGCTATTAAGGTTAATTTTAAATTACATCCAGTAATATTCGTTGTAAATCAGACTTCCATGTAAACTATTGTGTACGTTTCTGGTAACATAATTTGATCGTGTGCATAAAAAATTGAAAACGGCTTACAACATTTCACATAAGATGTAACTGAAAGCGCGAGTTCTCACCAAATAGGCGGTGACAACTTAAACGTCCCATCCAATTTTCGGTCTAACTTAATGATACAATTATTATCACACAATTGAGCGTTGTTGTACCGAACTAATGCATCTAAAAGCGTAACAATTCAGATAAATCGTGGTATAATTTGTATAATAGTTTAATTTCACGCCAATAATTAGAGCGCCATATTGTATAATCCGGAAATATTTAAGATCTTTATCATATTAGATTCAGGCGGTGCTGGTAAACGCTTAAATGATATTTAAATCGCTGGATGCAAAAACTTACACGCAATGTACAATGTACCTCCACAGTTCTATCTGTAGCAAGCTTAAAAAATGATCGTATCCATACTTCAACGTGGACGAGAATAATAACTCCGTTTGATATGGATAATTGATGATAATATACGTAAATATGTTATATTGTTGGTAACCACGGTAAATAAACTGTAAAAAAATGTAGCCTTTCCGTTTGATGTGACTTTTGATATCTTAAAAAGAAAAAGCCTCATCATACACGGCATATCTTACATTCGAAAGAGATGTAAAACTACCTAATACAGGTACCGAACTTATTAGTGATCGACGGGATGTTTTGAGTAGGCCTACACAGCAAGTTGTACATAAAAATTCGGAACGCTGATGTGCCATGGTACAACGATGCAAGACAAACCTTTATCAACGGCCAATTTGGGAACTTTGTTATGGGAACCGTTCACGATATTTCAGCTTTCTTTGCAAATGCAAATTTAGCACCGATAAAGCCCGCGTCAGTACAAGTCTTGAACATGTGTGATATTCGATTCTGTCCAGTTTTAATTATTGACAGACGAAAAGGGTTCTCTACTGTCATTCGAGAAGTTGTTCAAAAGCAACTCTTTTTGGGCTGTCACTCAAGAGATAGATGCGAGTGTCACCCAGCCGGTTTTGTTCACAACAAGTCGTTGATTTTATAGGATTCTCACCCGGAATTTTTATAAGGCTAAAGTGATGAGTATCTAGTTTTGGTTTTCCTTAGGGAAACTTTATGGGTTTTAGTCCCATTTCAAAACAAAAAAACGGATTCCGTAGTAAATTTTTATGGGGTTGCAGTTCTCTAAGAAAATAAACAACGAACGTTTATTGTTATGTGAGTATGAGCATGTAAATTACGAACATTCTGAATAATACTTAGTAATGTGTTATTGGTTACGATGTTAACAATTGCTAATATAAGGAACGGAATGTTTCAAGCTATCACTCGGCTCTCAAACATTAGTTGTGATTATTTTATTCAGGATAATGTACAAGACTAAAGAAATGGTTCAAAAAAGTGGAGATCTATCTAAAGAAGGAACTCTTCGCCGTGGCTATTTTTTTAATTTTTTTTTTCATAAAATGTATCAGCGAACCAAACATGGCCTTCCTATCAATCAATGCCCTGATAACAACTTACAATTATTGTCAAAAAAGGTGCGTAAAAAAATATGAGATCTACAAAAATTAGACTCAAAGTAGGGACCGGTGGAACATACATGCAGCCAAGAAGTTTTATACAGTATCCAATAAGGACTTTGAGTCCCTTTGCGGAAAATGAATGTGAATGTTACACTTTTAATCAATTAAGATAATAGTGACGGGTTTCGAATATGTGTTTGAATGCGTCTAATTGTTCTGGTCATACAATAATATTGATTCGTTGTAAATAAAAAGCAATCAATATGGAAAGTAAATAGGAAAATGCCGATAATGTTCACACACAAGCGATAAATGTAAAATATTCCGGCGATGCATTAGCAGAAGCAGTCGAAAATTCTCGAGTATCCGAAGACGTAAGGCTTTCTTTAGAATTCACCTCGCGGAAACAAAATCTTGAATGTTATGTCAAACACGCAAGACTCTAGCATAACGGCTGAGAAGTTGATATAGGTAAAAACCGCTGCAGGCACTTAAGGTCTGAGGTCAACGCTTTTATCCAAACGTGTTAATTACAATCTTTTTTTTACGTGGCTACGCCAATTTTTTATCAACTGTGTTGTGAACATCCGGGATTAAAAATACATACCTGTCATTAAATATGATTATAGATTAATAAATGATTGGGTGTTGATCGATCTCAAAAGAGAAAAATCATTAAGTATCAAGCCGGAATGAACTCGGTTTTTAGCAGGATTTAAGCTTTTAAGTGCTTTGATTGAACGCAAAAATTACTAGAACAGCTTTTAGAAGAAAATTTGAATATTTATCGCAAGATTACAATTGCCGGGTAGTGCATTTCTAATCAAAGACCGGTTGGCTAAACGCTGAGCTTGAGTACACACAGATAATCAAATTCTGATACGCTAATTGCGTGATGAAAAATCACTTGGAACTTGTCTAGTCAGAATCTCCTATATCTTCCAGGTTGATTATTAAAAAAAGGTTCAGGGTACGAGTCAGTATTTTCAGGTTGTTAATCATGTATACATACATTAGTGGTCTTACAATACCATTGTTGACAAACTAATCGTCAAATTACTCTACATTAGTGCAAGAAGCTTTGTCATACAAAACCGTACCCACTTGTAGATATATCTTAAGGAGAGTGGATTCATATTTGGCTATTCCACAAAAAAAGGTATGGCTTGTTCTCGTTGTACCTTGATTTCATGATATTGTGGTAAAACAACAATGATAAAAAACACTAACGACAGACCTAATATACTTCACCTCAAATTTTAGTTTCAAGGAAACATGGATATACTGGAGGATCATTTGTGAATATCACATCAGAAATTCAAAGCTTCTTTCTCCAAAGGCTCAGGCTATGAATGGTTGACGATACATTTTAATGTACGCTGGAAAGTAGATAGAATGTATGTACACCAAAGTTTTACCCCTGTCTTACTGCGTTTCTTTTCAATAATAAAACGTCGTTTAGGAAGATGGTCCCATGCGAAAAGGCCTTATCAGCCTGATCAGACTCTGATCAGAATCCGATAAGATTCTGATCAGATTTTGATCAGGCACTAATCAGACACTGATCAAATATCCGAGAAACTGATCAGAGACTGATCAGTTTATCGGACATCTGATCAGTGCCTGATCAGACATTATCGCACGGGGTAACTCACGCCGTTATTTGGATCTCATCATAATCTCATTTTTATACGACAGAGAATTAAAATCAGCTTGATTTGGCTTATAGAGTTTTATATCGCACATCTCGAACTCTATACAAGTCGTAAAGGATGTCTTCCCGAATTTTCCGCTCATTTGAAAGCGATGGGGTGAGCGATAGCGATCGACTAAGTGACATATATTTTGATAACACGGTCCCGACACAAGCACAATTAATACCTACCTTTGGTCCAACTAATTCGTGCCTGCAGTGGCTGGCGTCCCACTCTTTTTAAACTAATAGCACAACACACACATCCAAAGGCACAAAAATATTCGTCTGGTGTTGAACCATCTAGCAGCACGTTGTTGAAACACGAATCCAATCTTGAAAGAGGCACACAAAATTTCACTGTCACACTCAAAACACTGAACACTCACAAAGATCCACAATAGTTGTCACACGCGGTCACAGATTTTTATGTTGCAGGCAACCCGAACCGAACGCATCACACGCACGTACGTCCGTTACGAAAGCTCACGCTACACTAACAAGCAACCGCTAAGGATCCATGCGACAAGAGAGGGACAGAGGAACTTCGGCTGTCTTCGGTTCCCGCCTCCGAGCCGCTTCGGCTGTAGTCGGGTCACCTTAGTAACGCCCCCGGTCTTGTCCCTCCCCTCTGCCCCCCCACCACTTCGGCAGGACGTTCGTTTGGCTGGTCGGAGGACGTCGGATCGGCCGTCGTGCCGGTCGTCGGGCCGGCCGTCTTGACAGTTGAAGCCAGTGGGAGGCGGGAGCTGGATGGGTTTCTCCAAGGCACGCCTTGATCCCCCCACTTGACCCCAACCCAGCTCTCTCACTTCGGCTATCTCTCCGCTCCTCTCTGGTTTGGTTTCACGGTCAGATTCGGCTGATTGCCGGCCAGTTGCTCTGCTTGGAAGCTGATCGACACAACGCTGCACACTGGGCCAGTGGTCAACGTGCCCGCGCGGCCCATTGGCCTCTGTTGCCGCTCATCTCACAAGACGAGGAATGCGGCGCACATTACGACCGTGACGTAACGACTTGCAAATATGAGCATTCAAGGAGAGATTCTTGATGAAATATGCCATCCTTCCCCTCGAAATAATTTCCGCTACAAACCATTTATGCGATGATGCGGAGTTGAACTTGCGATTAGCATGGATAGTTCCTTGACAAAGGGTAGCACAAGTTCCTCCGAGAATATCGCATTCTTGGACCCGATCTACTACTGACGACGGTGCAGAGAAACTTGGAAGAATGATGGTAAACATCCTATGACTTCACAAAAGCTATTCCCTAAATTAAAAGTCCGAACTAGAACTAACAAGTGACATGAAAGTCGAAAAGATGACTGGTGAAAGAGCTGATGAACGAACCCTACGGCTCCAGGGAAAGCTATTTCCCTCTAGAATAAAACAAGTTTGCTAGTAATAATTAACTTGATGAATGGGGGTCGACTGCTGTGACTACTGCGGTAGCTAATCGATAAACGGGCTAAAACAAACGTCCTAGAGTCTTTACGACCTGTGAACTAATTGACTCAACGCCAAGGATTACTTGATGAAGCCAGTCGATAAGAAGCACGCAGGACACCGAAAAATGATCGCGGAGATCCTGAAGGATCAGAACACTATGAACCACTGATAAGAGGTTGAGAACAAAACGACGAAGACCGAGACCGTGCAGCGAGATCCTCCACATAACAGTGGACGCGCATTGACAACGGGAATGCTGGTATAGTCCTGTGAAAACATTTCCATTTTGACAATGGTGTAAGGCTATGGCCTGAGTTCCAAGATGAAATCGACAAGGGTCCATGAAACAATATAGAATTTTTCAATAACCTCGTGAACGATAAACATCGATACCATGCGGCAATCAGTGGTCGAATACCGAAGGAGGTACCACATTGAACTTATCCATAATGAATGAACGCATTTGTTGACAACTAGGACGAATGGATACGAAACTTACCCATTATCATATACGTTCAGCGATCACTGTTTGGTCGATATCCATGATGGTAAGGGATTAGTATTCATGAGAATGAGTTTACCACTGGTACGCATCACTCCAAACTTGAATCAGTGAAAATCTTCTAAAATCTACTGAATCTCAGTCAAAATTGAGCCACTGATTTACTTTAGTGGCCCGATTTTGACTGAGAATCAGTAGATTTCAGTAGATTTTCACTGATTCGAATAGGATGACATGGACATCATTCATGATCCTATGACACATGATACTTGAGTGGAAGCTGATCAGCAACCGCCGGCACACCGAGTGCACTGCTCCTAAGCTTGCTTGTCGGAAATGAAAAGGGAACGTCCCTCAGCCCTTCCTAAGAGACCTGCAAGGGTCCAGATCTCAAATGCAGTAAGCGGAAACTAAAACTTCAGATAAGACCGTTTGTCGTATCAATCATAGTAAATCATCTCGGCAACAAAACGATGAAATTGTGGTTTTGCGGGTATCTCCGAAGAAATTGATGAAAACTTCCTATACGCAGACAAATTCCCTGATGGTTATCGCGCTGCCAGATTGCAAAGGCGGAAATATTCGGAGTTGAAGATGGGAATATCTTCAGACCGCATACCATCAACAAAAATAGCCCATGACTGCAACCGGGTACGTTTTTGTACCAGTAGTTAAAGGCTTTATCACCGCATCTTTGAGACATACCTCCGAACTGATGGCGATTCGAGGCAAGTCCGAGCGCTCGCGGCCAAATATGAATCAGTAAAATTGATGCTTCACGTTTGACATCACCCTTAAATTAGACCACATTTTTTTGCATACTGATAATGTCATGGAACGGGTAAAAGTTGGGTACTCGCTCAATGGCTTCGACGAGTCCTTGCCAACAATTAGGCTTATTTTGCGGCTTATCTTCCACGGACTTTGCTAGATTTAAACACAATCAGACACCTTTTGAATCAATGCGACGGCTACAGGGGCGAACCAATTTCACTTCTCCCTCTGAGTAGTTCTTTTTTGTTGTGTTTTTATATGACAAAGGATCAGACCCCAACTCACACATGCCATGAGAGCCCTTCAAAACCGCAAAAAGAATAAAAACAGCACGGATAGAATAGCTTGATTTGAGCAATCGAGAAATTTTCTCACAGTATATGTTCCAAAATTTTTGGTTGTCGCGATTGAATTTTTGGTTGCAACATTAAAACATTTGGTCAGCTCAACAAATACTTTGGTTGACACAGCAAAAAAAAGATGGTCGAGTGAATATCAAAAAATTACTTGGTTGCTCCAACCTAGCTCCTCTCTCCGTGAGGTAATGCGAATACAAAATCGTTTGAAAATTTGAAAATTGCTAAAAATCGTGTGATATAACAAAGACAAGAGCTTTTCAAAACAGAGGAATTACATTTTTTTGAGGTTTGAAAAATGCAAAAATAGGCACGAGGCAGAGTGAATTTCGGTATTTTTATTTAATACGTTCATCTTATTCATGACTCTTTGACTAACACTCAATAAGTCATCTTCTACTAATTTATAAATCAAATTCAAGTGGTTGGCTTAAAACGTCAAACATCGTGAAATAAAAGTCTTAATTGATAAAATATTGCTATAAAATTCACTGGTTAATAGCAAAATGAAGAATTTGGAATTGCAGGTTTTGAGGTAAAAATCTTCATTGGTTGAGAACGACTATTTTAATTAAACCTGGGCAGATTATTCGAGGTTTTGAGGTTATCATTAATATTAAAGAAAAATTAAACATTGCGCTCTGAAACGACCAGTCTCCTGAAGTCGAGAGATAAATATGGCCACAGCAAAAACCACATCCCGTAAGTCTCGATTTACCGGACGGTAACAGCTTGCGCCATCTATTGGCGGAGCATTGAAACGCTCCCATTCTCCGGGGCTCCGGAATCAAACTTTCCTTCTCGCATTGAACTACGAAAGCGTATGGGACTAACAAGGGGACTACCTTAACTTTCCGTCTCCGATTTTCTTGAAACTTTCAGGACTTTAAGACGGAAAGATATCCAAGCCCAAAACTTGCTGCCAGAGTGCATTTTACTACCTTAAGAACAGCGTTAAAAATTGAACAAAATTGCCAATATTTTGAAAACAGCTGGAAATATTGCAATATCTTCAAAATTCCACTTTTAGGGGCAACTTTTTAGGTGTTCTAGAAGGAATGATTTTCAGTTTTCAATTAAATAGAAAAAAAATATTCTTTGTTACAAATTGGACGCTATTTTTAAGGCAGCAAAAATGAACTTCCGCGGCATGTTTGGGGCTACGGTATCTTCCCTTTTCGATATCTTGCAGTCCTGAAAATTCCAAGGAAACCTGGGGCGGACAGTTGTAGTATTCCCTTTGTAAGCTCATTTTCTTTTCGAGAATTAATAGAAATACTTATCAAAATCCTTAATTTTAACGCTGTTATTCCATTTCCTATCTTTCCTTGTATATCTAAGGTCACTTTTCTGAGAGAAGCGAGGCACAAGGCATAAAATATAAAATGTTTTTGCCAAATGCGATGCTTTTTGATTTCCGGAGAAGCAACATCAGGCTTGCTGACAGCCGAGCAGGCCACGAAGCGAAGCGAGGAACAGAGCTCTTAACCTTAACCCTACTTAGGTGAACCAAACCTATGCGGTTAAATGTCGTTAATCCTCGTGAAGAAATCCAATTCGACGCACGGTGGGACCCTAACGATTCGATGAAACACAAAACACAACGTTAAAAATTGAGTGCCGCTGCATGTTGTCACAGTCACTCCCGCAATAGTAGAACTGATAATTCATTTAGAGCCATAACCGGTCAAGGGTCAAGTTTCAATTCAACTCTACTTAAAGCAAGTTTTTGAGAGGATTGCATTCTTTTTAATTGAGACTTGCACTCGAAATCAAATTTAAGTCAGGACCTAGATAAAATTGTACCGTGATAAGAAGAGGCCAACTCAAAACTGAATTTAAAACAATCTTAAGCCATACAGAAGCGTGACCAATAAGGCGAGTAATTATGCTAACATAAAGGAATCCAATTTTGTCTGCTTTTAATTTCTTCACTCACCATCAATTAAAGGTAATTTTCACATCATAAAATGCAAATAATCAATGGCGAGGTAATACCGATCTTACCCAAAAGTGCTTTTGAATTCCCGGTGCCGATTTGCATAAGAAACGTATTAAGATGATTTATTGTTTGACTGCCAACACGCATCGAGCTTTTTTTCACAGAATGTGGAAAATGCAATAACGCAGAAAATAATTATAGCAGGGAAATTTCTAGCAAGCAAATAATTGTTGCTGCACATTGCCGAACTTGAGGAAGTTATTGCCCGGAACAATAGGATACAACCCACCGAAAATTCGACACACAATTTCGAAGAATTGAGGAGTTTAAGACTGAAAGGGCCTCCTATCTGTAAGGACTTTTGAATTGCATGACGGCTCCAGATTTTACGGTTTCATAAAATGACAAATTCTGACACCTTTGAGATTATTGTTTCAGTCTCTCCAGGCATTTTTGGTTAAAAAACGGCACTTAACGTTATAAAATCTCTGACTCATACAAGGATTTTCTGTGTCTTAAGGACAAAAAACAAAAAAATGAAAAAAATAAAAAAGTTGTTTTTTTTTCAGCAAATTAGAACCAGGTATTTATCTATTCATCGACAGTCGAGTCACTCGATAACGAACTTCGATAGTACCTAATAATATTTATTCCCGCCCAGCAATACCCCATTAGAAACAATAAGTGAGGTTTCTCGATAATGAGTGATTCTCGTGATTCTCGACAGTGCGCAATTTTTCTCGGTCCGTAGGACTTCTATCGAGAATCGAGTATGTATTTTTAAAAATTACTTTTCAAAAAGGACGCAAACAAACAAGGAAAATACCAGCGCAAGACACTCGAGCAGCTTACATTACCCCTATGAACAACATTGGTAATTTTCAGTTACGTGGAACCAGAATGCCCATGGAAAATGGATATCAATTTTGGTACTTATATGATTGTGTAAAGGTAATCTAGCGTGCGTTGTATGGCTTCTTTCGTAAGACTAACAACACTGCATTGCAAAGGCAAATGTTGCACTCTGGTTAAATTAAAATTTAGCTTAAGAAGTTTTCAGACATTTAAAATCAATAAATGTTGCATGAGCGAACGCTGCGATCAATCAGGGCTTGAGGAATCTTATACGATACCATAATAACGTCTAAACGTTGCAACTTATTTTCTATGGAAGTTCCAAAAGCGGCGGCCATTTCCATTGGCCCGCATATTCGAGAGGCTTCAGATAAAAAAAATGTCATAAATGAACTTCAAAAAAAAGTTATTTGTTTTTAAACATTCAAAAAACGCGTGTCAGAACAGTAAGCCTTGTCTGACTATAATTCGTAAAATTCATCTCAAATTCGGTATAAATTTTCCAATTACTTCAGGGGCATAGTCAAATTTTTCTCCTGAAAATGCTGACTCATAGAAGTCTTTTCCATTGCCTATCATTCAGGCGACGGTAATGAATTACCTCAAAGCATTAGCAATTAGTCTGTTTTCGAACGTGTTCTCAAAACTGATATAGTAAGTGCTCATGAAGAAAAAAGAAAAAAAAGAAATAAAAAGCCAGAAAAATTAGTGAACGGAGAATGGTCTTATGCTAAATCGCCTCAAGTCCAAGATCTCATATTAGCAGAAACACAATACGCCTGGAGTCGACTTCTTCGCCCTTTAATACGCCACATGCACATATTCCATCACACGATATGTTGCAAGTGCGCCTGCGTTCGAGTGCATAGGCAACCAGGTGTACAAATGAGTGCTGTGGGTTGCATAGTGTACTCTGATAAGCATGCGACAGTTTTATCGGTCTTGCAGAATGTTATCAGTCCCTGTGCGCCTTCATTCCTTTTTTTAATCCCTTGGGGGTGCTTTGCTACATCTGTTTAGTGCGATCGGGTTTCGCTGGGTGGCAGGTTGCGGTGGATTAACTCGTTACGTTCCAAACGGTACAGTCCACAACAACATTCATGCCACACATCTGATGAGCTTTTCCTTGTTCAACAGTGACATTCGCACTAAAGAATTTTTTTTTGGGGGGAAGTTCACTGTCTGCCTATATCCTAAACATCTTCAGAGAAAAATCTGCTAAAACAATAAAAAAAAATATATGAAAAGGTGCAGAATTCAATTTGTAATTTTAGAGCTTAAACAAAATAAATGCTGTGACATTATATGGAAACGTTTGGAAATCTTCCTCTAGACTATCGAGACTTCCTTTTTTAAGATAAGAAAGGAAAAGAAAAAAAACTAACAATGAATTCTTTTTATTTCCTCGATTTTTTTTCATAGAATGTTCGAAATCTAGTTTAGTGAAAAGCGCCGTAATCGGAGTTCGATACAGTGTAATTCCGTTAATAAATTATCCACTCCACGGTTGTCACAAAATTAAAACTGGGAAATTCCCCGACTTTTTCTTACCTTTTTCCCTGACTTCTTTTTTCGACAAAAGAATAAATTTTCTAGAATTTATAGCGGAATTATTATTCTTTTGGTAGCACTTAAGTTTACCCTGCTGACTTTCTTATGTTTTATAGCATTTTTCTGACTTCCCTCACCACTTAATTATTTTTCTGACCCCATGACTTTGAGGCAAACATTATTCGGCGTCATTCGTTTGTTCGTGATTTCGTTGATCCGGCAAAATTCGTACATGATGTACTCGTCTCGTTTCCTTCGAAAACCATTAACAAGGTTTTTACTGTACATACAGACTGGATCTGGTGTCACGGGAATTCTCATTCAGCGCATTCGCACTTGCCAATAGTTAAAAAATCAAGATTGGCCAACAAATTCTGAAAAAGATTTATATTTGATGAGGCAGCCAGAAAAATTAGTCGGCAAATCAAAAGTAAGCTTTAAAGAAGACTGAAAAAAATAAACGCACTGTTAAATACTTGTCCGACCGACTCGCTCAGTGTCGAGTTCTGTCAAGCCTTTTCTACTTTTTATGATTTATTCATACCGCTGGAAAAAAAGTGCAGTGGACGTTTTATGCAAATCGGCCCTAGAAAAGACGATAAGAATCGCGGTGCCGGCGGCTGCGCCCCACCCCACTCCACCCCCTGTTCAAGTTAAGCGTTTAGCCTGCCCTCTCCGAGGTAAAGACCGGAGCAGTGGTGCAGGGCGCGCGGGGCGAAGTTGGGTGGGCGACGCCGAGGCGAAGAGAGAGAGGCACGGCGGAGCGGACTAGGATCTCGTCTCCGTCCCGTAAGCTAACGTCCCAGTTGAAAACGGGCTAAGATGCTTGGCGTAGGGGCCTATCACTTCCACACATCTCCCTCCGTACGTTTTCAGGGATCTACCTCCAGGCGTCTCGTCTCTCGGCTTGCGTCTCTCGTCTTCCGGACTCCGGGGATCCTCTGGTCCGGCCGGTCGCCCATCCTGCATCTGAACTCAGCATCCATATCTGGGTATCCGTCCTTCCATTCGGGGATCAGATGCGACCGCCACTTCGGTACCACTCCATGTCGATCATGGGGTAGTGCTCCGATCAAATAGGGTTGGGAAACTGACCTCTAGTCCACAACAAATGAGTCACGGAGACAGATACCGCGTTTCGTTACTCCCGTACCCAGTTCATTTCTAAGGTTGATTGCGAGTTTTGCATTATGTTCCGCCTTTCGTCGCGAACCCTTGTATGGAGCAAGGTGGAGCAGGAGCAGAGACGGGCAGAACGTAAGCTCATTCTAGGGACGGCAAGGTAAATACCGCTTCCTTCATGGCGGTACCGATGGGAGGAAATCTTACGAGTTTCTGATAAAATTCTCATCATGCCCTGATCAGTTCCTGCCCTAAATATTAGCTCTTGACTAGAATCTGATCGTGACTCTAATTCATTCTGGTGGTACGTGTGACGAATAGTTAAATGAAGCCCCCACGAGTTACTTATGCCGGCCCTGCGTACACACGCGGAGAATTTCCACTCCACAGATCGTTTCCTTCATGCCCTAAGTAATAGAGCGATCTTTAGCTTCTCTCAGAAATGCAAATATCAAATCTAAGCAATTTTTTAGACGCTCAGACCGGCTCGAATGGAAGAAAATTAGAGCTGAAATTGAGAACGTCTAAAAATAGTATCTTGAGAACATATCTCTCGGCTACCGTGCGAACTTTTCACATTACCCATACGATGTAAACGGTAAGTTCCTGATCACATTCTGATGAAAGTCAGGTTTTGATCAAAAAGTTGGCACGATTCTGATCAAAACCTGATAAATACGATCAGGTGTTGCGGATCTTATCATAGGACAAAAAGTGTGTTGTGCTATCGCCTGGTCCTGAATGCCACATTGTAGTATCAATCAATCTCTTTACTAGTTCTTGATCAGATTCTAAACAGGAACTGACCGTTTCCTAATCAGGATGTAATAAATAAATTACATCATAATCAGGTTCTGATCAGGACCTGATTAGCTTCAGATTAGTTTATGTCTCATGAGTGACGGAGTCGCCAGCATCTGTCCCACGTGCCGAGCATTCGCGCACTCACTGCTGTTAGCGACGCACTGAACGGTAAGGATGTTTTCGATTTATTTTTAACAATAACAGAGGAGTGGAGAAGAGGAGTTTGTAAAGCCGCTCAAGTCCGCTAGCACACTTGGCGTGTGCCTGACAGCCAGCCATGGTTATAGAAAAAGCTTTGCCTGGCCACGAAGCGCTCTTATCTGATGGCGGTCTCGCCAAAACGGCTCCGACGCCGCGCTGCAACGACGACGCCGCTTTCTGCCCTTTTCTTCCTTTTTTTTTTCTTTCTGATGAGAGCTTTTCACAAAATCCAGGGCGTACTTTCAGACGATTCCTGCTTTGACAATGCGTCAATTGCGCGAGATTGTTATCAAGTTTGAAAGAAGCGGAAGAAATCGTTGGACGGAAACAGACGGAAAATGATTTTTTTTCTTTTAATTCAGGGGGTGCCCACTGGCTGCAACAACTTTGGTTTGCAAGGACTGTCGCCGTGGAACATCCTTGGAGTATCTTACAGAAGAACTAACATGATAACACAGCACTGTAGTACATTGATACTCGATAGGAGTAGGTTTGAAAATACGAGCGGGGTTAGTCCCAACTTCATCCTTGCGGAACCTCCGTTCCATGGAATTCCAAGGAGTCCTCAACAAGATCTGTCACAATGAAAGTGGAAGTGCAGATGTGTTTAAAGAATAGACTCAAAAGAATCATCGGGTTGAGTTCCGGTTCCTGCGGACTCGCTGTATTTAAAAAGCTAGCTGCAAAAGATGTCATGAAGCCGTAGAAATCGCTGAAATACCAGTACAATGTTTGAAGACGCAGCACACATTTTATGATATGGCGTTACATCAAATGGATTTTTGTGAGGATGTCTATTTGATCTACCTATCTTCGTGGATGTTAGAACCCACGGACGCAGGTTCGAAAACTGTCATGGAATCTTAACCCTTCTTTTCCAAGATTATCTCTCTTGAAAATTGTTTGAAGAGGAGCAAACTTCACGTCATGATAATGCACCAGTATCTAAAAGGCAGTTTACAAGACGGCCCGAACATGTTCCATCCTTACAACCCTTACGGCGCTGTTTGAACACAGCAGCATACCCTTGCACTTGGAAGGGTTATGGCCAAATATGGGTCATAAACTTGCTAGAAAGCTCCGTTGCATCTACCACCTTCAAAACACAAAATAATACACAAAACACTATCCTTTTAATGATGTCTCTTGGGATATTGATCCACGAAAATTCAAACCAAGCTCCACTCACAAGATTCTCTAATTGAGGAACACGGTTCGAGGTATTCAAACACAGTTTTGAAAACACTTTCCACTTGACAGGTCGAGCGGGTCGAAGGGTGCGTGTACCTTTGATTCCGTGAGGCATAAGCACACAAGAGTTAGTCTTAGATAGAGGTCGAACTAATTAGCTCGTGTGTGAGCTGTGCCAGTAGAGTGCTGTGTACAGGCGCCGCCCTCATACAAATTATGCATACTATTGCGCAATAAAGGGCCTGCCAGATTAAAAACGTCAATTGTTTTGCAGGTTTACCTTTATTTTTGTACCTCTGTAAACAAGACGCGGAATCTTGTGCGATGTGTCATTCTATTTTTTTGTGGCCGGAGCGAGAATAATGGACCACAATACTCTCAGTTTCAGAGGTTCCACTACGTACCTCGGTCTAATTATTTATTACCTAAGAAAAATGCAAACCGCAAAGGCAATTAATTTCTCGATTCGCTCGGATGTCAAGCTTCATGCCGCTTACATCTCGGCGCAAGCTTGGCGAGCACACAGTAAAAACGAAACACGTGTTTTGGGGAATTCTCATCTGTTTTGGGTGACATTAAAACGGTGGTATAATAATATTTTTTCGAGATATGCCTATATTCAGACACATCAATAAAAAGCTCTCGCCGAGAACTTCCGAATGCTATGGTTGATCATAAACATACATTGAAAAATAATTAAAGTACACAGTACCCTCGTTTTATTTTCACGCCTAAAACAGGTATGTACTCCCTAAAACAGGCGTTTCGTTTTCACTGTGCGAGCGCTACCCCTGCGACAGAGCTCACACCAGCTCTACAAGCTCATTTTGGGGTCGCCTATGTTGCGGCTTGTAATTTAGGTGCGACTCTGGCTACATGGCTCATGGCTCGAGGAAAGTCTTTGATGTGACATTGTGATTCTAATGGATTCTTATCGTGAGGGAAGAGCATTATCACCGAGATTTGATTCGGGGCTATCTCACAGGATGATATCGCTGATTAAAACATGGATAGATTTTTTTCTGGCTCAAATCTGATAAAAGGGCTAATCTGTTCACTTGTTTACATCATATGTCCGATTAGAGCTTATCTAAATTTTTGTTTTGAAATTATTTGTCGGGACAATTCAGTAGATAATCAGGTCTCTTGATTACCTATGAAGATTAACATATATTTTTTTACAAAATAACATTTTTCGGGGTAAAAGTCTTACTTTAAACAGTATATTCTTAATTAAGTATTTTCATGCTTCACATATTCTCAAGTGTATGCATACGCAATTGGAAATAGAGAATTTCTGTTATTAATTTTTTTTTTAAGGATACCATTTATCATAATTCTCCTGTCAGTTTTGAGCAATGAAAGGCCGTAGAAAACTTGTCCGAAAAATCCACAGCATCCCGTCCAAGCGAACCCTTAAATATTTCCTCGAGAAAAAGAGACAAAACGTAAGGAGAGGATCCTGCAGCGCTGGTCGATAGCAAATCGCAATGCTCTCCGAGCAGCACGCGGCCGCCGACCAATCAGATCTCGCCATCTCCCCCCTCTGGAGAGAGAACAACCGCACTAGACAAAATGGCGGGCATTTATCTTGCTCTGTCTCGGGCATAAGCGCGTGTCTCTATCTCCGTCGCGCTCCGCATGGTCCTCCTACCCACCCACCAGGACTAGGGCGCCGAGCACACCCGAAGCGTGCCGAGCGGTCCCGAGTAGACTGAGGGAAGTGGGGGAACGCAAACCGGGCATAGGCCAAACGGATTAGTCGGAAGCTGCTGCGGCCGAGGCTGACATGTAACGGAAGCTGTGTGAGAGAGAGCCACTTATGTCTGATCATGTTCACTGGACTGGATCGTTTACATGCGATTGTAATTAGAGAAGTTGCCATGCCTACGTTACTTCGTCAGGAAGCTGACGAGCAGCAGACCCCGTTGCCTTTGGACGGAACGAGGGTTGGCTTGAAATTGACACAGGAAGTCATACTTTACGCCTTCATTACATTGCTTCCTCCAGTGTCTAACGCATGCAAATCTACTTCCCTCTCTAACCCACCGGACATGCATCTATAAAGACAGACATAAAAATGCACAAGCAAAACATAAAATCGACTGGTTCAGTATCTTCATTAAATAAGTGAACCTATCGCTTCTTAAAGGTCAGAAATAATAAAATATAGGAGCCATGACTGCACAGCTTGTTCACTCGATAGGTCAGTGATTTTAGATTCCGAGTGTCTTCGATCGGAGTTACGAAAGGGCACTTGCTGTTTTTTTCAAAATCGATCTGAGCGAAAAGAATGAAATTCGGATTAATGTTTTCAAAACCGTTCAATTTGAACTGATGAGTTATCTCGAATTGGACGGTTTTGAAATCGAGAATCGGATCTGGATGCTTCGTGATTGTAGATGTCACATTGAAAAATTCCGGCCGTAAAGGCTCGGCCTATTTTGCGTGCTAAATTCAAAACTGGGCCTGAAGCAGGCTTATACTTCCATATCTCGCTGCCTTTATGGGCTATGACACTCGACAGGAATAAATGTGAAAACTACTGAGACACGAGCGCAATCAAATTCGTTTCGTCCCATTTTAGGCCTGTATCCCACCTTAGGGACATTCTTTTCCGGCAATTTTTCAATGATTGGGCTACTTTTTACGTGAAGAGTGATTACAAGACAACCGCGTAACTAAGAACATATAGCATTCGGGGAACGTCCCATTTTAGGACATCTGTCCCTTTTCTCGAACACTAAGTAATTTTAAATAACAACACTAAGTTTTTTTTTACATATACAAGGATGGCAGAAAAAAGTGCAAAATAAACACCATTTTGTATTTAGGAAATGTCCCATTCTAGGACATCAGTCCCATTTTAGGAACAGCAAGCACCAAGTTATTAAACAAGACGTAGCGGTAACCTCCCTAAAAATGTTTGTTTCACTCACACACACTAGAGCAATCTACCTCGTTGTGTCCCACTTTTGGCCCGTGTCCTGCTAAACGGATTGACCGATCGGGTTCGAAAAAGCGATTGCGCTCGTGTCCTCATATAAGGGAAGGTATCCTGAAAATTCCATTGCGATCGGAGAATTTTTACTCAAGTTTTCGCACGCCACAGCCAAAACCCGTTTAATACATTCATTGACGGGTTGACGAAATCACCACAAAAATTGATATGAGGCAATGCCCCATACAACCGAACATGCCCCTGAAGTTTAAACTCGATCGGTTAACACTTGCGTCCGTGAAAACTCGCCAAAAAAGCTACGGCAAGACAGACACACACACACAGACGGATTGTCAAAAACCACTATTCTCAACGTTTTGAAGGTTGTACATCCCAAGTCCAGTCTTATCTCGAACTCGATTTTTTGCATGATGCCAACACTTCCATGGGATATTTAAGTACAAAAATAGTTCTAAACAATAAGGCAAGAGCACACAGAAACATAAATTGCAGAGAGTGTATCAGACTAGGTGTTGAGACAATGTAAAGTTCTTACTCTCAGTTCGTAAGGCTGCATTTTCTGCCTGGTGTGCCCCCCCGAGCTCAACCTCTCTCTATATTACGACGATTAACAACATTTAAGTGCATGCGGTACAGGTTTCGCAAATCTCGGTTGTTTCAACAGGCGACATCCGCTTGTTGTCCGGCGGCAGTTTTCTACCCACAAGTAATCAACATCATACAATAAAAACCACCCACTGTTTCAGTTTGTTTTATTAGATTAACTTGGGTTTTAAGGTACCAGTAAAACAGGGGACAGGCTCTTTTTTGAAATATATATTTAACATTACCAATGAAAGGGTCTCACTTCGTCAGATGAGCTTTCTGTTGATCATTCATTGGTTTATCTTTCTTTTTTTTGCGCTCTTCCCCACCTTCATACCCACAACAGGTGTGCGACTTCCAGGGGTTGTTTTTACAGAGTCGGCTTTGCAACAATTTAGGTGTCATGTGCCGCGCTCGAACACCGAAATGATCAGAACACAAGGAAGTATGAAAACGCAAGCTTGAAAATTTAGAGTGTATCAGAGTTCCACTCAAAGCACATCTTAGGGATTAAAGTCCCTCCGAGGCCGAGTATCGAAACAAAATCCGAGCAGCGTGATCCGAGAGAATGTGTCGGGCACAGGTCCTGTTTCTGTCACTACAGACACTAATGTGCCAGTCGAACCTGGAAGGTCTCACTTATTCCGAAGAAGGGGCGAGGGACTAACAATGGAGCGGCCACCCTTTGGGATGAGCGCTCTTTAGCGGCGCGGCGGCGCGGTACGGTGGCGGTGCTTGGGCGCGATGCCCCGCTCGGGGCTTCCACTAAATTACTCCAGGAACAAACTTCCCACTTCAATAGATTCAAATGGAGTACTTCTTTTTCTATAGCGTGGAAAGTAAAATGTGAGACTGGATGATCAGGCCTCTTCTGTCTGTTTTCTAGACCTCTGAAATCTTCGCGAGTTTCAATGTTGAGGTTCTGGACACAAGATCACCTGCTTGTCTTACATGCTGTCCAAATTCTTCTCTGCGAGGGGAGAGCGTGCAGGTTCTCCATGGAGAAGCGCGGAACAAAGGTTATCATGAGCATATGCGGTGTCAACACTCTAAATTCAAAATAGTCATTTTTCGACTAATTGATTTAGTCATTTTTGTTTGACAATTTAATTTGGTCATTTTTAAATTCGGTGTACAATTGTCAAAATTGTCTTAGGTTTAGCGCTTAAAACATTTCTACCATATTTAGTGTTAATATTTTCTAGTAACAATATAAGTTTGGTCACTGAGTCTAAAATAAGTCATTTTTTATACTCTAACTATTCAATGAGTTCCTTTTTTCACTACTTGGTCATTTATGACTAAAAACAGTCAAAATCGACTAAATAAAATATTAAAATTTCAGCTACTAACCTAAAGTCAAATTTGACAATTTTTATTAATAAGCTATAAATTATTAATTATAAAGTTAAGAGTGACTAAGGAATGGTCATTTTGGCTACAAAATAGTCAAAATTGACTAATTGAAGTATTAAAATTTCAGCTACTATTCTTTAGTCAAATTTGACTATTTCACATTTACAGTGACCACAGAAGTATGTGAAAATACTATTAGGAGCTAGGAGACTATTGCGTGTAGTTCACAACTACCGCTACAACGTCCTCTTTATCAAATGCGCTTAGGGAGATTGTACACCAAGGTAGTGCTTGAGATTCACTTATACGCAAATATTATTGTTGTTACGTTAATGGTGTTTGGTGTTCAGAAGAGTACACACCATTAGGAGAATTATTGGCGCGTCCTACCTACGACATGGTATGTCATGGGAGATTCTGATTATTTTCTTCTTCAAGAAACATTAATTTCAAGGCAAGTTAATTTGAAATTTTTGATGTAATTTAAACAGTATTTTCATGAGTCGGGCCTCTTAACTTTTGGGATTAACATTCCGAGAACACATACCAACACGCTTTTTGAACGATGCAATCGCTCAGAAAAATGCTTATCGATACGCAGTTGAATTCAAGTTTTACCCATGGGATAAAAACTTGTATGTTTCTAATCAGATTCTGATAATTTCTGATCAAGACCTTGACCTATTCCTGATCAGATTCTGATCAATAATCACCCGTTTTCTGATCATTGTTCTGTTCAATTGGCAAAATCTAAGCTCCGATCGCCACATCAGGTCCTGATCAGATTCTGGTCAGGGATTGGCCGTTTACTGATCAGGACTTGATGTATACCTTACTGATCAGGTCCCGTATATTCACTTCGCTTTAGAGCTAAATGGCCAGTCTCACTTTCCTAGATTAAGCCCATCAAGTCCATTGTGGCTATGGGCTTATATAACAACTCGTTTGTCAATCACTAGTATGGAATTCGCAGAAATAGCGGCACTTATGATGTTGTAGGAGGTTCCGTTCACTTCGGTTCGGTTCGGTCCGGCGCCTGTGCAGGACCGGCGCCAAGAGGGACGAAGTCGGGACCAAGTTGGGACAAAGCGGCCCGGATTAGGGACTGTTTTCAGTCGGCTCGACACGCTCGACTCTATTAGGGCAACGACAATGAAAGACTAGAATGGGATTTGCGGGCAAGGCGCTCCAGCGACCCAAAGCCACACAAAAAGGAGGCCTATTTCGAAGGAGATCTGCGTGAACGACCGGGGTAGAGAAGTGTTCACGCCTTTTATTGGGCAGGCCATTCGTATAGCAGATGAATCATCTGCCGCGCTTACATTCAAACGAGTTGGATTCGGTAAACTAGAGTGCAAATCTGATTTCACTAAGTTCGGATAATGTAACAACACAATTTGATCATCAAATAGACCGATTGATACCGACATAATCAAAGGAACGGGATGCGAGATAGCTACAGGATGTAAGACATAAAATACGTGACGTGTGATGTAAATAATATACGATGTGAATATATATACATACAAGATCGATGAGACTAAGAAAAAGCATATAAAAATATCCAATACGAAATGAACAAAGTAAGATATGGTATGGAGGATGTCATTCGCAAGGTTATAGAATAAAAGATTATTAATATGGGACATTGTATAAAATATGCAAGTTTTTTTAGTAACATGTACAACTCGTTACCATCATGCGACACTCGGCTAGATAACTTGTCCCTCCTCTCTGTCGCTCTATGCATTTGTGGAACACAAAAAAAAGGGAGGTAAAGGTAGTGCGCACGAAAAGTCTCAGATGCAAGACTTCAAAGGTTGCGAAATCCACTTAGTGTTGAATGTAAAATTATAAAAATGTGTAATTTAAAAAAAAAAAGAAAAAAAGGAAAAAAACTTTTAAAACTCCTCCAAAAAACATACTCTAAAGTTAGAAAAACGCCCGATGCATTAAAATCCATTTAACATTTTTGGTGTTAACGAATATTTCACAGCTTTAGCCTAAGAAGACTAGAGCAGGAAAACATAAATCTTTAGAGTAAACATGTGATTGATGAGAAGCCCCGGTTTATGACGAGAATCTCAAAGTACGAAAGCGGCCGAGTCGGGATAAAAAGCGGAGAGCAACGAGATAGGATCGGCTGGGACACACTAAAACCAGGAAGGTAGACCAATGTTTTAGGACATTTTTTTAGGTTTATAACTTTTTATGAGAAAGAACAGGCGTTAAGTAAGATAAACGAAAGCAGCAAATAAGCAGACAATTAAGAAATGTAGGAACGAGTTTCGCGATGGCGATAGCGACTTATCTGATCGAGCTGTTAACAACCCGTTGAAGCAATAAATAAAATGGGAATCAATCAAACAGGTCGATGACAATGCCTACTCGGATTAATCAGATAGGCTACTCGCTCTGAAATGTAAGGAATTTGGCCACACCAATTTGACTGGTTCATGATTCTCGGAAAGGATCTTGCGCCTGCGAAGAATCATTCATTAAATGCACTCGGAAGACCTTTATTCGCAACGCCTGGACACCATACAATTTGGTCACTTATTGTGAATCTTATGTCGGTGTAGGCCTGTTCAAGAACTCACAGTCAGCCTGAACTGTGTATTTTAAGGTCGAGGATATTCGCCCGCCAAGCGGCAGGTAAAGCGACCGACGGCTATATGTACGCCCGCTGAAGAAGGGAAAATTTGTGTGCTGCAAGAATCGAACCTAGTGCCATTCGTTAATAGCTTCGCACGCTAGCATCTACGCCAAAGCAACAACACAGCTGCGTAAGATCCAAGAAAGGAAATAAGGTTTGCGAGGACTAGCACGCTTTCCGATGGCGGGTGAATAGACACTTCCCTATTTTAAAATATAATGGATCAGTTTTGATTTAGTCTGGAAAGATCAAGGAACGAATGCAAAATAAAAATGACCCCAAATAATGGGAAAACAAAAAAGTACAAAAAATTTGACGTTTCAAGCGAAGAATCAACCGCCATAACAACTTAAGCAGTGCGTTCCATTCTGAACACAAGGTTTCATTAATAATTTAAATACTGTGGAATAAACAAAAATCAAGCTTACGATTTGACATCCTGCAGAAAAAAAAATAAAACAGCCTTGTTTACAGAAATGCACTGCTACAATGAGAGAAGAAAATTTATTTCAGTATTTGCAAAAACAAAGTCACCTAGCCTTTGTCAATTGCGAGTTCTTTTTTTTCCAATTAAGTTTAAATGCTGTAAATGTATCATTTAGCTTTTTAGACAGCTGTATATGTAACATTAGAAACATATGCCTATATTTTTTTTATTAACCTTTAGGATTGTAGTCTTTATTTAATTTGTAACGTTCCTTGTCTGGCTAAACTTTTCAGTTGCAGGTAATTTTCTTGAATTTAGAGAGGTAGATACTTTTTAAGGACAAATTCTCAAGTAATGACCATGATAATAAATTGTAAATAAACCAGTTTGTTGGTGTATTTGTGAGTGGGTAGATGGGGGCTAACGATTCAAGATTTCTTGTGAAGGAGTCTACAGAAAGAGCGAAGAGTCATGAATGAAAGAAAACAATCTAAATCTGCGGCGCGCAGGAGAATTCATTCAATAATGAATCGGTTCGAAACGGGTATCGGGAATCGGGCGTCAATTAAGCAGGTAATATATCACGAAGCGTCCGTGCCGAGTACCCGGTAGGGTACCGCGAGTACCCGGTACCCCACGAACGAGTATTTAGTATACCGTGATGGACATGAAGCAAGACCTTTAATTAGCGTGATCGTGACAACGTTCTGCCTGCGCCTTCAACCCAAGAATACTTGAAATCCAACCAAAGTTTATTTCCTTGGAATCCGTGCCGTGCCCAGCCGCGTCGAGTCGCGTCGCGCGCGATCCCTTCCCAAACACTGGACGTCTCAGACGTCGGATTTCCCACCGTTTGTGTTTCACCTTCTGTCAAGACGACGAAGTGACGGCGGAGCGAGGCACAAGGTACTTGACAAAGTGCTTTCTACATAATACGAAAAATTGCCCATACAGTAAAAAAGAAACATCTACTTCAGAGATTTTTACCTGTTTTGTGAGTGAAAATAAAACGGCGGTAGAACTTTTGGATTATTTTTCAAGATCGATATATGTTTCAGCCCCATCAAAGTGAAATTCTCGCCGAGACCTCTTGTATGATATGGCTAAACATACGTCCATCTCGAAAAAAAATCCCACAAATATTATATCAAGGTTCATCAAGCAAATCTATCAGTGGCTAAAGTAATCAAAATGTCCCGGTACATAAATTTATACCACAGCAAAAGAAATGTGGAGGATAAAGATGATGGTCTTACCTAAGATAATATTGAGAATACAAAGACGACTATTAATGGTTTTCGCGTAAGCCAAGGATCGTTCTGGAAAGCGAACCAAAATGTTAAAATTAGTTGCGTAAAATAGTCTGTAAGGTGTATAAATCTCATTCAAAGGTAATAAAACCAGTCAGATTCTTAAAATGGTTGCAAATTGTAGGGAGGATGTAAATGAGAGGAAAGTGACAAGATGCTGTGGCTGGCGATGATGAGAGAGAAGATGGGAAACGTTAGACGATCAGAAAAATGAATTATAAATATGTAGACTTCAAAGTATGCCAAATTCTACGCATCCACCTCGAGTTGTAGAGGATTTTGAAACACTGCGATGCCGTTAGCATGGAAGAGGATAGGACACAACTGCTTTGTTTCATATGATAGCCACGACTTAAGATCACAGAAGGATAAATACGGGTAGCATTGACACATACAAGTTCCTACTTTTTTATTATTTAATTTCTTTATTCATATCTGTATTTCTTCATTTTTTTCTGTGCCTCACTTTTCCTACCTTCTGAACTTCTTTCTTCAGCATTCCAGTTCTTCATTTTCCCTCACTTCTTCTTGAGCTTCTTTCTTCTCTATATCAGTCATTCTTTTTGACTTCTCATCTTCTTTCTTCTTGAGTCAGTGTTTATTCTTCCTTTTACAATGCCTCCTTCCCGACTTTCTTGTAAATTTACTTCCACCTTTCCATGTGCCTCTGTGATTATTTCCTTCCTTAATTTTTACATCATTCTTACGGGGCTCTTTCCAGCACTATCTCTGGGAATAAAGAGTGGAGTAAAATTAGTCTCTCACGTTAGGTGATCCCAGCTTATGTCAACGGTCATGAACGCCAAGTAACAATAAGAAATACAAATGAATTCTAATCAGACCAAATAGGAATACTGGTGTGGTTGCTCGCATCGTTGTCTTTGGAGGACTCTATGATTCTCATTGTGTTGCTGGGGAATGAGGAAGGAAGGAACGTAGCGCCACTGTCCCTTATGTGCTAAAGAAGGAAAGAAGGCGCAACATTCATGGGTGCGAGGTGATTTTTCATTTTTCTTGCAGCTTGTTTTCATTTGTTCATTCCAGGGGTCAGGTGGACGCCTACGCGAAGAGGATCATTCCACCGATTCCGGATATATGAAAATCGTACTTTTTAGACCTAGTAAAGACTTCATGCCGTTGACTTTTAGACATACACCATGCCTTCAGAATAATCAATAATTCTAAAACTCCGGAGCAGCGCGTCCAATATGACCGCTCTTGCTCTGATCGACTTCAAGACATGAGCGCTCTCGAGAGCGCGATCGCTCTAATCGACCTGCCTACTGAGTACCTCTCATTTTTACCAACCTTACCTACTCTGTAAAAGTCTACCTTCTTCTATTGAGTACCTTTCAGCAAAAACGAAACAGTGCCTCTTTAGACAAAGAATGTGGAAACTGTAACGATTAAAATTAAGAGCGCGTGGTCTTTTCGCATATAAAACTCAACTCTCCCTATCTTGGGATGTCGCACCTCCGTATTTTTTCGTAGACATTGTCCCTCTGACAATTTAAAAAATAAATAGAAAGAGTAAAACGTCGTATCTGTCGCGATAGCGTCGGAACGCGCGTTGGGAATGGGGGTGTGTTGAAGGGGGGAATCGGGGGCACGTTTGGGGGCAGGAGCCAGGGAGCGGAGCGTTGCGGCGATTCCATAAGCATGTGCATAATAAAAGCAACAACCTAAGCCATGTTTGTTATTCATCCCCTAAGAGAAAAAGAGAAAAAAGCAATTTCCGGCGGTGTGTGTACATGCAAAGAGGTGAGCGCGCTTTCTTTTGGTTAAACAAAGCGTAAAGCCAGATAAAACGATGTTTCATACCATTTAAATACCCATCCTGTCCCCTCTACTCAAAGGTATTGCACAGAGGCTGAAATAATGGTGATTGCAGAGATATCCGTACCAAATGTGTGCCCGCTCGGTTCTCAGAAGAAAAGCTTACGTCAAATTTGAAACGGAGACTTTTGTGTTCGGTAGCCGAGCGGAGCGAGACATGATGCACATCATAACCCAGCTCGTCGTTTCATGGTTCAGCGACGAACAAAGAATACCAGAGGTTGAAAATACAACTGTCAAAATTCGCCGTCAGGCTTCCATGTTAATTTCAGCGAGAACATTACGATATTAAAACGATGTTGAGAAGGGGTCGACATAAAGACTGGCGTTATCTGGGGACGCCATCAGAGCAGGTTTTAATTCTTCCCCAAAACGTCACCCGAAATATCCCCAGGATGAAGACATCTACGCAAAGTTGGTAGGCCAAGCTATGGCATGACGCGTCGCACCTGGACGAGAGCTGGCCGTCCGGCACACGTGCAAAGCCTGGCTGCGCCGCGACGACGGCCAGGTGCCAATAAGGGTGGCCTCGACTCCGATCAAGGTGCGCGATAATGTCCCCAGGTCCATGGGTCGATAGCAATCAAGGCGCCGGCGATCAGATTCATAGGGTGAACGGAGGATGCGGTATCCTATGGGGCGCAAGATCAACGAGAAGCTCATTTCGATATATTGTCCAGGTTGTGCTTCTAGGAGGCGGTCCTTGCAGTAAATCTATGCGAGAATACGGGGAACTGCGTTGGGCAACGAGCACTTTCTTTGAAAAAATGCATTATCTAGGTGTGCTCTATCGTCGCAATGAAGAGCGGAGTGGTAGTGGAGCAAGGCACAAGGCAGCTAACCGTCTTACATATTGTCGTAGTATATTATGCCACTTTTTTCTCCGTGCCAGTGACTGATTATGAGGAGATAACGGAGCGATTCAAAGAGCACCCAAGGTACGTGTTAATAGATTCTGTAAAAGTTTGAGTACCTCTCAGTAAAAACGGAACAGCACCTCATATAGGAGTTCTTCCCTGTTTCGGATGGGAACATAAAACGGACATTGTACGTAATTCTGGTTATTTTTCAAGATAGACCTATATTCAGTCAAATAATGCAAAAAAGTATCGGTGGGAGCTTTCTATTGATATGACTGAACATAGGTAGCCTACCTACATCTTGAGAAATAATTAAAACACGTTCTACCCCCGTTTCATTTTCATAATACAAAAAGAGGCAACGGACTCCCTAAAACAGGTATTTAGTTTTCACTGTGGATATACCGTATCATTATAATCAGCCTCAGGAAAGCCTACAACTTCCACTAAATGGCCTTTTAATATTCTGGCTACGAGAGTGTTATCGTAACTTAACAAGCTTCTGGATCGTGGGACATTATTTCAGAATATCCTAAGTTAATAAGAATCAAGGAAAGATCTGCTAGTGAGAAGAGTCCGCAGGAGTCACGGACATCAACCAAACTGAGCGAGGAAATAGTCAGAAAAGTATGATCCTTGCGGGACGCGGGGATTTCCGAATACAGCAGCTGTCGAGTCGCTCATCTCGTTGCTACTCGCAGATCAGCCGGGAGATAGTCAACCCGCGACACACAGTTTGCAAAGGTGGCGATATCGCCTGTTCGGCCATTTTCAGGCGAGAAAAAAAGAATCCTTCGAAAAGGGGGGCTCAACGTGGCAACAATGGCGAGTTGACTTGGCGCGCGCGATTGTTGCGGACCAACAATGCGGATATTAGATGTCCTCTGTGTTCGCAACACGGTCCGCAACAATGCTCTGTTGCGGTCGACGAAAAAGATAGCGCGAAGCGATATCGCAATTGTTGGCCACGCCACGCCACGCCGCGGCCTGCACCGCCTACTGTATTCTTTGTCACAAAGACTACCCCCACCAACAATGGACTCTTCAGTTTTTATTTTTAGTTCAGTTACATCGGTTTTGTTGGGCCGTGTCATAGAAATGGCTGTGTTCGCAGAATGCTTTACAATCGTGCAAATTGATGGAATGGATGATCGGGCCACGTAGCGGCAGGCCAGAGATACGTCCATCAACTCATAGAAACAGAACAACCATGTACTTGAACACTCTACCTGTTAAAAGTCAAATTTTGACAGTCTATTTTAGTAGACTCAGAAAATAATTTAGCATAACTTTTGCTTTGATGAACCAATACGTTTGCTTATACTTCGAAGTTAACACTAATCGGGAAATAAAAAAATAATAAAAACCTATGCCTGATTCTACTCATTTATATTTTCTAGGTGCGGACAAGCGATTGGTAGAATTTTACTGAGAAATGTTTTGCGTGTCAAAAAATGTGATATTGACACTCAGAAGTAAGCTGATAGTACGTACCCTTTGTCAGTGACTCCCTAATTGCACGAACATACCGCTCGCTATCTACGCTCCAAACTTGCCACTAGTTGCCCTAAGTAAAGATTAGCATTCTTTTAGATCAGTTTGTATGAACGGATTCTTCGAGTTTAACTTTCTGTGTAGGAACATTTTACTACGATTGAACCGTCAATAAACTGTCAATAACCAATGGAACCGTCACGGTTCCATCATAAATGTATTATTTTCTAGGGGGGAAAATTGATTTGTCATTCACTTTGAGAGAAAAAAAAATCCGTTCTAGAGCATGTTTCCTCTCCCAGTTTACTCGTCAACCATGCTATTCGCAGAGATACTGCACTTCGAAAGAAGGTGTCAACTCAAAAAAGAAAAAGAAGAAGTGCCGGTATATAAATTTCGTATCTGCTGTTATCAGAGACTTACTATTTGCTTCCAGAAATAAACTATTTACGCTCAAAACTATACTTTATTTGCATTTCAATCCGCTGTCACTATCATTTCACGCCAAAATATTACTCGACAATTATGTGAACCTATAAATTAACCAAGATTGGTACTACAGAAAAACATTATACTAAAAATAGTTTTGGGGAAGAAAATCACTTCCACGCAAAGATAAATTTCATGCATGACCTCTTTACATCTTTCGTGTATGCAAGGACGGACTAAACTAAAAAGCAATTTTTTTTAGCTGTGTAGAAACAAACCTATGTTTGGAAAGCTTATTAACCTTGTCATCTTCTATGTAGAGCTACAAGTTTGGATTTAATTGTAGTTCTGGCTGCAAATCATGCGAAAATGTCTGATTTGGCATTAATTTCAATCAGTGGTGGCAATCAGGCGCGCGATGTTTCAAATAGTCGCGCTCTGCGGTCTCTGTCACGCCACTCTTCCTTCCTGCAAACACAGCGGCAAGCCTGGCGCCCGATATTGCAACTAATTTGGTTGACCAGCGACTATCTGTGCATTAAGTAATTATTGAAAGGACGGTATCGGCGTAATTTCGACGTTTTGATTCAATGTCGCCGTTTATCGGCGATTCTGCCAAAAACAGATGGATGCCCTAGAGACACGGATTGCGTATCAACATTACAATGATTATGCATTGTCGGCATGGGTGAATGTGTATTTCCACAAACAAGTATCGTCTAACAAAATTTTCTCTCGGAATTGATACTTTTTAGATGTTCTCAAAATTAATCGAAAGGAACAAATATTTCCTTTTATTTTTTTAATTAACTGGGAGTGTTTCGCTGCATTTTCAAAAGACATTTTCAACAGCTGAAAAAAGCGGGAAAGGAGAGAAATTTGCGTGTCTAAAAAAAAAAAAAAAAAAAAAAAAAAAAAAAAAA